>JAABUN010003071.1_pt1 | contig 27143 bp, 21 predicted proteins | sample 5559311 | NCBI WGS metagenome assembly JAABUN01 (sample SAMN10711877, study PRJNA513370) | rock metagenome | isolation source: Antarctica rocks | place: Antarctica: Victoria Land, Siegfried Peak sud
GGGTCGAGACAGTAAAAAAAACTGCAATCACCGCAACCGGGTGAGCGCACGGTGTTTTTTGACGAGTTTGCGGTGTATGACCGCCCCAGTTTGTTCTATGGCTGGGCAGAACGCAATACCCGTCCCGCAGTTTGGATAGATTTGGATTCGACTACTCAGTCAGTAGAAAATCTTCCGAAGTTAAGAGAAGTGACTAAGATAACAAGCTCTACTGCAGAGACGCTTGTGGAAGCTACTGGATGGGCGCTCAACGACAAAGGTCAGGTTGTCCTCACAGCTTCTGCGCCCACCGCTATACTTAATAGTTCAGCTGCCAAATGTCATGTTTCCTAAACGTTCCTCTGGTGTCTATTTCTTGAAGGTAAAGAATATAGCTAGAATCCTAACTAAATTTCTGCGTAGTGTTCAACCCTTTCTAAAGTCCTCGTACTTAGCAACGAGTTTATTTTTGATTTTGTTGGGACAGCTTTTAAACTTGTTGTTAGTAGCTGTAGAGCAAACATCTGTTGTTGCCAAAGTTCCAGAGAACACTTCTATTGTCCAAAGTCTGTCAAATCCTTTACAGATGGTGCAACAAGGCAAAACCCTGTACGAAAAAGAACAGTTTGCTGATGCTGCAAAAGTTTGGCAACAGGCAGCCCAAGTTTACAAATCTTTTGGCGATCGCAAAGAACTTGCCAATACGCTTAGCTTCTTATCGTTGGCTTACCAGAAACTTGGACAGTGGTCGGAGGCTAGTGACGCGATCGCATCTAGCTTGCAAATCCTCAAAGACGACCGACTTCAGACAAAAAACTCCAAACTGATTCTCGCCCGCTCCCTAAACACTCAAGGTCATCTGCAATTAGCATTAGGACAAACTGAACTTGCTTTGACTACCTGGCAGCAAGCCGCCGCTACTTATGCGGATGCAGGTAACGATGCTGGGATTACCGGGAGCCTGATTAACCAAGCTCAAGCTCTGCAAAACTTAGGGTTTTACCAGAGAGCTAGCAAAACATTGACCCAGCTTGAACAAACCCTCCAAAATCAACCAGATTCTCTACTCAAAGCAACGGGGCTTCGTAGCCTCGGCAACGCTCTTTTTGTGGTTGGTGATTTAGAGCAATCCCAAAGAGTGTTGCAGCAAAGTTTAAAGATCGCTTCATTACTAAAATCTCCGCAGGAAATAGATGCAGTCCTAATTAGTTTAGGTAACACAGCCAAAGCCCAGCAAGATTATCCTGCTGCCTTAAAATTTTATCAACAGGCATCGCTTGAATCTATCTCACTAACAACGCGGATTCAGGCACAACTTAATCAACTGAGCTTGTTGCTGTTCACTAAGTCCTCAAATACCCAAGCATTATGGACTCAAATTCAATCAGAAATTGTTAACTTGCCGCCCAGTCGGACGGCAGTTTATAGCCGAATTAACTTTGCCCAGAGTCTGATTCGGATCAAACAAACCAGTACGGCCAGTCCCCCCTCACGGACAGAAATAGGTCAACTATTAGCCACTGCTGTTCAACAAGCCAAAAGCATAAAAGATCCGAGGGCGGAAGCCTATGCTCTTGGACATCTAGGTGGTTTGTACGAGCAGACCCAGCAATGGTCGAGCGCTCAAGACCTTACCCAGCAAGCCCTAAATATAGCTTCTTCCATCAAGGCATCAGATATTGCCTATCGTTGGCAATGGCAGTTGGGACGCATCCTGAAAGCTCAAGGAAATATTTCTGAAGCGATCTCTAGCTATACCTTTGCTGTAGACACTTTACAGGTACTGCGCCGTGATTTGGTCGCAATCAATTCAGATACTCAATTTTCTTTTCTTGAGAGTGTGGAACCAGTCTACCGTGAGTTAGTGGAATTACGCTTACGACAAAAAGGAACTGCCCAACCAAGTCAAGAAGATCTCAAGCAAGCTCGTCAAACAATTGAGTCTTTGCAGTTAGCAGAATTAGAAAATTTCTTTCGTTCAGCCTGTTTAGAGACCAAAGTAGCAATTGATCTAGTAGTGGACTCAGAAAATTCAACTGCTGCGGTTATTTATGCAGTTATTTTACAGCAGCAAATAGAACTCATCATCAAGTTACCTCACCAAGAAAAACTTCGTCACTATACAATTCCCATTGTCCAGAATCAAGTTGAAAGCGCTATAGCTTCCTTGCAAGAAGACTTACAAGATGTCACCCGGACTTCTAGAGTGAAAAAGCGATCTCAACAGTTATATGACTGGTTAATCCGACCAGCCGAGGCAGAGCTTGCCAATAGTGGCATTAAATCCTTAGTTTTTGTACTAGATGGTGCTTTACGGAATATTCCAATGGCAGTTCTTTACGACCGTTTACAGCAGAAATATTTAGTAGAAAAGTATGCGCTTGCCTTAACACCTGGCTTGCAACTCGTCGCTCCCAAATCATTACAAGGATTACAGTTAAATGTTTTAACTGCTGGAGCGAGTGAAAAGCGCTCTATCAATGGTGAAGAATTTTCTCGACTTGAAAACGTAGAGCGCGAATTAAAAGGTATTCAATCTGTAGTATCTAAAAGTAAAGAATTTTTCAATCGAAAATTTACCGAAACTAACTTAGACAAGGAGTTTAAATCTGGTTCTTTCTCTGTAGTTCATTTGGCAACTCACGGTGAATTCAGTTCTAACCCTGAAAAAACCTTTATTGTCACATGGGATCAACGGCTCAAGGCAAAGGATTTCGATAACTTACTTCAGAATACTGGAACGAGTAACTCTAACACTATCGAATTACTTGTTCTTAGTGCCTGTCAAACAGCACAGGGAGACAAACGGGCTGCCTTGGGACTAGCTGGGATAGCTGTCCGTGCAGGGGCGCGTAGTACGCTAGCAACTTTATGGTCTATCGACGACCAATCTACTACCGAACTTATGATTAATTTTTATCAGGAGTTGAAAACTGGAGCAACGAAAGCCGAAGCTCTCCAACACGCTCAATTATCCATGCTCAAACATGAAAAACGACCGTATTTTTGGGCCCCTTACATTTTAGTGGGTAATTGGTTGTAACGCTGAATAATAGGTATTCCTGTCAGGTCTTGCAAACCAACAGGTTTTAATAAGTCATCCCAATCCTTGGCAAGCGCAGCGTTATGTGAATTGGTGTAGCGGAGGTCAGCTAAATTAGTTAGAGCATCATACCAAAGATTGTTACCAGTATATATCTTATACTTGCTTAAATTCGCCTTACTTAATTGACTGTTAAGCCTGGGCATTAATGCGACTCGCTGTATCCATCCGTCCACAAAAAAGTAATCAGAGGCTCTCTTTCGATCTTCACAATAAACTTTAAAGTACCAATGATACTTTTTGTTTATTTGGAGAGAGTATTGAACATTTTGTATAAGGTTAATACCGATAATGCCTGGTTTTTGAGGCAGTGTAAGAGGGGTACGGTATACATCATCTTCGGCTTCATCCTGCAATACAAATTCGCCAGCGTCTATGTTTGTAGGCAAAGCAGGAATATAAAACAAAAAGCTTGGATACTCAGCTACTGTTGATGTCAGGAAAGATTTTGAGGTACTTTTGGACAAAGTAGTTCCTTCGGCTTTACCTAAAGTTTCCTCACCAGGCACTAAAGCAGTAACAGGCTTACTCAATGTGGGGCATCCATCACGACTTGTTCCTCCTCTACGCCGACCAGTGGGCGCACCATTATCTGGGAACTTCGGTTTTTGGACTAAGTAAATGCCTACGCTATTGATAGGTTTACTCATTGTTTCTGTAAGCTTTGCCTTTACAGCTAAAGGGTAACTTGTCAAACTAATAAGCAAAAACGGGATAACATTCGCTGTTTTCATTTGCGGCAAAGATGACTTCTTATTTAGATTCACTTTGGCTTTTATTAATTCCGGAAAAAGAATATCGCTGTTTTCTTGACGCAATTATAGCCAAAGCGATCGCAAATGCTAATGCTGACGGAACGAGTGGTATCCACCCCGCCAAAGTAAAAATGCCAAAGCAAATTCCTAATAGCAATCCCAACCCTATAATTCCAGCTATCCCTAGGCGTAATGGTTGGCGGATACGCCAGGCTAAGATTCCTCCTAATAAAGACCATCCCCATATCCATACAGTTTCAACTGATGTAGACCACCACCAAAATAAGGGTCTACGATCTAAAACCGCACTGAGAATATGGCTTACCATATGCGCCTGCACAAAAACTCCTGGTACCTGCTTTTGATTTGGTAAGGCTCTATTGCTGTAAGGGATTTTCCATAAATCAACCGTGCTTGGGGCTGTAACGCCAATTAGGACAATCCGATTCTTAATTAACTTTGCTAGATTCGGGTTGATTTGATCGCTCAAAATAGCTCTAAGAGGTACTTGCTCGGCAATATTTTGGGGAGATTGGAGAGAACGATAATTGAGCAGCACTTGATAACCTGACGCATCCACTTGTTGATAGCCGCTACTATGAGGTTTTAATTGTTTAAATACAGCATTACCTAATTGCAAATACCCTTGTTGAGTAAAACTTGCCTTGATACCTTTTGCGTCCAAGTAGTGAAGTGCAATCTGGAGGCTAAGGGAAAATTCAGCCACACAAGGAGAGGTTAGCGGTGGAGTTAATTGCAGTAGTTGGCGACGAGCAAACTCATCGTCATCGGCAACAAAATCGCTAAAACCTAAGCGTTGTACTGAAACTTCAGGAGGAGGTAGAACACCGTCAGGCGCTCCGTCAGCAGCAGCCGAAACTTTGCACACAGCAATCAAGCGGTTATCTTGCTTGAGACGATTAGCTAAATAAGCATTATCAGGCTCTACAGAAAAATCACGATAAATATCTATGCCAATAATTTTCGGTTGATAACGCTCCAATTTATTTAACAGTTGCGCCAGTGCCGAATCCGAAAGCGACCATCGCATTTTCATCTTTTTGCGGTTCTGATACTGTATATCCGCTTCATCGATAGTAATTATAAGCAAACGTGCATCTGGCTTTTCTTCTGGTCTTATTATCATCAAAGAGTCGAAAGCTTTTAACTCCCATGACTGCAATAGTCCAAGCGTTCGCACACCCATCACTAAACCAGTAACAACTAAGCTTGCACTCAGTATTGAGCGAAGACTACGCCGTAGCGATTGATTATGAATAGCGAACTTATCTGGATGGAGATTGTCAACTGCTAATTGCTTATTGACTAATTCTGACCAAGTTGGTGGCACTGCTGCTGGATGCTGACAGATTACAGGCAACCAAATGGCACAGGGATATTCATCTTCAAGTCCTTGCAACTTTTCTCGTGATTCCCGCACTGCTAGGTAAAGAGGCACTCCACCTGAAAAATTAGTCAGAAAATTCTTCAAAAACTCGTGTGCTACTTTATCTGGCACTGGTTCTCGCATGACAATGATTTGGGGAATATGCAGATTTTCTAATTGATGTGCTAATCCTAAGCCATCACAAGAGTTAAAAATAGCTAACTGTAACCCACCTCTTACCGCTTGCTTAAGGGCATACTTTAGCTCGTCAATTGTTAATTTGTCCGTTTCATTAATAAATACATAACCTGTTTTACCGTCTGATTGACTAGAACTATGACCTGCAAAAAATAAAATGTCCCACTCTTGTTGCCAAAGTTCGTCATTAAGCTGGCTTCGTTTTGGTTCTATTAAAAAAGTTGTTTGGGCATCTGGTAATTGCTTTAATAGCTCTCGATCTGTTTCGAGCGAAATTCCCTCACTATTTCCTAGGATAGCTAATATCTTTACCAAGCCATTGGAGGTGAGTGACTTTGATGAAGGCAGGATTTCATACTCTAAGGCGCTTAATGCGACTTCCGCCTTTGAGTAATTTTCAAAAAAATCCCATAAATGCCATGGAAGTCGTCTGAGCCAGGAATCGTCAGCTTTGATTAATACACGCACCGTGTCATCTAGCGTTAGTTGTTCAAGTAATTTTTCCTTAAGCGGACGAAATGAATTACAGTTAAGCCACTCGTTCATCTGCTGACTCAACTGCGCTTCTAACAGGCGACAATTATTTAATCGTTCGTTGCGCTTGCCGCCGAGGGTAATACCTATCGGTATGATGCGAAAATCATCTAAGCTGCGATAGATTGACTGCCAACGTTCATAATGCGTAACCAACGCAGGGTTTGCAGTCAGACTGCCCCGAACTTCCATTCCAGCACGATGTTTTTCCGACCCAATCTCTAGCGTGGCTCGTACTCCCTCAACCAGGTCGCCATCGAGCTTTAGAACAACCAATTTCTGCATGGCTCACAACTACCAAGTGATATCTACTCAAACTATAAAATTCTCAGTAATATTAGTATTTCCTAGTTCTAACTTAACGCTGAAGCGTTCTCCTACTTGAGCGCTCAATTCCAATATTATATGAGTATTTGCAGTTTTAGCATGAGCTGACATCACATTTGTCCCCTCCTCATCTAACACTTTCACAACAAGATTTTCAGGCAAGTAGGCTTGCTCATTTGTAGGATGAACCTGCATCTTAATCTGGATTTCTATTAAAGTTTTTGGTATTAGCATAACGATCAGCGCTACTACTTGACCTGGTTTGTGTATGCCTAGTTCAACTAATTTAGCCCGCGTGACTTTGCTTTTGTAACGAAAAGCTAGAGCAGGCTCGTTCCGCGCTAAAATTTCTGATACAGACAACCAACTTGCATCATATATATTTTGCAACCATTGGCTTAGACTTACTTCACCTCTTTTGTTTTCAAGCCTATCTATGTGTACAACTAAGCTGTCAATGGGTTGCAATTGATCTAGAGATAACTCCCCAGATTTTACTATTTGAGCGAACCCCAGCAACATCGCTTCTTGATGCTCTGTATCTATTTTAACTGCCACTACTCCAATTCGGTCTTCTGGCACTTCTGGTGGAAGGTAACAAATATTACTTGGATGGATGGCACGACACTCTAAATGGCCTAATTGGGGTAGCTTCAAATCTGCTACATCAGCATAGAGGCGCATAGCTGGATTCCAGCTTTCGCTTGCGCTCAGATCGCAAGAAATATCCATCATTTGCATATAATCATTTACTACATATACAGCTAATGTGTTGAGGTAGACTTGCTCTTTTTTTTCCTCACTAAGTTGTTGCTCCGCAAATTGCTGTGCTATCCGTAGTGCTGCTTGAGTAATAGGTATAGAGATGGATTTTTCTTGTATTATCTTTTTACTAGAAGTCATTTTGATTTTCCTGTATATAAATACTCTTCTATATTAGGTATCCTTGTTTAAGCGCAAAATTTCGCAAGCGGGGAAGGCATTCGCGTTTATAAAAGTTAGGTGCAGTTGAAGATGGTAAGTTGAATTCCTTGGCAACGGTTTTCCAAGGAGTTTCTGGAGGTAAACGGCGCAAAATTAAAATTTGACAAGTTACATCAGGACGGTCTTTGACATGAATGCTGCGCAATTCCCCGTTTAGATCGGTTTGAACCCATTGGTATGTTTCTTCCAGAATCAAGGGAATATCAGGAGAAGCTGGGACATTTTCGATTGGATTGGTTATTTCCCCAGTTCCTAGTAGGGGGGAAGAAGTAGTTTTAACCTGCTCCTGTACTTCCTTATTATGAAAATCTAATAGTCTCCATTTGAGGTAGTTGTCAAGCCATGTAATGACATTACTGCGTTCAGGCTTATACTCCTCTAAATTTCGACAGAAATACAGCCAAGTTTGTTGCAGAGCGTCATTGTAGTATGGAGTGTTCTCTTTCCAAAGTTTGCCGGATCTCATTACTAATCTAACTAGCTCATTCAGTTTTTGCCGCCTCCTCAAACTTTTTACTGGGTACGAACAGGCGAGGGCAACGAGCTGCTCTAGTTGTTGATTTAAATTATCCACGACGGGTGTGTTTATCATTGGCGATTGTTCTAGGTGTAGCTGTGAACCTATCTGGGACAATTTTTTAAGTATGTTGTAGTCAACTCCATAATTTAATCCTTGGTAACTAAATGTGTAATATCTGTAAATTAGTTATCAAAACTTATTTTAAAAATTTCGCAGAAACTCCCTAAAAGTTTGTCTAAGTACAGCAAGCTAAAGTTTTTGCTGCATTGTCAACTGCGTCCTCTACCAATTTCGACTCCTCTATTTTCCACTACCAATATAAAGTTTTGTAAAAAGTTTTACTATCCAGCGAAAAATATGAGTTTTGGGTCGAAATCATAATAGTTGAAAAAGTAGGGAAATTGATGCAGTTATGGTACGAAGCCCTATGAACCTCAATGACGAAGCTTCAATTAACAGTAGGTCTTATTCGCAGACTATCTTATGCAGCATAATCTTTGGTTATCGAAAGGGTAACAAACATGGGGATAAACAATAAATTTCTAATTTTCCAACCTCACACTAGATAGTAATTCTCTGACTTTTGAACCCAAAACTTTTCTTTTACTAAATAGTCAAATTTTGTAATATATGTCACATCGCCAACTCTTGCCTGACACAGAAAGCGCGAGTAACTCTATAGGACAGTATTTAACACCGTTTCAGCAAAAGTTGCTGAAAAAAAGTCTGCAAGAAAACTTACCTAAGTCTTACCGCCAGCGAGTTCAAATTATGTTGTTGGCTTCGGAGGGAAAGTCTCAAACCGAAATTTGTCAAACATTAGGTTGTTGGGCGGCAACAGTAAGGCATTGGACGCATATAGCCCGTGCTGGAATGGCACATCAATGGCAAGAATGTGCGATCGGTCGTCCCAAGACAGTTAGTGACGAGTATTTAGAGCGCCTAAAAGAATTGCTTGCCCACAGTCCCCGTGACTATGGGTATTCTTTTCGACGCTGGACAGTAAATTGGTTAGCTAAACAACTAGCGAAAGAATTTGGAGTAGAGGTAAGCGAGCGCCATCTCAAGCGGCTGCTTAAACAAATGGGGTTATCCACACTACCAAAACCTACTAATTCTGAACAAAACAGCACTGAACAAGCTCGGGGTTCCAAAATTTTGATTGGTGACCTTAAATCCGCAGCTATTGCAGATGATTCCAAATTTTTATCTATTAACTTTGCAACATTAAGAAAAGATGTAGATATTCATGGCGCAAGATATATCCGCTCAGTTGGTCTCTCTACAACAGTTCAGCAATATTCTGGGTTATTCTCTTTCGACAGAAGAATTTCAACACTGTCTTCAACGAGTTAAATTTGTCAACCCAAAAGTTGGCAAATTCTGGCAAGGAACGGATGCTCAACCAGGAATCTATATTGCGATCGCTGGTAAGGTCAGGTTGCTTTCTAGCACTGATGAGTTAATCGCTACTTTAGAGGAAGGAGAATCATTTGGGGAGTTTACCTTATTTAAGGAGGGTGACTTCGGAGCTTATGCAGCAAGGGCTTCAGTCAACTTGCAACTGTGCTTTGTTCCGGGTGAAGTGTTATCGCCGTTGATGGCTAAATATCCGCAAATTCGGGAGCATTTGTGGTCTAAGGCGCTATCCCGTAATCCTCAACAGATGTATTCAAATAACCTGTCAGCACTGCTATCTGATTCAGAACGGTCGTATGAAACAAAGATTTTGTCAACGCCCGTATTAGAGCCACGCGCGAAAAAGATTAGCAAAGCCTATTTTCCCAACTCTACGCAGCGTATGGGGCATTTATTACAGCGTGTGATTCGGCGCTATCCGTTTTTTGCTCAACAGAGTGGATCAGATTACGGTGCAGCTTGTTTATCGAAACTAGACCAATATTAAAAACATTTCTTCAATTTTCATATTGTCATTAATAGAAAGAGTAGTGAAAAAAATTCTACTGATTGAAGATAGTGCGGCAACCAAAATCCTTTTACTGAGTTTTCTTGAAGCTAAAGGATATTGTGCTATTAGTGCAGAAGACGGACTTATCGGGATTCAACAAGCAGGGGAACATTCACCCGATCTCATAATTAGCGATATTATGATGGCCCGACTTGATGGTTATGGTGTCTTGACTGCATTACGCGAAAATCCTGCTACAGCCACTATTCCCTTAATTTTTCTCAGTGCAAAAGTGACCCAATCTGACATTCGTACAGGTATGGAGTTGGGAGCGGATGACTATCTTACCAAGCCTTGTAAATTAGAAGAATTGCTTAGAGCGATCGCTGCCCAACTGAAAAAACAGGCTGACCAGAGGCAGGGGTTCGTTCTGGAATGCCAGCGAATACTGAAATTACCAACTTCTGAAACTGGGAAAAAGGAAGACTCTCAGTCGTTCTTTCCTACGTGTCCCAAGCTGAAAGAAGTTTTTAACTTCATTGAGGAAAATTATCACCAAGCGATAAGTCTCAGTGATGTAGCTAAGTCTGTTGGTTACTCCCCAGCATACTTAACTGACTTAGTAAAACGCCAGACAGGGGAGACAGTACAACGTTGGATTATAAAGCGTCGGATGGCAGCAGCATGTTCTTTGCTCTTGAATACTGACCAATCAGTAAATCAAATTGCCGAGGCAGTGGGCTATAGCGACAAGAATTATTTTTTTTACCAGTTTCGTCAACATCACGAAACAACTCCTCAAATGTGGAGAAAGCAGAAACCAAAGAATTTCTAGTTTTACCAAAAGATTATGGATTTTTCATTAGCTTAGGATCTCGTAAGCTAAAACCACAAGTGAAATTCAGTCAAGAGGTTGTAAGTTCACCACAGAAGGCGACAAGTTATGCAAGAACCTAAGCAAATCATGCTTTGTAGCTACTATTTACAGTTTACATAAAAAATATCGAAATTAAGCTTATGCGTCGGTTATTGTACCCGCCTACCTGGTCTATTTCTGCCAAGATCTCGGCACTCCTACTTTTGGCAGCGATCGCACCGATAGTCTTCACCGCGTACTACAATCTGCAACAAAGCTTAGAAAGTGTGGTAGTCGTTGGGGCGATTACAGCAATCATAGCGCTGCTACTAGGGTTGAGCATTTCACGCCCGATTCACGCCCTTACACTTGTCGCCCAAGCGCTAGAGCATGACGATTTTGATTCTCATGTACTAGAACTACGTCATAGCTTGGCGAAATTAGCTCATCCCCAAGATGATATTGGTCGATTATTACAAGTCTTTTTAAAGATGGCGGAAGAAGTAAGAATGCGCGATCAGCAAATGAAAATGCAAGTTCAAGAACTTCGCATCGAGATTGATGAAGCTACAAGGGCTAACCATGTTGCGGAAATTACAGAAAACCAACACTTCCAGCAGTTGCAAAAGAAGATTCAAAAACTTAAAGAACACGAGACAACTGTTAGCGAAACTGAGGCTGAATACTATTGGCGATTACAGAGTAAGGTGCTGTCTTTAAAAAATAGATCGCTTAGTAGCGAGACTAAAAGTTTTGCAGAAGAAACAATTGATAAATAAAAAGTAACTTATGGCACAAATTATTGCGGTTCACTCATTTCGTGGCGGCACTGGTAAGTCAAACTTGATTGCTAACATAGCAGCTACTATGGCTCATCGAGGACTACGTGTAGGTATTATAGATACGGATATTCAATCACCAGGTATTCACATTATTTTTGGTCTTAAAGAGGAGAAAATAAGGCTTGCTCTTAATGACTATCTATGGGGACGATGTGATATTAAAAATGCTGCCTATGATGTTACTGATGCTTTAATTGCAGAGCAGGGGCATGCAGGGGAAGTTAAGGGTAGCCTTTATCTAATTCCCTCTAGCATTAAAGCTACTGAGATCGCCAGGGTTCTCCGCGAGGGATATGATGTAGTCAGGCTGAATGATGGTTTTCAGGAACTTATTCGCGACCTGAATTTGGACTATCTATTCATTGACACTCACCCTGGTTTGAATGAAGAAACCTTAGTTTCCATCGGTATTTCTAATCTTTTAATAATTATTCTTCGTCCAGACAGCCAAGACTTCCAGGGAACGGCTGTAACAGTGGATGTAGCTCGCAAGTTGAAGGCAGCAAAAATGTTCTTAGTAATCAATAAGGCGCTATCAACTTTTGATTTTGCTGCCTTGCAGCAACAGGTAGAAAAAATTTACAACGTCTCCGTAGCCGGAATTTTGCCCCTTTCAGAAGAGATGGTGCAGCTAGCAAGCAAAGGTATTTTCTGTCTACGCTACCCGCAGCATCCCATAACTCAGACAATAAAAAGGATTACTGAGCAGATTACTAGTTTAGTTGTGAGTCATTAGAGTGACATGATTTATCGCATTTTGCCCAGAAACAAGTGTTTATAATGAATCAACAATCATTTCGCACTGATGTCCTTACCAGCTTTCAAGCCACGGCAGCGCAGGTAGAGGAGTTGTTGGTATATAACCAAAACGTTTTTAATCACAATGTATTAAATCATCCTATTAGTTTTCCCCTGCCGCCTGAATTTTATGTAGCTGCTTGGGAAGGATACGCCTTTGCAGCAAGGGAGCTAGGGGCATTTGAATTACTCAAGAGCGTAGTGGTCCAGTTCCAATTTCCCATCCAAGAGAATATTAGCCAAATTGAGGCTTATAAAGCTGCCACACGTAGGGGTGTTAGCGTGGATGACATGGCGGAGGCGAGTGGTTTAATCTTGCAGCAACCTCAAAAACTCAAATTAATCCTACATCAAAGCTTGGCTGGACTCATCCCGGTCTTGTTGACTGGCAACCGAGAGGATTTTGTTTCTCTAGTACAAGCCCTGACAATGCGAAATGAACCACAATCAGTCCCAGGCTCTACGGGAGCTTGTATGGTCAGTGGTTTTAACAACTGGGATAGGATTCGCTCTTTACGCCAAAAATGGTCAACAGAAAATCATCCTAGCTTAGAAGATACTTGGGCAAAAGAGTTTCAAAGGCTGATACCACAAAAGGATCTTTATCAAGATAGGTTTATTATTTTGAGTGATGGACCTTATAGCAACATTCCAGCCGGCGATATGGGGATTGCAGAATCTCAATGGCAGCACTTATCCCTAACAATTCGGCTGGAACATGAATGTACCCACTACTTCACACGTCGCTTGTTTAACTCCATGCGAAACAATATACTCGACGAGCTAATCGCGGACTATAGAGGCATTGTAGCCGCTACAGGTTGTTATCGAGCCGACTGGTTCCTACGCTTTTTGGGGTTAGAGTCATTTCCTAATTACCGGGAAGGAGGCAGACTGCAAAACTACCGAAATAAACCTCCACTTTCCGATGGAGCTTTTCAGATTCTCCAGGCATTGGTGAAGGCTGCTGCTGAAAATTTGCAGCGCTTTCACGCTGAGTATCCAGGGAAATTAACAGACACTAATATTCAACCACTGATGTTAATGGCATTGACCTATTTGACATTAGAAGAATTAGCTTCTCAAGAGGCACACTTTTGCATCCAACAAAACTTAGAAAATGTTAGTAAGGTAGCAAAATTTACCGAGGAACTCCTCTCCCAATTTCTTCCTGTAGGGGAGAGGCTTTGAAACCCCATTCCTTTATAGGGACGATTGACAAAACATCGGGTAATTTACTTATGACAGAAGTTTTACTTAAAGAATTAACTAACACTGATATCGATTGGATGATTGCTATAGGTCATCAAAGAGAAATAGCTGCTGGTAGTGTACTTATTGAAGAAGGAAAACCTACTAATTTCCTACATATAATACTAGATGGGATCTTATCAGTTACCGTCTCTCAACCTGACCACAATCCTCTGACTCGTGCTTTTGCAGCCATTGAGGGCGGTGAAATATTCGGTCGAGAGATTGCGAAATTATCCACGGGTGAGGTAGTGGGAGAAATTCCCTTCGTGGGTACTCGCTTAACAGCCACTACTGTGAAGGCTGTCAAAAAATCGCTAGTGATGTCAATTCCCCACCAGGAATTAGCGGCAAAATTGCGGCAGGATGTTGGTTTTGCGTCGCGCTTCTATCGAGCGATCGCCATTATGCTTTCAGATAGAATCCAAAGTACCATTAATCAACTTAGTCGTAGCAATCTTGCTCAAGGTCAGCCACTTCGGGATATGCTGCTTGTTTTAGGAGAATTGCATGATAGTGACATTGATTGGATGATGGCTTGTGGAAGGCAGGAAAAAATTGCTGCTAACACGGTACTTATCCATGAACAGGGACCAGTGGATGCGCTGTATATACTCCTAGGTGGAAAAATGTCACTGTCTGTTTCTTCTGATGAGCGCAACCCCCTAGCTCGTGCATTTGCAGCAATAGAAGGTGGTGAAATTCTAGGTCAAGAGATAGCGAGATTATCTCAAGGCGAGATTGTGGGAGAAACAGCCTTCATTGACAATCACCTACCCTCTGCAACTGTCAGGGCTATAGAAGACTCACTTGTGTTGGCAATTCCTCGGCAGGTATTGGCAGCCAAATTGCAGCAGGATGTCAGTTTTGCATCCCGCTTTTATCTCGTGATTGCCACTCTACTTTCAAGTAGATTGCAGGGAATGCTCAGTCGGCTTGGTTACGGTAGGCGGAATTACAGCAAAGGTCAGCCATTGGATGAAGTGGTTGAATATGAGGATGAGCTAGATCTAAGTGTTTTGGAGCGGATGGCATTTGCTGGAAAAAGATTTGATTGGATGCAGGAACACTTAATAGTAAGTTGAGGTGACTGGCAATTTTGGTTAATTGCTAGACTCCTAATTGATTTACGCATAGGACTTTATTCACTTCGCATATTCCCTTCTCCGAGGCTACGAATGAGAGCATTAGCATTTGGGTGTACGCCAGTTCTAGCCATGGTTTGTACACGTCTAAATACGATGCTCTTGGGATGTCTTGCACTACTAATTGGTCAATGTAATTTTTACTACGCCCTTATCAACTATGTCACACACAAGTAATCTTCCGGTAGGTATTCGTCGCAATTTTGAGGGAATAAAAAGAATAGAGCTAGCCGAACCCAGCACAGGTCTTCAGCAAGATGTTCGGTACACAGAAGATTTTTCAACGAAAATCAAAAGCCATCAATCAGTTAGGGTAGCTGACAGAATTTTAAAAACGTGCGTCAGCCACGGAAAAGGTATACACCCAAGAATTTTTTGTCGCCGATGGTTCGGACTGGAAGACCTAGATATTAATGGACAACTGCGCTACACAGAAAAACTAATTTTAGCAATGGAGTCTGAACACGGTTATAGGGAGAAATGCATTAACCTGATGGCGAGAGTATTGAAAATTAAACCCAATACTATTCACCGATGGGGGAAAGGAGTTGAATTTGACAAAGTTCCCCCAGACAAGCGAGAGCAGTATGAAATGTATCTTGGCTACGTTGACAGTCTAAGGCTGATTACCAAGAGTATTACTGGATTAAATGAAGATTTACTACTAAAAATCTTACGGCGTTTAGAGTTCAAGTAATTCTTTTCTGACTTTTCAGTCTAAGCAGTGAAATTTCAGCACTAGCATCAAATTTGATTATTAATATAGCAATTTAATGAAGCCAAGCAAAAAGAGAATTTGACTTGATGATAACAACTTAAAATGCGATCGCACAAGCAAAAAAAATGTCGTAAAAAATCAGATTCTTTTAATTCCATGTAACAACGATATAACCAATAGTGTATGCCATACAGAAAAGTCTTTAGCAAGCTTAGATGGAGTTGTATCATCAACTCAATTAGTATCAAAAAGCTGTAACTCTTCTGGTTCGCTTCCTACCCATGCTAAGAAGCTTAGTAAAAATAAAGGTAAATTATGGAAATCCAAATGATTGGGCATGCTTCGATATTTGTGAAAACGCAAGATTGCAAGATTCTCATGGACCCTGTGCTATGGGATTCACACGCGGAAGGGATAGAAGATATATGTCCTAAGCGAGAAGTTATTCATGACAAAATTCCTGAATTTGATTTACTCATCATCTCCCATCGACATCCGGATCATTTTGACATTCGTTCCCTTGCTTCTCTCCCCAAAAATGTTGATGTCTTCATTCCCAATGACAAGGTATTACAAGAATGTCTGCGTAAATTGGGATATTCGCAAATCTATACTTTAGGAGATTTTAGGGAAGTTAAAATTGGCTCTACTAATCTCTTAACAACCCGTTCAGAGTACCGTGTTCCTGAATATGGTGTATTATTTGCTGATCCATCTGGAGTTTTCTGGAATCAGGTAGATTCAGATGTTAGTCAAGACACAGTTAGTTTCGTTAAATCTCGGTATCCCCAGATTGACTTTTTATTGGCACCTTGGCAACCGATGATGGAAACTCAGTACCAAGATAATAGGAGTATATCTTTCCCTTATTCCGAATATAACGCTACACTCGCGCCGCTCAGTTTAATTAAGCCAAAGGCAATTTCTCCCGGAGCCAATGGGTTCCAATTTATCAATGAATCATCTTGGCTGAACCAAGTCGTCTTTCCAGTAACGCTAGAACAGTTCTGTGAAGACGTAAAAATGGTTTGCCCAGAAGTTGGAGAGAACGTATTTCCTCTTGAGCCAGGAGATATTCTTGCCTTTAAATATGGCGAATTTAGCTATACGAAAGGAGGGTGTCAATTTGTCAAGAAGGTAGAAGAAGGAAGAGAAAACCTAGATTTTTCGCCTGTAAACTTAGCAACTAATCTCATCGATCACAATCCAGATAACTACGAAATCGATTATATGAGTAAGACAATCGAAGAAGAAGTACGCTGGAATCTACCCAATTTTTTTATGGAGAAGAGAGACTCTTTATTTATGGAGCATTGCCACTGGAATGTGATTTATCAATTAGAAATAGTTTTTCCTAACTCTAATCAGAAATGGTTTTTTGATTTTTCCGAGGATAATATTCAAGCGCAACCAGGACGAAATCCTTTAGCTAATTTATTTAGCATTATCACAGCCTCAAGTTTATATGGTCTTCTTAAAGGAATCAAAGGCTGGGATTATGCCCACATAGCTGGTAACCATCGTCAGTTCCAAAAAGTATATATAGCAAATCTACATGGAATTAGTCGCCCTGCTGAATCTCAAATAAAAAATCCTATCAATTTAAAATTTTCTTACAATGAGGTATTTGAAAAATTTCAATATCAAGAAGTAGAACGATGGAGACAAGCCAATGAAAATAGTAAAGTTTCGAATGAAAGTAAGACTTTTATGATGAAAATAGGAAATACTCTTGTCAGGCTAGCCAAAAATAATAAAAATGAAAGTTTTGAGGAAATTGATTCTACTGAGAACTTGCCGCTAGTGACTGTAGACTAAAGTTATTTATAACCTCTTCTCCTAGTGGTGTTCATCAAAGCTGTCTGATTAAAATAATTTCCTAAAATGGTAGACCGATAAAACTGTGTTTTACCATTTTTCGTAATTTATGTTTTAACTTAAAGTTTTTCTTTTGGATATTGAATCAGTGAGGTTTAATAAAACAATTAATTAGCTTGAATTAATGATGTATACCATACATAAAAGTATTTTATTATTTAATATAAAGCTTTATATTAAAATTGAGAGTAATAAGGATAAAAAATTAGTTTCCTTATTAGTTTTCAAATTTAAATGTTATGAAGAGGTTAATCAGAGCATGTCGAAAGAAGCAGTAAAAGAATTTTACGAAATTCTCAAAAATAATCAAGCCTTGCAAGAGCAGATTAAAGTAGCTAATAGTTCAGCTAGTGTAGCTCAAATTGCTGCTACAAGAGGCTACGATTTTACTGAGCAAGAACTTGAAATTACAATGCAAGAGGCTCTTTTGAATGAAGAACTGTCTGAGAAAGAATTAGAAGCTGTATCTGGTGGTGGTGATGTACCTAGTGGGGGATGTGGAAAATACAAAGACAAGAGCGTGCGAGCTTAAAGTCTTTTAATTATAGCCATCAATTACTACACTAAATTTGTAAGTAATTGATGGCCTACTTATTCTAAAGTTAAAAAGAGACAAATTAATGTACAAATTAATTCCTATAAATAACATTGCTACAGCACTACTTTACTGCAAACTTACTTCACTGCAATTGCGTACTCAGTTGCAAAATATAGGTTCTAAAGGAAACATCCTGGCTATTGGGGCTACTGAATCCAATAGAGTTATTGGTCTAATTTTAGCTGAGATTTGGTCAGACAATAAAACTGCTCAAGTTCTTTCTCTTTTTGTAGTTCCGACTCATCGGAATCGAGGAATTGGTACAGCTTTACTTACTTATTTAGAAAAAGAGCTATTTCGGAAAGGTTGTACAAAAGTTAAGTTATTTGATATAAACCATCAACCGACAACGCATATTTTGGAAAAGTTGCTATACAAATGTAAATGGGAATATCCACAACCTTTTCTACTAGACTATCAAACAGATTTGACAACAATTCTAAAAGCTCCTTGGATAAACAATAAATACCGCCTCTCCTCAGATATGATAATTTTTCCTTGGGTAGAAGTTACTAATCAAGAGCGTATTGCAATTCAACAAACTCAGGAAAAAAATGTATGGATTGATAAATGGCTGAATCCCTTTGAACATGAAGATGGCTTTGAACCATTAAATAGTTTAGGACTGCGTTATCAAGGACAGGTAGTTGGATGGATATTAACCAAGCAAACTAGATATGACACTATCTCTTACAATTGCATGTTTGTTAGGCAAGATTTACAAAAAATAGGAAAAGGGATATTACTTATTGTTAAAGCAATTCAGCGTCAGGCAGAAAGTGGAATTCCAAAATGTAATTTTCAAGTTCGTCTTTCTAATTATTTAATGATTCGTTTTGTTAAAAAACATATGTCGCCCTATTTAATTTCTATTGCTCAAGGCAGAGACTCTTACAAATTATTAACTGATTTGTCTACAAAATAATTATTTAGTGGCTATTGATTATCCGTTCAAAAAATAAGTTAAAACTGAGTTAGTTTATTAGTTTTAAAAATAAAGTTAGATAAAAATTAAACTAGTCAAAGCCAATGAAAGTTAGTTTTTTGATAAATACAAAAATTTTACAACGATAACTAAAATTTTTTGTTTTATATAAACTGCAAAAAGAAGTTATAAATATTCTTATTAAAAAAGAATAATAAGCAAAAGTAATTACTAATGAAAATAAAGTAAAATCTTCGTTTTAGTCTCCCGAAACCCACGTTGTTGCTTACGTAGGTTTCTTACGTAGATTATTCAAATACTGTATTGTTTTTATTTGAGTTGAATTAGTATTGATGAATATAAACTTAAACTTATAAGATAAACAAGAAGTTTAAAAGAGAAGTTTTAAATTTGCCGCAATACGTTCAAAGGAAAGTTTTAGAAACAAGGAAAAATCGAAACAAGTAACTTTTATAAAGAATATATCAAAGATGAAAATAAAATATACGGACTGCAATGATTAGCACAATTTTTATAAAAATTGCATATTAAAATTTTAACAAGTGCAATATTTAAAGCAAACATTAGTTGCGGATCAAAATTTTGTTTCTATACGTCAGAAACTATGGGTGAGTTGGCTTTGGAAGGAAACAACCTTATCCTAATTAGGAAATTTCTGTTTAAAGGTTGAGGAGGTAATGGAAAATGTTACATCAAAAACGCAGTCTATTTCGAAAAGAATCTCTAGAGCATTTATCTTCTCCTGAAAGACTAGACCAGCTTATGCAGGTAGTCAGTCCCAGAAGCTGGCTACCTCTAGTCGCCTTGGGTTCTCTAGTAGGATCTGCAGTCATCTGGAGCATTTATGGACGCATTCCTATCACTATCGAGGGTCGAGGCGTACTGATTTACCCCAGCAACGTTGTGCCACTGCAATCAAAAAGCGTAGGGCAGTTAATGACTCTCAATATTAAAGTTGGGGATATCATCAAAAAAGGGCAAGTAATGGCAATAATTGACCAAGCTGAACTCCGCAAGCAACTACAACAACAGCGATTTAAACTAACAGAACTACAGTCACAAGACCAAGCAGTGGGTTCGCTGCAAGGGCTAAGGCTCGAACAGGAACAGAGATCGCAGCAACAACAACGTCAATACCTCCAGCAACGCATCCAGGAACTGCAAACCATAACACCTCTGCTCAAAACTAAAAGCAATACATCTATTGGGCAGCAACGCCAAAGCTTGCAGCAGCGCCTCCGGCAATCCCAAACTCTAACTTCTATTTACCTTCAGAGAATGGAAACTCGCAGACAGTTATTCAAAAAAGAAGGCGCGATTTCCGGTGATGACGCTCTCAAGGCGGAACAAGAATACCTGGAGAACTTAGAGAAAATCACCGATATCCAAGCCCAGTTGAAAGAATTGGAAGTTAAGGAGACTGAAATAGAAAAAGATTATCGTGAAAATCTCAGTACCATCTCCGACTTGCAAGCTCAACTGAAAGAACTGGATAGCAAACAAGCTTCTGTAGCTCAACAAGACCTAGAGAACGCTACTACCCGGAAAAAAGAAATTCAGGAAGTCAAGCGGGAAATTGCCAAACTGGAACTGCAACTAGGCGATGACAGCCAAATTATTAGTCAATACTCAGGACGCATTTTAGAAATCACACTAACCCCAGGACAGGTTGTTAATGCTGGTACACGCTTGGCTACCATAGAGGCAGAGAATCCCAAAAGCAAGCTGGTTAGCGTTACCTATTTTCCAGTGGCGGAGGGTAAGAAAATTCAGCCGGGGATGGCAATCCAAATTACCCCCCAAACAGTCAAGCGGGAACGCTTCGGCGGCATTGTTGGTGCTGTCGCCAGCATTTCACGCTTTCCCATTACAAAAGAGGCAGCCGCATCGGAAGTAGGTAATCTAGAAGTAGTGGAAGGTTTAGTATCTCAACAAAAGGAAGGTCTGATCCAAGTATTCTCTGACCTACAACCAGATTCCAGCACACCAAGTGGTTATAAGTGGTCTTCCTCTACGGGACCACACCTGCAAATCTCTTCTGGAACTACCACTATCGTGCGAGTCAAGGTAGAAGAACGCGCTCCCATCACCTTCGTTTTACCGATTTTGAGGTCTGGCAGTGGTATTTACTAAAGCTACTTTAGTAAAACAGATTAAGCCTTGGCAGTACCTACAAAAATTACTACCACGCAGAAGTATACGGGTAAAAACGCCCACTCTCCTGCAAATGGAGGCAGTTGAATGTGGTGCTGCTGCTTTGGGAATTATTCTAGGTTACTACGGTCGGATTGTATCATTAGCACAACTGCGTCAGGAATGCGGAGTTTCCCGCGATGGTAGCAAAGCATCTAACATGGTGAAAGCTGCCAGAAACTATGGACTTCAAGCCAAAGGCTTTAAAAAAGAACTGAATCAATTGCAAGACCTGCGTCCCCCTTATATTGTTTTCTGGAACTTTAATCACTTCGTTGTAGTAGAAGGATTTCGTAACCAACGAGTTTATCTCAATGACCCCGCTACAGGTCCGCGTCATGTATCTCTACAGGAATTTAACGAGGGGTATATTGGCGTGGTGCTGGTGATGGAACCAAGCACCCAGTTCAGCAAAGGTGGTCGCAAACCCAGCATGGTTTTATCCCTATGGTCACGGCTACAGGGTACTGAGGGTGCTTTAGTTTACTGCATAGTAGCGGGATTCTTATTGACTGTGGTTGGGTTGCTCGTACCCGTGTTCAGTCAAGTCTTTGTAGACGACATCCTAGTGCAGGGGCGGCAGTTATGGTTACGTCCCCTACTTTTGGCAATGGCGATCGCTGCTATACTCCAAGGGTCGCTGACACTACTACGGTTGTGCTACCTGCGCCGACTAAAAATCAAACTATCTGTAGGTATGTCCAGCCGCTTTCTCTGGCATATCCTGCACCTACCTGTGGACTTTTATGCCCAACGATTTGCTGGAGAAATCAGTAACCGCACTACTCTCAACGACCAAGTTGCTAATGTTTTGGCGGGACAGTTAGCAACTACAATCATCGATACAGTCATGGTGTTATTCTATGCCCTAGTCATGGTGCAATATGACTGGGTATTGACCTTGATTGTAGTCAGCTTTGCTGCCGTTAATGTTTTAACCCTACAGTGGATTTCTCGTCAACGTGTAGACGCTAATCAACGATTGATCCAAGAGTATGGTAAAGCTGCTGGCTTATCCATTGCTGCACTTCAAAGTATAGAAACACTTAAGGCATCAGGGTTAGAGTCAGATTCCTTTGCCCGGTGGTCAGGATACTACACCAAGGCTCTCAATTCCCAGCAGGAACTAGGGGTAACAAACCAGACATTTTCAGTATTACCCACGCTTTTATCTGCTCTTTCGTCCATGTTGTTGTTAGTTGTTGGTGGTTTACGAGTAATGGATGGACATCTCAGCATCGGGATGCTGATTGCCTTCCAGGGTTTGATGTTTAACTTCCAACAACCTGTTAACAATCTTGTCAACTTTGGTACTACTCTTCAGGAACTGGAGGGAAATTTAATTCGCCTTGATGATGTACTGGATAACCCGATTGGAAAAGTGGAGAGATGGGCAAGTGAGGAAGGAACTGACCAATCAAAAATTAAAAATCTCTCCCAAATTGCCTCTCCCTCTCCTAAGCTTTTAACTAAATTACAGGGGTATGTTGAGTTACAAAATATCACATTTGGTTACAGCCATTTAGAATCTCCCCTAATTGAAAACTTTAATCTCTCAATTAAATCAGGACAGCGAGTAGCTTTGGTAGGTGGTAGTGGTTCTGGCAAGTCTACCATTGCTAAATTAGTCAGCGGGGTTTATCAACCTTGGGCAGGAGAAATTTGTTTTGATAGTCAACCAAGAGAGAAGATTTCCCAGCAACTGCTCTCTAACTCCGTCGCTATGGTAGAGCAGGATATCTTACTCTTTGGCGGCACAGTTAGGGACAATTTAACACTCTGGGATACCACTGTACCGGATAAAAACATGATGCGGGCTTGCCAAGATGCAGAGATTGCTGATGTAGTTCTCTCTATGTCAGGGGGATTTGATGCAGAACTAATAGAAGGTGCTGCTAACCTGAGCGGTGGTCAGCGACAACGGCTAGAAATCGCTCGCGCTTTAATGAATAATCCCTCAATACTCATATTGGACGAAGCAACCAGCGCCTTAGATGCAGAAACAGAAAAACTCATTGACCAAAACCTCCGCCGCCGAGGATGTACTTGCATATTTGTTGCCCATCGATTAAGCACTATCCGTGACTGCGATCAAATCATCGTCCTAGAGCGCGGAAAGGTAGTACAACGAGGTACTCACCAAGAATTATGGCAAGTTGAAGGCGTATATTCACACTTACTCCGCACTGAAGGATAAAGAGGGAAACAAATTAATTCAAGATGTAAAATCCAAAAATTTAATCTTTATTTTGACTTTCTAATTTTTAATTGGAGCGAGGCTACTGATGCAAGGACAAGTTTACACAGTTAGTGGCAATGAACCGATTTTATTAAACGATCCCAATCGAGTTTGGGTACTTCAGTCTGGCTCTATAGCTTTGTTTGCCGTTACAGCTAAAGGTCATATCGTAGAAGGAAATCGCCGTTACCTATTTAGTATTAGTCAAGGGGAAGCGTTTTTCGGCACTGCTGCTCGCTCTTGCGATCGGCAGCGTCAGCTTTTGGCAGTACCAATTGGGGAGACCCAATTACTACAACTACATCAAGAATATTTTCGAGAGTTAGTAACCAATGCAGAGCCGGAGGCGATCGCCTGGATAGAAACTTGGCTGTTGCAACTTGGTAGTGTATTCTCTCACGTCACTATGCCAGCAATTGGGGTGAAGGTTGAAGGACAAGCAAGATTTTCCTTGATTGATGGTCAGACTTTCCAACCTGAAGCAGGGGTAACTTGTTGGGTAAAGCTTCAGCAAGGGACTGTCAGCCTGCTGGGGTTTGCAGAACTGACTTTAACGTCTAATACAACTTTCCCTCTTAATGACAAAATGTGGTTAGTAGCCATAGATGGCGTGCAACTTACAACTGAAATCACCAGCACCTTCCTAAAGTCAGATATTCTGCTGGCTGGATTATCTCAATTGCATACTCAACTTTTACACGGTATTGATCTATTAGATGAGCAAGAAGCGCAGGCAGAAATGGCGCGGTTGGGCGATCGCCAACGCCTCAATCGTCAAGTCACAGCAGAGGCTTTAGGAGAACTAGCATCGACACTGAGTTCCCAAGGCGGTAATTTTTTCTTGGAAGGTACCCCCTTGCTAGTTGCTGCTGGTGCGGTAGGAAGAGCTATGGGCGTGAAAATTCATCCGCCATCAAGCTCGGAAAACCTCAAGCGGGTCAAGGAGCCGTTGGAAGCAATTGTCCGGGCTTCACGCATTCGGATGCGGCGCGTGCTGTTGCGCGATAATTGGTGGGAGAAAGATTCTGGTCCAATAGTTGCCTACACTCAGCAAGATAACCGACCAGTAGCGCTGCTGCCTGTTTCTGCAACTTGCTATGAAATTTTTGACCCAGTTGAGTGTACCCGTGTAAAAGTAGGTGAGCGTATAGCTGCAACACTAACTCCTGTTGCCTATATGTTTTATCGCTCTTTGCCTAATAAAGCGCTCCAAGCTGTTGATATAGCTCGATTCTCACTTAAAGGACATGGGCGGGATCTGCTGCTAATTGTATTTACTGGTATTGCCGTCACGCTGCTGGGGATGATTACACCTTATGCCACCTCAATTATCATAGACAACGCAATTCCAGATAGCGATCGCGGCTTATTACTACAAATAGGTTTGGGGTTATTGGTTGCGGCTCTAGGTACATCTCTGTTTCAATTGGCGCAGGGCTTTGCTCTTTTGCGAATAGAAACGGCTGGTGACGCTTCAACTCAAGCTGGTGTCTGGGATCGGTTGCTGAACTTGCCCGTATCTTTTTTCCGACAGTACACTACAGGCGACCTGCTTTCCCGGATTTCATCAGTGAGTACAATCCGTCGCCAACTGGGTGGCAGAACGCTGATCAATTTCATTACTAATTTTTTCGCACTGTTTTACTTAGGGCAGTTATTTTACTACGACTATAAATTAGCCTTCATTGCCGTTGCAGTTGCTATAATTACGTTCACTACCACTACAATTTCTGGTGTGCTGCTGTTATCCAAGGTGCGTCCCCTGCTAGAACTGCGGGGAAGTATTTTTGGGCAGATTGTACAACTAATCAACGGCATCTCTAAACTGCGTATTGCTGGGGCTGAAGAACGCGCCTTTGCCTCTTGGAGTAAAAATTACACTCGGCAAGTTAAGTTGGAACTTAGCACACAACGCGTAGAAGATAGTGTTGTGTTATTCAATACAGTAATGCCCATAGTGACTTCTGGAATACTCTTCTGGTTCACTATCAAACTATTAAATGATTCCCAGGCTGCTGGAGGTATTGGATTATCTCTTGGCACTTTCCTTGCTTTCAACACAGCCTTTAACAACTTTACTAGGGGAACCACAAACCTAAGCAATACAGTTACAGAAATTTTCCAAGTCGTTCCGCAATGGCAACGCACCCAGCCAATTTTAGGAACCATACCAGAAGTGGATCTCACCAAAGCCGATCCCGGCAAGCTGATTGGTAACATTACCGTAGAACATATTACTTTTCGCTACCGTAGTGATGGGTCACTAACGTTAGATGATGTAAGTATTTCTGTTGCTCCTGGGGAGTTTATTGCCCTAATTGGCGGCTCTGGCAGCGGTAAATCAACTATCCTCCGATTACTACTGGGATTTGAGACTCCGCAAGCAGGTAGTATCTACTACGATGGTCAAGATTTATCCGGGTTAGATGTAAATGCAGTACGCCGACAATTAGGCGTTGTTTTGCAAAATGGTCAGTTAAATTCAGCTTCCATTTTTGAGAATATTGCAGGCGGCGCTCAGATTACTCTAGATGAAGCCTGGGAAGCTGCGCGGATGTCGGGGTTTGCCGATGATATCACAGTCATGCCAATGCAAATGCATACTGTAGTCAGTGAAGGTGGTGGCAATCTTTCTGGAGGACAACGACAACGCTTGTTGATCGCTCGTGCTTTGGCATTAAAACCCCGTATTCTCCTGTTTGACGAGGCTACCAGTGCGCTTGATAACAGAACTCAAGCGATTGTTAGTGAAAGTCTAGATAAGCTGCAAGTTACTAGAATAGTGATCGCTCACCGACTCAGCACAATTCGCAATGCTCATCGGATTTATGTACTCCAAGCGGGTCAAGTCGTACAGCAGGGTAGTTTTGAGATTCTGGCAAATCAAGAGGGTCTATTTGCACAATTAATGGCTAGGCAGATGGCGTGATTAGGAAAATGTATTTTACCACCTCAAAGATATCCCCAGTGTCAATCCTCATCCTCGCCGAGCGCCTGCAAATACGCCTTAGCTGCCGCGCTTGGTTCAGCGCTCCCTTGGTGTAGCGGCAGTATATTTTATCGCTCTTGATGCCCATCAATTCCCTTTCATACAACGGGTTTACTCCCTTGCGCGTAATACTCGTATCAAATTCATGGCTTCATCGATCCGGTCAGATATCTTCCATTGAAGCGATCGCCGAAAGCAGAGTTGAGTATGCGTGAACCAAAGAAGTCAGCCGAGCGACAATTGGTAAAGTTTGTTCTCAATAGAATCTAGCAGCAATAGACTCGTCGGCTTACGCCAGTGCCGCTTCACCCCGACAATCATATCGCACGGTAGTCACAGGACGAGCATGAGTGCAGGTTTTTTAAATTTCGATTGCATACCTTCATGAATCCAAATACAAACTAGAATTATCTGTCGGTCGGGCATGAAGATAACGTCCAGTAGTAGCAATATTAGCATGACCCAAAGTTTCCTTGACCAAATGAACAGGAGCGCCACGATCCATTGCGTGACTTGCATGGGCGTGTCTGAGCCAATGAGGACTGACAGCCTTGGCTATACTTGGTTCTAGTCCTGGCACTCTTTGAGCCGCAGCTTTAACAATTCGGTTCACTTGTAATTGGCTTAAATGCCCTTGTTGCTTACGGCTAGTAAACACGGGTTCTTCCAGTAACGCCGTGCCTCGCAGAGATTGTAATTCCTGCCATAGACTAATTGGAAGCTTGATTGCCCGTGTCTTGCCGCCTTTGCCATACACCAATATCTGCCCTCCCCCTTCTCGCGCTTGCAACGATGACCACTGTAACTGCGTTATTTCTGACACCCGTAGCCCAGCAATATATATTAGCTTCAGCAACACTCGGTTACGCAGATTGGGGTAAAGACAAGATACGTGCAAAATTTATCACGATGTAAAGTTTTGTAAAGTAGCCAAATATTTATACTTCTCATACATTGCCTAGTTCGACTCATTTTAGGCAATGTATGATGGAGA
>JAABUN010003072.1_pt1 | contig 27137 bp, 30 predicted proteins | sample 5559311 | NCBI WGS metagenome assembly JAABUN01 (sample SAMN10711877, study PRJNA513370) | rock metagenome | isolation source: Antarctica rocks | place: Antarctica: Victoria Land, Siegfried Peak sud
CGCTCCTCGGCCAGCTCGGCGGGATCCGACTGGGCGCGCTGGTGCGGAAAGACCCCGTCCTCGCAGCCGGTCAGGAAGACGGTGTCGAACTCCAGGCCCTTGGCCGTGTGCAGCGTCATCAAGGTGACCACCCCGGCATCCTCGCGGCCCGGCTCGGGCGGGATCTGATCCGAGTCGGCGACCAGTGCGACCCGTTCCAGGAACGCCCCGAGCGATGGGTCGTCCTCCAGGGCCACGGCGGACAGGTCCAGCCCCGGATCTGAGGCCAGCGCCAGCTCGGCCGCCTGATCCAGCAGGTCCTGCTCGTCGAGGTCCACCTCGACCGCACCCGCGGCCACCCCGGTGACGAACTCCCGAGCCACCTCGACCAGCTCGATCAGGTTCTCCACCCGCGTCAGGTCTTGGGGGTCTGCGCTGTCCTGCAGCTCGGCCAGGTATCCCGACCGCTCCAGCACGCTGGTCAAGATCACGTCCGCCGGCGCCCCCTGGGCCACCATCGTCTCGTGCTCGTCCATCATCGCCGCGAACTGCCGGAGCTGGTGGGCGGAGCGGGTGGCCAACCCGGGAATCTCGTCCACCCGGCGCAGGGCATCACCGAAGCTGACTCGTTCCCGCCGGGCAAGCTCTGCCACCGCCGCCTCGGCCCGGTCACCGATGCCCCGCTTGGGGACGTTCAGGATGCGGCGCAGGGACACGTCGTCGGTCCGGTTGGCGATCGCCCGGAGATAGCTGATCGCGTCACGCACCTCGCGACGCTCATAGAAGCGGACCCCGCCGACCACCTTGTACGGCAGTCCGACCCGGATGAAGACCTCCTCGAACGGGCGGGACTGGGCGTTCGTCCGGTAGAACACGGCCGCATCGCCGTAGCGACCCAGACCCGCCTCCCGCAACCGGGCGATCTCGGTGGCCACGAACTGGGCCTCGTCGTGCTCGGAGTCTGCCACGTAACCGACGATGGGCTCGCCGTCGCCGGCGTCGGACCACAGGTTCTTCGGCTTTCGGTCGGCGTTCTGGCTGATCACCGCGTTGGCCGCACTGAGAATGGTCTGGGTCGAGCGATAGTTCTGCTCCAGCATGATGACGCGGGCGCCGAGGAAATCGGTCTCGAAGTCGTTGATGTTGCGGATGGTGGCGCCGCGGAAGGCGTAGATCGACTGGTCGGAGTCCCCGACCACCATCAGCTCCGGGGCCTCGATCGCGGGACCGGTCTGGGCCGTGTCGTCCACGTCGGTCGAGCAGAGCTCGCGGACCAGGACGTACTGAGCGTGGTTGGTGTCTTGGTACTCATCGACCAGCACGTGCCGGAAGCGACGCCGATACTGCTCCCGCAGCTCCGGGAAGGCCTGCAGCAGGTGGACGGTCGTCATGATCAGGTCGTCGAAGTCCAGCGCGTTGGCGGCGACGAGGCGCCGCTGATACTCCTGGTACGCCGCGACGTAGGACTCCTCGATCGCCGTCGTGGCCCGGGTGCTGGCCGACTCGTGGTCGACGAGCTCGTTCTTACAGGTGGAGACCCAGTTCATGATCGCCCGCACCGGGAAACGCTTGGGGTCCAGCTCGAGGTCGTGGGCGACCAGCGACATCAACCGCTTCGAGTCCGCGTCGTCGTAGATGGAGAATGTCCGGGCGATGTCGAAGCGGCCGATCTCGGCCCGCAGGATCCGGACGCAGGCCGAGTGGAAGGTGGAGACCCACATCAGCTTGGCCCGGTTGCCGACCAGGTCCAGCACCCGGCCGCGCATCTCCGCGGCCGCCTTGTTGGTGAAGGTGATGGCCAGGATCGAGCCGGGGTGCACGTGACGCTGGCTCACCAGGTAGGCGATCCGCCGGGTGAGCACCCGGGTCTTGCCCGATCCCGCACCCGCCACCACCAGCACCGGCGCACCCTCGTGCAGCACCGCCTCCCGCTGCGGCGGGTTCAGCCCGGTCAGGAGCTGCTCAGGGGTGAGCCGGGCGGGCGGGGCCGTTGAGGGGCCGAGTTGGGCTGCACTGGTCATCGCCGCCAACCCTAATCTCATCCGCCGACAATCCTGACCGCCATGACCCGGCTGCCCACCCGAGATGGAGCCGGTGAGCCGGGAGCCGCGTAAATTGGCTGTCATGTGGTGGCGACGGATCCAGATGCGCAGCATCATCAAACGGGTGTTGCTGGCGGTCGGGGCCGTTCAGGGCACCACCCTGTTGATCCTGATCGGGGTGGACACCCACCGGAAGCGGAACCGCAAACCGGCCGTGTTCCCGCGGGTCCCACCTCGCGTGGTGACGGCCGGGACGTCCGAGGTGACGGTCTACACCTACGGCGAGGACCTCTACCGCGACATGCTGGACGCGATCCGGCAGGCCAAGTCACGCGTCTTCTTCGAGACCTTCATCTGGAAGGGCGACGACATCGGGCAGTCGTTCAAAACCGCCCTGATCGACGCCGCCAACCGGGGGGTCAAGGTCTACGTCGTCTACGACGGGTTCGCCAACTTGGTGGTGCCGCCCAGCTTCTTCCGGTTCCCGGTCAACGTCGCCGTCCGTCGGCACCCGCTGATCGCCTCCGGGATCCGCTTCCCGCGCAACAGCGGCCGGGACCACCGCAAGCTCCTGGTGGTCGACGATGTGGTGGCCTTCCTGGGCGGCTACAACATCGGCACCCTGTACGCCACCGACTGGCGCGACACCCATGCGCGGCTGACCGGCGACATCGTCTGGGACATGCAGAACGCCTTCATCGACTACTGGAACCTGTCCTCGGGTCGTCGCAAGGCCGCACTGCCCGACTTCGGTGGGCGGACCTGGCAGCCCGACATCCGGATCCACCGCAACATCCCGCGCAACATGGTCTACCCCATCCGCGGAATGTACCTGGACGCCATCGACCGGGCCTCCCACCACATCTTCATGACCCACGCCTACCTGATCCCCGACGCCGACATGCTCCGGGCCCTGATCCGCGCCGCCCGTCGAGGCGTGGACGTCCGCATCATCATCCCGGCCGAGTCGAACCACATCGTCGCCGACTGGCTGTCCCGCGGCTTCTACGGCCAGCTGCTGCGCGCTGGCGTACGGCTGCTGCTGTTCCAGGGGGCGATGGTGCACGCCAAGACGGCGACCGTCGACGGCCAGTGGTCGACGATCGGGACCGCCAACATCGACCGGCTGAGCCTGGTGGGCAACTACGAGATCAACATGGAGGTCTACAACGCCGACGTGGCCCGCCAGATGGAGGAGATCTTCTCGATGGACTCCACCAACACGGTCGAGCTCACCTGGAGCTCCTGGCAGCGTCGGAACGCGATGGTGAAGTTCTCCGAGACAGTACTGACCCCGTTCCGTCCCCTGCTGTGAATCCCGCTTCCCGGCGCGTGCTCAGAACCGGCGGTTGGCCAGCACCGGGACAGCCGTCCGGGCGGCCTCCAGGTCCTGCGGGTCCAGGTCGACCACCAGCAGACCGGGGTCGGCGCCGAGGGCACTGAGCACCGTGCCGTAGGGGGAGATGACTGCGCTGTGCCCCACCCCGGTCGGCGCCTGACCGGAGCTCTGGCTGCCGACCGATTCGGGGTCCCCCTGACCACAGGCGGCGACGAAGCAGGTGGTGTCCAGAGCCCGGGCCCGGGTCAGCAGCTCCCACTGGTCGATCTTGCCCGGCCCCGCGCCCCACGACGCGCAGACGCAGATCAGCTGAGCCCCCTGGTCGGCCAGGGTGGTGAACAGCCCGGGGAACCGTACGTCGTAACAGGTCGCGAAGCCGACCCCGAGCCCCTTGACCGACACCACGAGGGGGTCTGCACCCGGCGCCACCGTGGTCGACTCGGTGAACCCGAAGGCATCGAAGACGTGGATCTTGTCGTAGTGCGCGTCGACCTCCGGACCCACCACCAGAACGGTGTTGTGGACTCGGCCGTCGGGGCTCGGAGTGAACATCCCGACCGCGACCACCACCTGGTGCTGGCGGGCGACCTGACGGATCCGGTCGGCCCACGGCCCGTCCACGGGCTCGGCGACCTCTTTCAGCGACCGCCCGAAGCACCTCATGGTGGCCTCGGGGAAGACCACGAGCTCAGCCCCTTGCGCGGCCGCCCGGGCCGTCAGCAGGGCTACCTGGTCGAGATTGGCACCGGGGTCGGCCCCGCTGATCAGCTGGGCCAGGGCGATACGCATGACTTAGGCCTATCAGGCATTGGACCTCGCGTCGACCGGCTGGTCCGGAGCGATCGCCACCGTACGCCATACCCGCCGCTGAGCCACGTACAGCCCGATCAGGGTGAGGAGCGCGATCACGGCGTAGCTGGCGTACCGGACCGGATCCGGGGCGCCGAAGTTCTTCAGCAGCGTCCGCGAGTTGGTCAGCAGGATCATGCCGCCCACCGCGATGCCGAGCAAGTGGGTCGGGGCCACCTTCACCAGGTAAGCCGCGAGCGGAGCGGCGACGAGGCCACCAGCGAGCAGAGCGAGGGCGAAGGTCCAGTCGATGCCCCCCGTGCCGAGCCCGATGACGAAGCCGAGGCTGGCCGCCCCGCTGACCGCGAACTCCGCCGTGTCGATCGAACCGATGACCTTGCGCGGTTCCATCCGGCCGTCCGCCAGCAGAGCCGGGGTGGCCACCGGTCCCCAACCGCCACCCCCGGTTGCGTCGACGAAGCCGGCGAAGAGCCCGAGCGGGGCCAGGAACCTGAGGGGGATCGGTTTCGTGATCCGCGGGCGGAAACCGACGACGAACCGGACCAGGATGTAGGCCCCAAGCAGCGCCAGGATGGTCGCCATCACCGGAGCAGCGGCTTCGGTGGAGAGGTGGGACAACACCGTCGCCCCCAGGAATGCACCCACCGCACCTGGCCCGGCGATTCGACTGACGACGCGCCAGTCGACGTTGCCCAGCCGCCAGTGCGAGGCCCCGGAGGCGAGGTTGGTGCCGAGCTCACTGACGTGGACGGAGGCCGATGCAGCCGCCGGGGTGAGTCCGGCGAGGACGACCAGCAGCGTCGAAGACGTGACGCCATAGCCCATCCCCAGGCTGCCGTCGACCAGCTGAGCGGCCAACCCGACCAGAGCCAGGACCATCAGTTTGCGCATCCGAGTTCCATTCCGATCAATACCTAGCCACTTACTAGGGGATGTCGGGAACGCTACCCCTGGCGGTCTCGCTAGAGGGCGGCGTCTCAGGTTCCAGACAGGCCGTCCGACGGACGGCCGAGGTCAGGCCCAGGCTTGGGGGTTGGCCACCAGCGACACCACCAGGTCCGGCATCTTCGCGGCGGCGACGTGAGCCAGGCTGACGCCCTCCAGGATGGAACGCTCGGAGGCTCGCAGGGCGATCCAGACCTCCTGCAAGGGGGCGGCGGCGCCGGCATACTCGAGGTTCTCGGGGCGGTTGCCGCGTACGTTGGCCAGCTCCCCGTCGAGGGCACGGATGACATCGGCGATGCTGATCTCCGCAGCGGGTCGGGCTAACCGGTAGCCACCGTCCGGTCCCCGTTGACTACGCAGCAGGTTGCCACGGCGAAGCTCACCGAGGATGCTCTCCAGATACTTGTTGGGGATCTGCTGAGCCACCGAGAGCTGGTCGACCGTACGGGGGGCGTCGGCCGCTGCCAGCTCGGCCATCGCTCGCAGGGCATAGTCCACGCGCGCCGAAAGCCTCATCTCGCCCTCTCACGATGAGCGGCGTGCGAGCCGCCGACCAGGGCCGACCTTACCGCCCGAAGACGCCAATACCGGCGTTCACCAGGCTCAGCCCCCCAATGAGGACCCACAGGCCCCGCGGAATGAACGCGTACTTCCGGTTCGCGACCACGAGCACCAGCACGAACACGGTGAGCACGGACTTCACCACCAGCCAGCCCGTGGGCGCAGGATCCGGCGCGACCTCGGCCAGCGCGAACAGTGCCGCTCCGGTGAGCAGCTCGATCCAGGCCCCCGACAGCATGAGCCCGTTGACCTCCGGCTGACGATCACGCAACTGGACCAGTACGCCACCGAGCAACGCCGCGAAGCCGATGAGATGCAGCAGCAACACGATCTGCTGCGCGGTCTGCATGATCACGAGCCTAGGCGAATTCGGGAGTCAATCCTGGCTACGGCGGCGCGCCGAACCGGGAATCACTCGGGTTGGCGGCGAATGGACCGTTTACGGCGTAATATCCAACGTATGGGAACAATCATTGGTTACATCGTTATCGGCCTTCTTGGCGGCGCCATCGCCAAGGCGATCCTGCCGGGTAAGCAAGGCGGCGGCTGGTTCGCCACCATCGTCCTCGGAATCGTCGGAGCCCTGCTCGGCGGCTTCATCGGAGGGGCGCTCCTCGGAGTCAGGTATGACCGGATCTTCACCTTCTCCGGTCTGATCACCGCCATCATCGGCAGCCTCATCGTGCTCCTCATCTGGGGCTTCATCAGCAGGCGCCGCGGCGGCGTTCGCGCCTGACCGCAGCACCCGGAAAGCCCTGGTCGACCCTGCCGGTCGACCAGGGCTTTTCGCTGCGCGGAAGAGCTCGGCCCTCAGACCAGACGGCGATCGGTGGCCCAACGGGTGAGCTGGTGCCGGTTCGAGAGCTGGAGCTTGCGCAGCACACTGCTGACGTGGGTCTCCACGGTCTTGATCGAGATGAACAGCTCCTTCGCCACTTCCTTGTAGGCGTAGCCCCGGGCGATCAGCCGCAGTACCTCGCGCTCGCGGGCCGACAGCCGGTCCAGGTCTTCGTCCACCGCAGCCAGGTCGATGGCCCCGGAGAAGGCGTCCAGCACGAAGCCGGCCAGCCGGGGCGAGAACACAGCGTCGCCGTCAGCCACCCGCCGAATGGCGTCGATCAGCTCCACCCCGTTGATGGACTTGGTCACGTAACCGCGAGCACCCGCCCGGATCACCCCGATCACGTCTTCGGCGGCGTCGGAGACCGAGAGGGCCAAGAACTTCTGGTCCGGCGCCTTCTCGTGGACCTTGCGGAGAACCTCCACGCCCCCACCGCCGGGCAGGTGCACATCGAGCAGCACCACGTCGGGCCGGGTGGCGAGGACCACCTTGATCGCGGTGTCGGCGTCTGCGGCCTCTCCGACCACCGCCACGGAGCGGCCGATCTCGGCCTTCACGCCCGTGCGAAACATCGCGTGGTCGTCGACGACCACCACCCGGTACGGGCCGCGCTCGGCCGGCGTAGGAGGCGGGGTCGGGGTGGCTGCGGTCATCTCTTGATCTCCAGTCGTACTTCGGTTCCCTCGCCGGGCGTGGAACGGACCTTGGCGGTGCCGCCGTGCCGCGACATGCGGTTGATGATGCTGCCCTTGACGCCCATCCGGTCCTCGGCGACGTCGTCGAGGTCGAAGCCGCGCCCGCGGTCCCGGACGAACACCTCGACGCCCTCGTCGTCGATCTCAGCGTAGACGTCGATCTTGTCCGCCCCGGAGTGCTTGGCGGCGTTGACCATCGCCTCGCGCGCCGCTCGGACCAGGGCCTGGACCGGGTCAGAGGTCTCGCAGTCGCCGACCACCACCAACTCGACCGGGATGGCCCGCTCGTCCTCCACCTCGGCCGCGGCTGCGGTCAGCGCTGCCTTGAGCGTGCTCTCGTGGAGGTCCTCGCCGTAGAGCCAGGTCCGTAGCTCGCGCTCCTGACGACGGGCCAGCTGTTGAACCGCCTTCGGGTGGTCGGACTGGCGCTGGATCAGGGCCAGGGTCTGCAGCACCGAGTCGTGCAGGTGGGCGGCCATGTCTGCCCGCGCGTCGGCGCGAACCCGGTCCGCGCGGGCCTCGTTCAGCGCGGATCGCGACCGGTAGAGCCACGGGGCCAGCACCACCCCGAGGCCGGCGAGCGCCAAGGTGGTCATGGCCAGCACCTCGGGCAGCTGGTCGATCTGGCGCTGCTGGGCGATGACGATGCCGAAGGCCGCCCCGACCAGCCCCAGACCGACGATGACGCGAACCAGGGCCGGCCAACCCCCCCGGGCGACGAAGGGCGCCAGCCACACCTTCCCGCCGGCTTCTGCCCGCCAACGCTTCTGTTGCGTGGTGTCGGCCTGCCGCCAGACCAGGGCCGCTCCGACGCAGGCGAAGGCGACCGGCCAGAACAGTTGTTGGGAGATACCCAGACCGCTGGTCTGCACGATCCACAGCAGCCCGCTGCCCAGAGCCGCCAGAGCCAGCAACATCCCCCAGTCCGCCCGGCGCTGCGGACGGGAATGGTCGCGCATCCCGGACCGGGTGGCCGACTCGAGACCAGGTGCTCGGAGCGTGGACTCGGCCGGCAGCAGCAGCCAGAGGGCGGCGTACGCGATCACCCCGATGAACTGGGCCAGCGCCAGGGCGACGAACCCGATCCGGACGACCATCAACGGCCAGCCCAGATGCCGGGCCAGACCCGTGCACACCCCGCCGAGCAGGGCGCCCTCACTCACCCGGACTGCCTTCGCCCGGCCCGGCACGGGGTCGATACCGGCGACCAGATCAGAGGCACGCGGGTCCGGCTCCGAAGCGTGCTGACCGAGCGCTGACGAACCCGGCGGCTGATGTTCGCTGGGCGGCGAGTCGGTCGTGGTCATGATGTACCAAGCGTCACACGCTCCGGCGCCGCCGACCAGCCGGTCCGACCCGGAGTCCTCCCTCAGATCGGGTGCGGCCACTGGTGACGGGCGGGACAGTTGGGGGTGGTCCCTGATGGCCGGCCCCGGCTGCGCTGGGCAGGATGGACGCATGAGTTCGATCTGGACGATCCGCCGCAGTGCGGCCGACACCAAGCTGACCGGTCTGTGCTCCGGCGTGGCGCACCATTGGGGCGTCGACCCGGTCCTGGTCCGGGTGGGTTGGGCGCTGCTGGCCCTGAGCGGCGGGATCGGCCTGGTGTTGTACGTGGCCGGCTGGCTGTTGATCCCGGTCGACGGTCACGACAAAGCCCCGGTCGACGACTTCTTCGGATCCACCGGGCGCCGCTGGCCCAAGGAGGTCTGGATCGCCCTCGTGGTGATCGCCTGCCTCACTGTGTTCACGCTCTTCGGCTCCCTCAGTCCGTTCGGTGTCGGCCCGGCCGTCGTGTTCGCGGCGATCTGGTATTTCGGTTTCTACCGCGACCGGACCCCCCGGCCTTCGGCGGAGCCGCCGAGTCCGCCCGCAGTCCCGCCCGCACTCCCCCTGCAGTTCGTCCGCTATCCCGGACCGCCCACTCCGTTCACCGAGGCCGCCGACGCCTGGCGGCAACGGATCGAGGAGGCCCGCCGCTCGGTGTCGTCGCCGCGCCAACCTGCCGCGGATGCCTGGCCGACTATCCCGCCGACCCATACCCGGTCCGCGATCAGTGACCCCCCGGTCCACGAGCCGTTGCCCGACCCTGAAATCGGAGACCGTCAGGCCTTCCTGGCCCACGCCGACCCGGTGGGTCTGTACGCCGAGCCGGTGGTCGGCACGGCACCCCCGCCGATCCGGCGTACCGGAAGCCTGGCGGCCAAGCGACTTCGGCTGGTCTCGCTGATCGTTCTCGGACTGGTGCTCGGCGGCCTCGGGGTGCTCGACGCCCAAGGTGTCGAGGTGTCGCTGGCCGGCTACCTTGCGGCAGCCTTGCTGGTTGTCGGGCTGACGCTGCTCGCCGCGACCTGGTTCGGTCGGACCCGCGGTCTCATCCCCGTCGGGCTGCTGCTCGTCGGTGCCGTGCTGGCGACGGCGCCCATCAGTTCCGTCACCCAGTTGGACGATGGGCAGCCGCGGACCAACACGTACACCCAGGTCGCTGAGCTGCCCGTCGCCGGCGACTCCATCGATGTCGGTCTGCTGAGGGTGGACCTCAGCCAGCTGCAGCTCAGCAGCGACACCAGCTACCGGGCTCAGGTCGGGGCGGGCCGATTGGAGGTCCGGGTGCCACCCGACGTCAATGTGGTGCTGAATTATCGGATCGGGGCCGGGATGGTCACGGCGTACGGCACCCCGGCCAGCGGCGGCACCGACCTGCGCAGCTCGGTGAGCGACCCGGGCGTTCCCGACCGCTCCCAGCCGACCCTGACGCTGGATCTCGGCGTCGATCTGGGCGAGCTGCAGGTGAGGCGGTGAAGGGCTCGCTCGACGTCGTCGCCCTGGTGCTCGGTCTGCTGCTGAGCGCCATCGCAACCGCTGCGCTCTGGCTGGCCTTCACCGGATCGCTCAACTGGGCCCTGATCAAGGTGGCCGCCCCGTTTGGGCTGGTCGTCATCGGTGCTCTCGGCCTGGCCCTGTCCCGTAACCGTTCCTGACCACTCCACCCACCTCTGACCCTCATCACTCATCACTCATCACTCATCACTCATCACTCAGAAAGGTCGTCCCATGACCACCCCGTATCCCCCGCAGGTGCCCAAGAAGCTCGAACGCAGCCGCTCCGACAAGTTCCTCTTCGGGGTGTGTGGCGGCGTCGCGCGCTATCTGAACCTGGACCCGACCCTCGTCCGGGTGCTCACCGTCATCCTCACGGTGGTCACCGGTGCTCCGCTCATCGTCTATCTGGTGGCGGCGTTCGTGATGCCAGAGGAGACCTCCCCGTCGGCCCCGTCGGTCTACCCGGCGCAGCCGCCGGTCGACGCCTGGACACCCTCGGCCTACCCGCCGGGCCCGACCGCACCGGCCGACCCGGTCTGGGGCACGGCTGGCGCACCCTGGGAACAGCGGCCGAGCGACCCGCGGGCGGCTGCACCGGCCGATCCCGAGGCACCTGTCGTACCGCCGGCCGAGGGCTCGTTCCCCGCCGACAAGCCCGGCGACTCGCCCCGCTGACCGCACGTCCGGGTCCTCGCTCAGGCGCGTCGGACCAGGTCCAGGAAGTACTGATGCATCCTGAGGTCGCCGGTGACCTCAGGATGGAACGCGGTGGCCAGCAGCTGGCCTTGGCGTACGGCGATGATTTTGCTGTCGGGTGCTCCAGGCGGGGTCACCCGGCCGAGCACCTGCACCTGGTTCCCCACACTTTCCACCCAGGGCGCCCGGATGAACACGGCGTGCATCGCCGGTCCCTCGATGCCGTCCAGCTCGACCTCGGTCTCGAAGGACTCGACCTGGCGACCGAAGGCGTTGCGACGTACGGTCAGGTCAAGACCGCCAAAACTCTGCTGGTCGGTTCGACCGTCCAGCACCCGGTCGGCGAGCAGGATCATCCCCGCACACGATCCGTACGCCGGCAGCCCCGCCCGCAGTGCGGCGACCAGCGGCTGCTGCAGCCCGAAGAGCCGCGACAGCTTGTCGATCGTGGTCGATTCCCCACCGGGTAGCACGATCCCGGCCAGACCGGCCAGCTCACTCGCCCGGCGTACGGGTCGGGGCTCGGCCCCGCAGGCGGCCAAGGCCGCGAGGTGCTCACGAGCATCACCCTGCAGGGCCAGGACGCCGACGACCGGCGCGCTCACCAACCCCGCTCGGCGAGCCGGTGCGGCTGCGCGATGTCCTCCACATTGATGCCCACCATCGCCTCGCCCAGACCCCGGGAGACCTTGGCGATGACGTCCGGGTCGTCGTAGAAGGTGGTGGCCTGGACGATGGCGGCCGCCCGCTCGGCCGGGTTCCCGGCCTTGAAGATGCCGGACCCGACGAACACGCCCTCCGCACCGAGGTGCATCATCATCGCTGCGTCGGCCGGGGTGGCGATGCCCCCGGCGGTGAACAGCACCACCGGCAGCTTGCCCAGCTCGGCGACCTCCACGACCAGGTCGTACGGCGCCTGCAGATCCTTGGCCGCGACGAACAACTCGTCCCGGGACAGGCTGGTCAGCCGCCGGATCTCGCCGCCGATCTTGCGCATGTGGGTGGTCGCGTTGGACACGTCGCCGGTGCCGGCCTCGCCCTTGGAGCGGATCATCGCCGCCCCCTCAGAGATCCGGCGCAGCGCCTCACCCAGGTTGGTCGCACCACAGACGAAGGGGACCGTGAACGACCACTTGTCGATGTGGTTGGCGTAGTCAGCCGGAGTCAGCACCTCGGACTCGTCGATGTAGTCGACCCCGAGCGACTGCAGCACAGCCGCCTCGACGAAGTGGCCGATCCGGGCCTTGGCCATCACCGGGATGGACACTGCCGCGATGATGGCGTCGATCATCTCCGGGTCGCTCATCCGCGAGACGCCGCCCTGGGCCCGGATGTCGGCCGGGACCCGTTCCAGCGCCATCACCGCGACCGCCCCCGCATTCTCGGCGATCTTGGCCTGCTCCACGTTGACCACGTCCATGATCACGCCGCCTTTGAGCATCTCGGCCATGCCGCGCTTGACCCGGGCAGTGCCGGTGATGGAAGTGGTCGGGCCGAGGTCGGTCACGGGAATCCTTCGATCGGGGATGCGGGAAGGCCAGTCTAGAACCGACCGGTCAGGGCGCGATCAGCTCAATCTGCACGCCGGGCAAGGGGGCGCGAGTCAACCGGGCGTCAACGGTGAGCAGGGGAGCCCGAAGCGACTCGGCCAGCGCGACGTACACAGCGTCGTAGGCCGACACATTCGCCCGTAACTCCCACACTCGTCGGAGGTAGGGCTCGTGGGGGTGGCGCGTCGCCGGGAAGACGATCAGGTCGTCCAGGGCCAGGGTGGCCCGAGCAGCAGGCAGGAGCCCTCGTCCGACCATCCGGCGCAGGACAGCAGCCGTCTCCATGACGGCCAGGTGCGGCAGATGAACCCCGGACCCGTCAGCGCGGATGCGTGCCGCCGCATGTCGTCCCCGTGGAGACGCCAACAGCAGTTCGACGAGCACCGAGGCGTCCAGGACGATCAGCGGGCGTCCCGCTCTTCGCGAAGGATGTCGACCGCCGCGGTACCCACGTCCACCGGGCCCCGCTGCTGGATCCGCTCCCAGAGCTCCTCGAAGGTGGGTTGCTCCGCACTCCGCCGCAGCTCAGTCAGGGCGTATTCCGACAGGCTCTGCCCGGCTTTGGCGGCCCGCACCTTGAGGACCTGCTTGATCTCCTCCGGGACATCCCGGATCTGCAGAGTGGACATGCAGAGAGCATATCTCGCACGCGCTACTCCCACTCGATGGTGCCCGGCGGCTTGCTGGTGATGTCGAGGACCACCCGGTTGACCTCGCGCACCTCGTTCGTGATCCGGGTGCTGATCTTTTCCAACACCTCGTACGGCAGCCGCCCCCAGTCGGCGGTCATCGCGTCCTCGCTGGTCACCGGTCGCAGCACGACGGGGTGCCCGTACGTTCGGCCGTCGCCCTGGACGCCGACCGAACGGACGTCGGCCAGCAGCACGACGGGGAACTGCCAGATGTCGCGGTCCAGCCCGGAGGCGGTGAGCTCGGCGCGAGCCACGGCGTCGGCTTGCTGCAGGATCTCCAGCCGGTCCCGGGTGACCTCGCCGATGATCCGGATCGCCAGCCCCGGACCCGGGAAAGGATGGCGCCAGACGATCTCCGCGGGCAGCCCCAGCTGGGCCCCGACGGCACGGACCTCGTCCTTGAACAGGGTCCGCAGCGGTTCGACCAGCTTGAACTGCAGGTCGTCGGGCAGACCGCCGACGTTGTGGTGGCTCTTGATGTTGGCCGCACCCTCACCGCCGCCGGACTCGACGACGTCGGGGTAGAGGGTGCCCTGGACGAGGAACTCGACCTCGTCCTGCGACCCGTCCGAGGAGGTTTTCGTCTGGCCCACCACCTCGCGGGCCGCGGCCTCGAAAGTCCGGATGAACTCGCGGCCGATGATCTTGCGCTTGGTCTCGGGATCGGCGACCCCGGCCAGCGCGTCCAGGAACTGGTCGGCCGCTTCGACCACCTTGAGGTCGACCCCGGTCGCGGCCACGAAGTCCTGCTCGACCTGCTCAGCCTCCCCGAGACGCAGCAGGCCGTGGTCGACGAAGACACAGGTCAGCTGGGAGCCCACGGCCCGCTGGACCAGGGCGGCCGCCACCGCGGAGTCGACCCCGCCGGACAGGCCGCAGATGACCCGCTTGTCGCCGACCTGGGCCCGGATGGCCGCCACCGAGTCGTCGACGATGTTGGCCGGGGTCCAGTCCGGCGCAATTCCGGCGAGGTCGTAGAGGAAGCGTTCGAGCACGAGCTGGCCCGCCTGGCTGTGCAGCACCTCGGGATGCCACTGCACCCCGGCAAAACCACGACCGGCGTCCTCGAAGGCGGCGATCGGTGCGCCCACGCTGCTGGCCAGGGCGGTGAACCCGGCCGGCGCGGCGACCACCGAGTCCCCGTGGCTCATCCACACCTGCAAGGAGTCGGGCAGATCGGCCAGCAGGGTGCCGGCGGTAGCGATGGTGGCCTGGGTCCGCCCGAACTCGCTCAGCCCCGTACGGGCCACGTCACCACCCAGCGAACGGGCCATGGCCTGGAAGCCGTAGCAGATGCCGAAGGTCGGGACCCCGGCCTCGAACAGCGCCGGGTCGATCTGGGGCGCACCCGGAGCATAGACCGACTGGGGCCCACCCGACAGGATGATGGCCCTGGGCCGCCGGGCCGCGATCTGTTCGACCGAGGCGGTGTGCGGCATGATCTCGGAGTAGACGCGGGCCTCGCGGACCCGACGGGCGATCAGCTGGGCATACTGCGCACCGAAGTCGATGACCACCACGAGGTCATGGCCCATCCCGCGGTTCGGGCCCTGGTCGTGCTGGGTGGTCTGACTCATCAAAGCCCCTCTGGCTGGGTCGGAGGGCCCGATTCTAAACTCAAGCCCGCCCGGGACGCTTCAGCAACCGCAGTGCATGCGACGTGAGGCCGGCCAGTCCGAAACGTCAGGCCTGGGTACTCGGGCTGCCTGGTAGAAGCGTGAGCCGACCAGCGCCTGCCCGAGCGTCTCGATCGCCGTGACGTCGCGCCGGATCAGATCGTCGGGATCGCTGAAGCTGCCGCCGAAGGCCAGGTGAATGACCCCGTCGGCCGCCCGGGCGCCCTTGCCGAGGGTGTCGCGGTCTTCCAGCGATCCGCGCAGAGTCCCTGCCCCAAGTGACTCCAGACGTGATGCGGCTTGGTCCGAGCGGGCCAGCCCGAGAACCGAATGGCCCGAGGCGATCAGCCGGTGACGATCGCAGGCCCGGTGAGCCCCGATCCGCCGGTGACGAAGACGTGCATCCTGGTTTCCAATCGTGTGTGCTTGGATGATGAGTCCCCCAATCGGATCGTGATCCGGTTCCCTCCAAAACTAGCACAAGTGGAGCATGATCCCTTTGGCTGCTGACCACACCCGGACGCTCCGTGCGGACGCCGCCCGAAACCGGGACACCCTCCTCGCGGCGGCGACGCACGCTTTCGCGTCCGCCGAGGCGGAACCGTCGATGCGCGAGATCGCGCGTGAGGCCGGGGTGGGAATTGCCACCCTCTATCGCCATTTCCCGACCCGCGAGTCGCTCGTCGACGCCGTTTACCAGGACCAGGTTCAGGGCCTGATCGCAGGAGCCCGCGATCTGCTCGATCAGGTCCCGCCCGCTGCGGCGATGCGCCGGTGGATGGACCTCTTCGGCCAATGGCTCGCGACCAAGCACGGCATGATCGACACCCTGTTGACCATGATCGACTCCGGCGCGATCGCCGACACCCAGACCCGCAGCGAACTACTCCAGGCCATCACGACCATCCTCGACGCCGGCCGCGCCGCAGGCGACATCCGCACAGACATCAGCGCGGAGGACATCGCCGCCGGCCTCATCGGGATCTTCGCCGTCGCCGGCAACCCTCAGCAGCACGCCCAGGCCACCCGGCTCTTGAACCTGTTCACGGACAGCCTCAGACCCCAGGCGCCTATTGACGGCCTACCATGAGCCGTGACTGAGCAACTGCGCGACGAGGTGGACAGGATCGTCGACGCCTGGCGCCGGGAGCGGCCCGACCTCGACGTCGCTGCGATGCAGGTTCTGTCCCGGGTCACCCGATTGGCCCGGCACCTGGACCGGCAACGGGCCGCCGCGTTCGGTGCCCATGGGCTCGAGAGCTGGGAGTTCGACGTGCTGGCCGCCCTGCGCCGAGCCGGTCAGCCGTACCAGCTCTCCCCAGGTCAACTGCTCCGCGCCACCGGAGTCACCTCGGGCACGATGACGAACCGGGTGGATCGGCTCGCCGCCCGCATGCTGGTGGAGCGCGCCGACCACCCCGACGACCGGCGCGGCGTCCTGGTGCGGCTGACCGCCCAGGGTCGAGCCGGAGTCGACGCCGCCCTGGCCGATCTGCTGGCCGCAGAACAGACGTTGCTCGAGGCCGTGAGCCAGGACGACCAGGACCAGCTGGCGGGGTCGCTGCGTCGACTGCTGGCGCCGTACGACGACCAGGGCCCGGCGCCCGATGAGTGGTGACCACTCCGTGGTCGCCTGGCCGCGAACGTGGGTCAAGCGACCACGCGGGCGCCGGCCACCGGGCCGGTGGCGCGGCGTACGGCTCGACACAGTCCGTCTGCGCTCAGCGCGACGCTGAGGTCGACCGCAGCCGACTCACCCTCGACCAGGAACGCACAGGTGGGACCGGAGCCGGAGACCATGGCGCCGAGGGCGCCGTACTCCATCCCGGCCTCCAGCACCTGGCCGAGCCGGGGCTGCAGATCCAACGCGGCTGGCTGCAGGTCATTGGCCAGAGTGCCGCCGAGCTGGTGGGCGCTGCCGGTCCGCAGGGCGTTCATCAGCTCGGCGGGGATCTCGGGCTGCCGGGCGTGGGGATTGAGCTCGTCGAAGTGCCGGTAGACCGCCGGCGTGGACAGCCCTTGGTGCCCGAACGCGAGCACCCAGTGGTAGGTGCCCTTGGCCAAGGCCGGCACGACCTCCTCGCCGCGACCGCTGCCCACCGCCGTACCGCCGAGCAGGGCGAAGGGGACGTCGCTGCCGAGCTCACCCGCCAGCCCCCGCAGCGCCTCGGGGGCGATGTCGATGTCCCAGAGCATCGCGCAGGCCAGCAGCGCCGCGGCTCCGTCGGACGACCCGCCGGCCAGTCCGCCGGCCACCGGGATGGACTTCTGGATCGTCAGGGTGACCCCGAGCGAGTCGTGCGGGCCGTGCGTACGGGCCAGCAGCCGGGCGGCTCTCAGCGCCAGGTTGCCGTCGTCCAGGGGCACCTGGTCGGCCCCTTCGCCCGAGACGACCACCTCGAACTCGTCCGGGTTGGCCCAGGCGGCGTGCACCTCGTCGTAGAGCGACACGGCATGATAAACCGTGGCCAGCGGGTGGAACCCGTCTGCACGCGGCGGCCCGACCTTGAGAGCGAGGTTGATCTTCGCCGGCACCCGGACGCGTACGCCGACCGGGCTCGGGGGGAGGGGTGACGCCACGGGTCGAGGCTATACGGACGCCCAGGCCAAGCGGCAGGTGTAGGTTCTGCGCTGGATTCTCAGGTCCGAGGGCAGGCCTACCGCGCGCGAGGGTTGAGCGCAGGGACCCGTTCAGGGGTGGAGAGCAGTGAGACCGTCACGCCGCCGACGGCGAGGACGCCGGCCACCACCAGTCCGACGAGGGCATCTCCGCGATCAGGAGGAAGACCAGCGGGCTGAGCCAGACCAAGCACCAGGCGACGGTCGACGCGGCGGCCCGGGTTCGAAGAGGTAGGCGCCGCGAGAGAGCCACTACGGACAGACCGGCGATCAGCAGCGACCCGGTGAGCACGAACACGTTAAAGGCGAAGTAAGGCCGCGCATTGATTTCGTCCCCGCTGGAAGCTCCGTTCGAGTAGAGCGGCAGGGGCATTAAGGTGCCCATGAGAGCAGCAGCCAAGCGGCCAGGTTGCGCGCCCCGGTGAAGGTCGGACGATTCACAAGGGAGACCCGGTCGCCCACAGTCAGCGTGACGCCATTCACCACGATCGTCAGCGGTTTCTCGGTGATGACGCGGGTGCCCTTGGGCCAGAGCACGGTCCGTTCGCCCTGCTCCTCGTCCGCCCAGACACCCAGGCACTGGCCGGCCACGATCACGACTCGACCTGCCAGCAGGGCGTCCAGGCCGTCATCGGCGTCGGCGCCGACATATACCCGGACGCCGACCCCCGTGGTCACTACCGACGGTCGACCGTCCGTACGACCGCTGACCAGAGTCGGGGCGAGCAGGAGAAGCAACGTCAGCCTGGCTGGTCGTACGACCAGGGTCCACCGCTGTCCCCACCCTCCCTCACGTAGTCCTGGGTTGAGACCAAATTGCCATAGGAACCGCGACAGGTAAAGGTGTCGCGAACGGTGGTGCAGTCTTTCCCAGTGGTTTTACCGAACTTGCAGATCGCCATGCCCGCCACCGGAGTGTTTGAGACGGGTCTGTGCGCTCAGCCGACCCACGTCGTTGTAGAAGTATCGTCCGGCCGTCGCTCCGGTGATCCGCATGTACGGGATGTCGCCCGAGTTGGGAACGAGTCGGCTGACATAGCGCAGAACGTTGGACCCCTCATAGTCCTGCCCATCCGGACAGTGCTCCGCGGTGACGATGCCCTTCTCGGTGCCGGAGGTACGGCGCACCGTAAAACCCGCGGTGCAGTTGCTCAGGGACCCACCGCCGTAGACAGTAACTTCGGAGCCGCCGTTGTGGAGTGCATCCGTGATCACCAGCTCGACCGGCACACCAGAGCCTGCGACCGCGCTCTCGGCGGCGGCTTGGACGCCGCCGACCCCGGACCTCGCCTCGGTATTCACGCCGTGGACAGTGACGACGAGCTTGCCGCTGTCGGCCAGTTCGGTACCAACGACGCTAGAGGTCGACGCCTGGGCTGCGCGGTGGGCGGCCTCAACGAGGGCCGCGCCCCCTTCTCGCTGCGGGGGGTCCCACCGAGCAACTCGACGTTGACTGGAACGGTGGCCAGTAGGCGGTCCACGCCCACCGGGATGCCTCCGGTGAACTCGACGAGGGCCTGGGCACCGAGTGCCCCGGTGGCGCCGGTGATACGTGCACCGGCGAAGGTCCCCGGATGCTTTGCACGGATGATGTCGACGGCGGCCGCAAACTCGTTCTGCCATGCGAACCGGGCGGTCGCCTCAGCGAGGGGCAGCCCGAGATCCGCCGCGACCGTTCTGAGGTCGGCGACGACCGACGGCGATGGTGCGTCCCCGCGGTCAGAACCGCGTACGACGAGCCGCTCTCGGCTCTGCGCTGGCGGAGCCCCGCTCGCGAGTTGTGTAGTCAGAATCATCGAGGACGCGAGAACCGTGGCGATGATGGCCACCCGCGGTCAGGCTCGAATTGTCAGGGTTTTCGTACGGACGGCTGGCATCGCGCACCTCCTCGGTGAGATCAGCTTGAGCATATCTCCGACCTTGGGCCGGTGTCAGTAGCGCGGGAGGAGGGAGATCACCGTCGGCAGAGCCCCTGGTGCAGACAAGTCACCACGGGTTCGATAACCGGCTTCGACCGCGCACCCCGGAGTGAGGTCGGCCTGAGTTGGAGGTTTGGTGGCGCTAGGTTCAGGGAAGTACCTGCGGCGGTCCAGGTCAGCCCGGTCAGGGTTGCTGGAGCTGCTCGGCGATCCGGGCGAAGTCGGTCACCGTCAGCACCTCACCACGGGACTGCGGATCCAACCCGGCCGCCTCGATGGCTGCGCTGGCCGCCGCGGCGGAGCCGGCCAGTCCGGCGAGTGCGGACCGCAGCATCTTGCGCCGTTGGTTGAACGCCGCGTCCACAACCGTGAACACCTGTCCGCGACTCGCGGTGGTGGGCGGCGGCGCCCGCCGGGTGATGGCCACCAGGCCGGACTCGACGTTCGGGACGGGCCAGAAGACGGTGGGCGGCACCGTGCCGACCCGGGTCGCGGTGGAATACCAGGCCATCTTGACCGAAGGCACCCCGTAGATCTTCGACCCTGGCCCGGCCGCCAGCCGGTCGGCCACCTCGGCCTGGACCATGACCAGCCCGCGGGTCCAGCTCGGAAAGGTGGCCAGCAGGTGCAGCAGCACCGGGACACTGACGTTGTACGGCAGGTTGGCCACCACTACGGTCGGCTCGGCCGGCAGCTCGGTGATCCGCATCGCGTCGGCGGTCAGCACGTCCAGCGCCCCGACCCGGGCCGGCATCCGGGCGGCCACGGTCTCGGGGAGCTCGGCGGCCAGCAGTTCGTCGATCTCCACGGCCACCACCCGCTGCGCCACCTCCAGCAGCCCGAGGGTCAGCGACCCCAGGCCGGGGCCGATCTCCAGCACCACGTCGTCCGGCCGCACCCCGGCGACGGTGGTGATGCGCCGTACGGTGTTGGCGTCGGTGACGAAGTTCTGACCCCGCTGCTTCGTCGGCCGCAGACCCAGCCGGCCCGCGATCTCTCGGACGCCGGTCGGGTCGAGCAGGCTCAGCGAAGACCCAGCTTCGCGGTGCAGGCGGGCCACGCGCCCCAGCCCTGCGCCTGCTGGACCTTCGTGGCCACGGCGATCTGCTGGGCCCGGCTGGCATTGCTCGGGCTGCCGTTACCGCCGTACGCGCTCCAGGTGCTGATCGAGAACTGCAGGCCGCCGTAATAGCCGTTACCGGTGTTGATGGACCAGTCGCCGCCCGACTCGCAGGCGGCGATCTTGTCCCAGACGGAGCCCGAGGCCACCCTGGGCGCCGGGCTGGAGCTGGACGAACCGGAGCTGGACGAGCTGGAGTTAGCCGGGCTGGGCTTCGGGGAGGTGGGCTTCGGGGGGGTGGGCTTCTTGGTGCCCACCAGGACGACCTGCGCCGTCGGCTTCGAGACGACCTCGGTGGAGGTCTTGGTGCGGCTGTCGAGCCTGCCGTTGTGACGCACCTCGCGGTAGGTCGTGGCCAGGGTCCCGCTCTTGCCCCGGGTGTCGATCTCGGTCGTGCCCTGCAGCAGGCTCGCGGAGGACGTCCGGACCACGGCGTAGCTGATCTTCCTCCTCTCGGTCACCGACTTCACGTCGACCCGGGTGTAGCCGAACGCGGCCCCGTCCACCAGCCGGGTCGAGGTGGCCACGCTCATCAGGTCGTCGGCGTCGGGCGTGATCTTGGCCGCCTGCAACGCCTCCGCGACCGTCGCCGCGGTGGCGAACAGCTCCCTTTGCTGACCGGCCGCATCGATGGTGATGGTCTTGCGGGTGGCCACGTCCACGTCCAGGCCCTGCCGGCCGATGATCGAGCTGCGGCTGGTGGAGAGGTCTGCCCCCGCGGTGTCGATCCCGAGGGCTCTGATCGCCTGGTCGACGCTGGTCGCGGTGGTCCAGGTGCTCCGTCGTTGACCGTCGACGGTGAACACGACCTCACGACCGAACTGGACAGCCACCCGGGTGCCCTCGGCCAGCTTGGCGTTCGGCGCCGGAGCCACGACGTCGTGCTCGTTGATGGAGATGCCCTGGGCGGCAAGCAGGTCCCCCACCGTACGAGCCGTGGTGCTCACCTCAGCAGCCTGGCCGTCGACGGACAGCGTCACGTCCTTGTTCAGCGTGACGTAGCCGAAGGTGCCACCGGCCACGGCGAGGGCCGTGACACCGGCGACGACAACAGGAATGATCTTGCGCAACAAGGCTCCCAGGAAGACGCGGCGTGCGGGCCGGGCCACAGGTTGTGACGGCGGTTGACGTGATGGTCAGTCCGGTTGGTCACGAAAGCATAACGGCGGTGGCGACACGCCCCCAAATCCCGTTCACCAGTGCTCACGATGGATCAGCTCTGCGGTCGGGCGGCGTACGCGGCGGGTGGCGGACCCGGCCCGCCGTTCGGCCGGGTCCGGATAGCCCAGGCTGACCACCCCCACGCCGAGCTGGTCGGCCGGCACCGCGAAGGCCTCCCGGACCGCCTCGACCCGGTCTGCGGGCAGCCCGAAGAAGCAGGCCCCCAGCTCGGCGTCGACCGCCTGCAGCAGGGCGGCCATCGCGGCCATCCCACCGTCGACGAACCAGAACGGCGCCGGCCAGCGGGTGGATTCTCCCTCGGTCCAGCCCTTGTCCGGCTCGGCGTATCGGTCGAGATAGGCCGCCTGCGAGGTCCAGACCAGGATCAGCACGGGTGCGGTCCGCAACCCCCGTAACCAGCGGGTCTCGCGCTGGGCCGCGGTGCGCCAGTAGGTCGCCCGCTGCTCGGGGTCGGTCAGCACCAGGAAGGAGACGCCCTGGGTGAACCCGGCCGACGGAGCGCGTACGGCGGCCGCCAGCACCGCCGCGAGCGCCGCGTCCGGCACCGGGCGGGTGACGTCGTACGCCCGCACCATCCGCCGGCGACGCAGGACCTGCTCCAGCTCCACCCCGATCTCCTGCTACCAGGCTCCGCCGAACGCCGCCTCGGCGTTGTCGGCCAGAGCGTGGCACAGGACCTCGAGCTCGACGTCGAGCACAGCGGCCATGAAACGGGCGGTGTGCGGGATCAGGTAAGAGGCGTTGGGCCGGCCGCGCAGCGGCACCGGGGTCAGGTAGGGCGCATCGGTCTCGACGAGGACCCGGTCCAGCGGGGTGATCCGCAGGGCCTCCCGCAGGTGCTCGTTCTTGGTGAAGGTCACGGTCCCGGCGAAGGACAGGTGCGCTCCCCGGTCCAGGCACTCCCGGGCGAAGTCGGAGTCGCCGGAGAAGCAGTGCATCACGATCCGGTCCGGGCACCCCTCGGCGTCGAGCACGTCCAGCACCTCGGCGTGCGCGTCGCGGTCGTGGATGACCAGGGTGCGGTCGTGGGTCCAGGCCATCGCGATGTGTGCGGCGAACGACTCCCGCTGCCGGTCCCGTCCCACCGCGTCTGTGGTGCGGAAGAAGTCCAGACCGGTCTCCCCCACCGCCCGGACCCGAGGGTGGCAGGCCAGTGAGTCCACCACGGCCAACGCCGCCGTCAGTCCCGCGCCCAGCCGGGCGGCATCGTTGGGGTGGATGGCCACGCCGGCCACCACCTTGGGCCAGCGCTCCGCAGCCTGGACCGCCCACCGGGACCCGGCCACGTCGCAGCCGATCTGTACGATCCGGTCGATCCCGACCTCCCCGGCCCGGGCCATGGCCTCAGCCGGGTCGAGCCCCGACATCTCTGCCGTGGAGTCCAGATGGCAGTGCGAGTCGATCACCGGGACGGGCAACGGCTCAGGCGAGTCAGGCAGGTCCACGGGGTCAACCCTGCCTCACGCTCCCTGAGCCCGTCGAAGGGCCTGAGCCCGTCGAAGAGCCTCACGCTCCCTGAGCCCCGTCGAAGGGCCTGATTCTGACTCACCGGTGAGGAGGAATCGCCGGTGGAACGGCAGTTCGGGGCGACGGGCGAGTCAGAACCAGAACACTCTCGTAGAGCAGGTTCTTGGCGATCCCGTGCTCGGCGGCCACTTCGGTCACCGCCGGCTTCAGCTTCATCCCCGCCGCGGTGCGCTCCTGCACCTGCCCGACCGCCTCCGCCAGGTCGACCTCGGGACGCACCGCCCCGGCGATCACCAGAGTGACCTCGCCGCGCACCTCGTGCTGGGCCCACGCGACCAGCTCGACGAGCGGTCCGCGACGGATCTCCTCGTACGTCTTGGTCAGCTCTCGGCACACCGCACCGCGCCGCTCAGGGCCGAACACCGCCGCCATGACCGTCAGCGAGTCAGCGGTCCGGTGCGGCGACTCGAAAAACACCATCGTCCGGGGTTCCGCCGCGAGCTCGGTGAGACGCCGCGTGCGCTCGCCACCCCTGCGGGGCAGGAAGCCCTCGAAGCAGAACCGGTCCACCGGCAGTCCAGAGACGGCCAGCGCGGTCAGGACCGCCGACGGGCCGGGCACCGCAGTGACCCGGATGTCCCGTTCCACCGCCGCGACCACCAGCCGGTAGCCCGGGTCCGACACCGACGGCATCCCGGCGTCGGTGACCAGCACCACCCGGGCGCCGTCGGCCAGCAAGCCGAGCAGCTCCTCAGTCCGAGCGGCCTCGTTGCCCTCGAAATAGGACACCACCCGGGCCGCAGTCGTGATCTCGAGCCGACCCAGCAACGCCCGTAACCGCCGGGTGTCCTCGGCGGCGATCACGTCCGCTCCGACCAGCTCCCGCAGCAGCCGGGGCGAGGCGTCGGCCACGTCCCCGATGGGGGTGCCGGCCAGCACCACGACGCCGGCCCCTCCTGCGACGCTCAACCCGGCCTCTTGCACCGGCTCAGCCTGCCAGATCTGCCGGGTTGACCAGCATCCCCACCTAAGATGACCGGCGTGACGAGCCAGCTCGAGGTCGACCCCGTCCGGGCCGACGGAACGGACGTTGCGGGAGACCCGAGGCCCTCCCGGGTCCCGGCGGGTGCCTCGACCCCGCCGGAGAGCACGATCGACCGGCTCCGGGGATCTCAGCCCACCGACCGGCTGACCGGCTGGGCGGTGACCCTGGTCGTGTCGGCGATCGCCTTCGCCATCCGGTTCGTCAACCTGGGTTCGCCGAACAAGCTGGTCTTCGACGAGACCTACTACGCGAAGGACGCGTATTCCCTGCTCCGGTTCGGCTACGAGCGCGGCTGGCCCGGGTCCGCCAATGACTCGATCCTCGCCGGCAACCCCGACGTGATGCAGGACTCCGCCTCGTTCATCGTGCACCCGCAGGTCGGCAAGTGGCTGATCGCAGGCGGAGAGCACCTGTTCGGGATGAACGCCTTCGGCTGGCGGTTCGCCTCCCTGGTCTTCGGGACGCTGCTCATCCTGGTCACCATCCGGCTCGTCCGCCGGGTCAGCGGGTCCACCTTGATCGGCGGTCTGGCCGGGTTGCTGCTGACCCTGGACGGGCTCGCGTACGTCATGTCGCGCACTGCTCTGCTGGACATCTTCATGGCGTTCTTCGTGGTCGCGGCCGTGGCTTGCCTGGCTGCGGACCGGGACTGGTTCCGCCACCGGCTTGCCGACCACCTGCAGCGGCACGGGCTCACCGACCTGGGTGGCCGCTTCGGACCAGCCCTGGTCGTGCGTCCCTGGCGGATCGCGGCGGGGGGCTGCTTCGGGCTGGCGCTCGGCACGAAGTGGAACGCCCTCTACCTGCTGGCCGCGTTCGCCCTGCTCAGCCTGGCCTGGGACGTCGGCGCCCGTCGCCTCGCCGGGGCAGGGATCCGGGCCAACCTCGCCCTGGTCCGCGACGGCGCGCCGGCCTTCGTGTCCCTCGTCGTGCTGAGTGTGCTCGTGTACGTCGGCACCTGGGCGAGCTGGCTGGCCACCTACGGCGGCTACGACCGGGACTGGGGCAGCAACCACCCCGAGGCTCGCAGCGTCAAGCTGCTGGGCGCGACGATGGGGTCCTGGCTGCACTACCAGCGCGACATCTACGGCTTCCACACGGGTGCCTACATCAACAGCCAGGAGCACTCCTACCGCGCCGACCCCGCCGGTTGGCTGATCGTCGCCCGGCCCATCGGCATCGACGCCGTCAATGACATCCGACCCGGGACCAACGGCTGCCCGACCGGCCCGGACACCTGTCTCCGGGTGATCAGTGGGCTGGGCACCCCGGTCCTGTGGTGGGTCGCCATCTTCGCCCTGGTCGCCGCGGCGGTGCTCTGGGTCGGCGGTCGGGACTGGCGTTTCGGGATCCCGGTGGTCGGCGTGCTCTCGGCCTGGTTGCCCTGGTTCCAGTACGACTCCCGGCCGTTGTTCTTCTTCTACGCGATCGTGATCATCCCGTTCTCGGTGATGGCCGTGGCGTTGTGCGCCGGCTGCATCCTCGGTGATGCCCGAGCCGGAGACCGACGGATGCTGGGCGGGATCGCGGTCGGCGTCTTCGTCGCCCTCGTCGCCGCGGACTTCGCCTACCTCTACCCGGTGCTCAGCGGAGAACTGCTGACCCGACCGCAGTACTACGCCCGGATGTGGTTTCGCAGCTGGATCTGAACGCTCGGGTGGGCAACCGAACAAGGTTGAGGTCCCCCGAGCACCGAAGGACGAAAACTCCTCGTGCGCACCAACCGAAGATCCCCCGCATTCACCAGTGGGAGGCCTGCAGAGGCAGAACCGTTCGGTCACCGACATCGTAGCCCCATCTGATGTCAATGGCGGTCGATTCCCCTAAAGTGATCGACCTACTGCTGAGCGACGATGATCCGCGGGTTCCGGTCTCGCAGCAGGGGGGCTGAGGAGGCATCTGTGCTGCGGTTATCGATCATCGTCCCGGCCCACGACGAGGCGGCCCACCTGGGCCTGGTGCTGCTCTGGACCGACCGATGAACCGGGGCTGGGCCGCTGCGGCTGGTCTCGGGTCGGGCGTCGGGCTGACCTACTGGACCGGGTTCTCTGGGCGGTCCCAGCTCTTCGGCAACCTCCCCTTCCGAGGTTCGACTGACGAGAAGGTGTTGGCCCTGACCTTCGACGACGGCCCGAACGAACCGTTCACCTCCCGCCTGCTGGACGTGCTGGACCGGCGGGACGTACGAGCCACCTTCTTCCAGATCGGACGCTGCGCCGACCGGTTCCCCTCGACCACCCGGCGGATCGTGGACAGCGGCCACGTCCTGGGCAACCACAGCTTCAACCACTCCTTCACCCGCTATCTGACCGAACCGGACCAACGCCGGGAGATCGAACGAGCGCAGGAGGTGCTGCAACGGGTGGCGGGAGTCACCCCGGCGCTCTACCGCCCACCGTGGCTGTGCTCCTGGCCCTGGGTGCTGCGCACCGTGCAGGACCACGGGCTGCAGGTGGTGTCGGGCACCTTCGGGCATCCGTTGGAGATCTTCCAGCCCTCCGGGGAGCGGATGGCGGCGGTGGCGGCCCGGATCACCCGTCCGGGCTCGATGATCATCTTCCACGACGGCCGGGAGGCCCGTGGCGGTCGCCGGGACCAGACGGTCGCCGCGGTGGGTCCTCTCATCGATCGGCTCCGTGATCGGGGCTACCGGTTCGCCACGGTCGACCAGCTGCTCGGCGTTCCCGCGTACGCTTGAGCGTTCACCTGCTGAGTCCATACCTGTTGCACTCAATACGACGTCTGAGACCAGCTCCCCGCTTGGTGGCTCTTCATACTGGCCGTGGTCTGGTTATTGATCTCGTCGGGTCCGCCCCGATGAGGCGTGCCTCGCTTGCGTCGCCGATGCGGCGCTGAGCTCGCGGAGGCCGTTTACGACTTCGGTGCCGTCGCAGCACGGTCACGTCGTAGATTGCTTGGTGAAGCACTCCGTCGAGATGCCGAGGCGGAGGCGAGGCTCTTAGGGCTCGCAAGTAAACAACACGCGGTTATGGCGGGTTGGTGGGTGAGGGTGTGGTTCCAGTCGCCGTGGAAGTCGTGGCGGGTAATGGGTAGGGCTGCCATCTGGGGGTCGTTGATCTTGATGCCGGTGGGGTAGGTGGCGTCGTCGAGTTCGGCGTGGATTTTGAGCCCGGTCCGGGTGGTGGTGGCGCCGATGAGGTCGACGACGACGTGGTGGCTGGTGAGTGGTCGGCCT
>JAABUN010003074.1_pt1 | contig 27124 bp, 28 predicted proteins | sample 5559311 | NCBI WGS metagenome assembly JAABUN01 (sample SAMN10711877, study PRJNA513370) | rock metagenome | isolation source: Antarctica rocks | place: Antarctica: Victoria Land, Siegfried Peak sud
AACCCGACCAGGGCCTGGGTGCGGATGAAGCCCGACAGGGTGCGGTAGACCCTGGTGGAGAGCTCGGTCAGGTGCATCCCCGCGCGGCGCCCGCTCATGACGCGCAGCCAGGGCAGGAAGCCCGGGCCGTCTTTAAGGAAGAAGAAGGTCAGCACCAGGACCAGCAACGTGGTCACGACGGCCGATCCGATGGCCGCGGCACCGGCGAAGACACCCGAGGCGATGCCACCGGCCCGGCCACGTAGCCACTCGGTGCCCTGGGTGGTCAGGTCACTCAGCTGGTTGCTGTCGATATTCAGCGGCGGGCCGGCCAGCCACCTCTCGACGGCGACAACCCCTTCACCGGCACGGTCGACGACCTCGCTGCTCTGCGAGGCGATGGATGGGGCGATGGCCATGCCCACACCTACGATCAGACCGATGCCGACCACCATGCTGAACGCGGCCGCGAGACCGTTGGGCCAGCCTCTGCTGCCGAGGAAGCGCACGGCCGGCCAGAGCACCGTGGACAGGATCAGCGCCATGAAGAGGGGGAAGACACCCACCCAGAGCTGGCCCATCAGCCAGAAGAGGAGTCCTGCCGCGAGGACCACGATGATGAAGCGCAGCGACCACGCCGCCAGTGCCCGCAACCCGCCGGCGATCACGTCGCCGCGGTCGGTGCCGACGTTGGTCGTCGGTGCGGGCTCGCCCTCGGGCTCGGTCGTCGCATCCGGTGGCGGAGGTGGCAGATAGCCGGTCTGCTCCGCGGTCTCGGGCTCTGGAGTGGCTGTCATCGGTGCGGGCGCTCCTGGGAAGGTGACGAACTCGTGGGACGAGGTCAGAGACTCGGCGCTGCGGCTGGCTGCACAGCGATCTGCTGGGTCAACGTGTGTTGCTCGCCCGGCCCCAGCCCGACTCGGCCGTCTCCGATGAGACCTGCCTCGACGCACACCATACGTCGCCATTCGTCGTCTGCCATGTCGGCGAGCCCCCGGGCCTTGTCGGCCCAGGGGTTCCACACCACCGTCGCCACGGCACCCTCAGTGCTGATGTGCAGCTCTCGGGACAGGCTCGGGTCGTGCACGACGACCGGACCGGGGGAGTGGTAGATGCGGTCGGTCTCGCCGGTAAGCAGCAGGTCACCGCGTTGGATCTGGTCCTGGCCGCTGACCTTGTCGAAGTAGGACGACGCGTCGAGGCCGGAGAGCCGCACCTGCGTGACATCACCGACGTGCAGGTAGGTGTGCAGAGCGGCCTCGTAGTCGAAGGGAGAGTCGCAGGTGTTGAGCACGGTCAGTGATACCTGCAGGGTCTGGCCAAGCCGGGCAACGACCTCGCACTCGAAGCGGTGGGGGAAGCGGTCCGCGCCCTGTTTGCCGTCAATGTCCGCCTCGGTCAGCCTCCAGCGCAGCAGCTCCTGTGTGTGCTCGCTCAGGTGCCACCGCGCGGTGCGCACGAAGCCGTGCGACGGGCTCACCTCTCCGCTGGGACCGGAGGCGAACCAGGGCCAGCAGACGGGGACGCCCCCTCGGATGCCTTGGTCGCGCTCATAGTGTGCCTGCTCGCTGACCCACACGACTGGCACCCCGTCACGCGCCCAGCGCGTGACGTGCGCCCCGTGGTCATAGCCTGTGAGCTCGTCACGCTCAGTCGTCAGGGTTCTGGGCGTGAAGTCGGTCATCCTGGGACTCTAGGTCACCCTCTCCTCAGCTGCTCGACCTCAACCTCGTAGCGAGAGACCGGTGCGGCGCCTGCCCGGTAGAAGCGACGGCGTAGCGCCCCACGGACCTCGACGACGTCGTGCTCAACCAAGCGTAGCGCTGCGCCCCGCGTACGAGCGGTCCAACAGGCGAGGTCTACGGCGTCGACCTGGCGTCGGGTCGACGCGGCCTTCTTCGCGTCCCTCCCGCGGGCAGGACGGTCGACGGTGACGCGCAAGGTGACGACAAGGTCGCCACTCGGCAGCTCTCGGGAGACCGGCGCCCCGGTCACCCGCCCGACGAGGCGGACCTCGTTGCAGTGCGTCGGCACCTCAGAAACCGCTGTGTGGACCTTGCGTGTCATCTGCCCAGAATGCCCACATCGACGGCCCCGAGCACGGGTCCGCACGGGTCCTGTGGACGGACAGGCGGGGACGGCGGGGGTGTGGACGACTCCCAAGGTTCATCCGCCAGTCATCTATCCGTCGTCGGGTTGTGGTGACCTGCTCGGCAGCCACCGACAGGCTTCTGCGCATGAGCATCCTTGACCTACCTCGTGACCTCACCCGATGCTCCATGCTCAAGGCAGGCGCCGTCGCGACCCCACCGCTGCCTCACGGCCAGATCGCCGAACCAGGCTCGGGGCTGGGCAAAGCACCCAGACCGCGCCCGTCGTGCCAGGTCAGGTGCATGTCCTGCGGCTGGCCCTGGTGTCGTGCTCGAACTACACCGGCGCTACCGGACTCCGATGCCCACGGCGGTGATGCCCGATCCGCGCGTGATGGCCACGTCCGTCGAGCCCAGGTATGCGGTGTCGTTCGGCACCGACGCGGGATCGCGCACCGTCCGCCGGGTCGCACGGCGCGTCGGCCCTCGTCGAGACCTACCCCGCGCAGATAGGCACGCTGAGCGTGGTCGACGCCTTGGTCGTTCGAATAGGGACTCTCCTGACTCTTATTAGGGGGCTCGGGTACGCCGGGTGGTGCTGCCCCGTGGTCATTTGCATACGAGAGAAGTTGATGCGCCTTTCGATGCCCTTTCGTACCGAGCTGCGCGGTCACGCCTAGGCGCGACGCCGCCCCGGCCCACGCAATTCGCAGCCCCGTCCGGTGTCCCTGTGCTCCTGCGGACCAAGCCTGCGAGGAAGCGTCAGGCCGCAGCCATGGACGCACCGTTGCGCCGAAGGCACGTGGATCCGTCGCGGCGACCGCTCCTCCACGCGCCCTCGGGCGGCACTCGCGTCCGCGCGGTATCTGACTGTGTGACTGTGTGACTGCTCGTGGCGGGCAGCGCTGACCTGCTGTTATACTTTCCTCATGTGCGTCACCGCACGATTTGCTCGCAATTCGACATCCGCAACGCTACGTCGGTGCCTGTGTCAGGGAAGGCAAGGACCCGCGGCTGAGCACGCGCCGGACGTGAGGGGGCGGAAGCTGCAATCCGTACCCACGGGCGGCTACGAAGTCCTATGATGCGCAAGTAAAAGAATAACCAAGAAATCCTCAACAAATAGTAAACTCTGCGACGCTTTAGCGAGGTTACGATTTGATCACGAATGCCGTCCGCAGGCTTTCTACCAGCCGGTAGGTCTGGTTAATCTGTCGGAGTATGGTTATGCTGCGGGAGTGCCTGAATTAGGCATCCACCTTCCCTGTGTTTGAGGGGAAACATCGAGAGGATCGTTCATGTCTTCACTGCACCACGCTCGACGGCCGCGCAGGCGCGCTGCCCAGGCCGTCGTGGCCACGGGGTCTGTCCTGCTAAGCGTCGCGCTGGTCGGGAGCCTGACCAACGTGGCCGGCGCGTCCAGCCACCGCGAGGCTCCACTGATCGCCGACGACCCCGTCCACGACAACACGGACACCTACGCGTTCGTGAGTCCGGACGACGCTGGCACGGTCACGCTGATCGCCAACTGGCTGCCTTTCCAGGAGCCCAACGGCGGTCCCAACTTCTACCCGTGGGAGGACGGGTCGTGGTACGACATCAATATCGACAGCAACGGTGACGCCACGCCGGACATCACCTACCGGTGGACCTTCACCACCGATGACCAGCGCGGTGCCGACACGTTCTTGTACAACAACGGCCCGGTCACCTCGATCAGCGACGAGACTCTGTTGTTCCGGCAGAACTTCACGCTGACCAAGATCGAGGGCGGCGAGGAGACGGAGTTGGCCTCCGGTCCGGTGGCCCCGTCCAACGTGGGTGCGGCCTCGATGCCGGACTACTCCGCGCTGCGGGACGAGGCCATCGTGGAGACCACGGACGGTGGACTCACCTTCGCCGGTCAGGCGGACGACTCCTTCTTCCTTGACCTGCGGGTGTTCGACCTGCTCTACGGCGGCGACCTGTCCGAGACCGGTCAGGACACCTTGGCCGGATACAACGTCAACTCAGTGGCCCTCCAGGTGCCAATCGACGAGGTGGCACTCAACGGCGACTCGGCCACCAACCCGGTGGTCGGCATCTGGAGCACCACCTCCAAGCAGAGCTTGACCCTCGAGCCCGGTACTGCCACCCCGGCCGGCGATCACGTCCAGGTCTCGCGACTGGGCATGCCGTTGGTCAACGAGGTCGTCGTGCCAGCCGCCCTGAAGGATGCGTTTAACGGGTTGACCCCCGACCAGGACGCTGCTGCTGCTGACGGCGCAGTCCTGGACCGGGTGCTCGATCCTGAGCTGGCCAACCTGATCGAGGCGATCTATGGCGTTCCCGCACCGGAGACCCCGCGCGAGGACATCCAGCAGATCTTCTTGACCGGTATCGCCAAGTCCACCGGCCCGATCCAGGCAGACCTCAACTCCCAGGTGCTCAACGGAGACGTCGAGGCTGACGCGTTCGTTCCGTCGGAGATGCTGCGGTTGAACCTGACCGTGCCGCCGAGCGCCGAGCCGTCCCGCCTGGGCGTGCTGGCTGGCGACCTCGCGGGCTTCCCCAACGGTCGCCGGCTCGCCGACGACGTGGTCGACATCGAGATCCAGGCCCTGATGGGCGCCGCACAGAGCGGCGAACTCGTGGCTGCACTCGCTACGGGTGACGGTGTCGACAACAACACCGCCGCCTTCGGCGACACCTTCCCGTACCTGGCACTGCCCAACACGGCGGCAGTCAACCAAGGCGATGAAGGCTCGACCATGCCAGGTGGCGGCGTTCCGACCGGCTTCGGCGGGACCGCAGTCCAGGATGGGCTGCCCAGCTGGATCCTGCTCACTGGGGCCGGTTCGCTGGTCCTGATCGGAGTCGGCGCAGGCTCCCTGCTGCGCGGTCGCCGCGAGCGGCTGGCCCCCACCGGGCCGGGCACGCTGGCCTGACCAGCAACACCTGCTAGACAGGTCGAAGGGGGCGGGCCGCAAACCCGCCCCCTTCGACCGGTACCGCGACAAAGGAAAGCTAACCCGTGAAAGAGCAAGACAACGGCCCTCGACATCGCGCATCCTCGGCGACGGCAGCCCTTGGGGAGTCCTGGTCCTTGATCCTCGCGGCCACCGGAATGGCCGCTCTGGCGCTGACCGTGTCGATGTTCCTCGGCTACCGCATCGGCACGGAGAGCACAGCCCAGGCCGGCCGCGCAGAGTCGGGGGCCGCCCCCTACGCCGCCCCGGCACCGCCCTTCGTGTCGACCGGCGGCGACGTCGAGACCGACCCCATCACCACGGTGGCCGGCGCACCGGTCGCTCAAAACTCCGTGCAGCCGGCAGCAGTCGAGCCGGTCTCTGCCCGTCGTGGAGCCCTGCCCCCGGTCACCCCACCAGCCAACCGAGGTCTGCTCCACCTGCCGCCGGTGCGGGTGCAGATCCCCGCGATCGGCGTGGAGTCCAAGCTGGTCAAGCTGGGTCTGGCGGCCGACAACAGCCTGCAGGTTCCGAAGGACGCCAGCAAAGCGGGGTGGTACACCGGCGGTGCCTACCCAGGCGACGTCAACGGGCCGCCAGCCGTGATTGTCGGCCATGTCGACGACCAGGAGGGCCCCGCCGTCTTCTATGCGCTCAACCAGCTGCGGGTGGGCGATGAGGTGCGGGTCCAGCGCACCGACGGCAGCACAGCGGTGTTCGTGGTCTACGACTTCGAGCAGTACCCAAAGAGCGCCTTGCCGACCGACGAGGTTTACCGCAATCGCAAGAGCTCCGAGCTGGTGATGATCACCTGTACCGGCGAGTGGGACCCCACCGCGCAGTCCTACCTGGACAACTACGTGGTCACGGCGCGGCTGGACCCGATGCTGACCAAGAAGGCAGCCCAGGGATGAGACGCTCGGCCGCCCGGGTATCGCTGGGGGCTGGGGCCGTCCTGCTCGCCGGCACCCTGCTCGTCGGACCGCTGCTGGGCTCTGATGGCAGCTCAGCCTCGTCCGACCCGGTCGCGGCATCGGCCGCACCCGCGGCGAGTCCGCTCACCCGCAGCATCACCGGCCTGCAGGACCAGCTCAAGGAGCAGGACGACAACGCCGAGCTGTGGGCTCAGCTGGGTGGCGCCTACGTCGAGCAGGCCAGGATCAGCGCCGACCCTTCCTACTACCCGAAGGCGGAGGGCGCCCTCAACACGTCCCTGGACCTCGTCACGGACGGCAACGACGATGCGCTCACCGCCTTAGGTGCCCTGGCCAACGCCCGTCATGAGTTCCCCGCCGGAGCCGACTGGGCCCATCAAGCCCAGCAGGTCAACCCGGCCAACTCCACCTCCTGGGGTGTGCTCGCTGACTCCCTCGTCCAGCTGGGGGACTACCAGGGGGCCACCGCCGCCGTCCAGCAGATGCTGGACCTGCGCCCGGGACTGGCCGCCTACACGCGAGCCTCGTACGACCTGGAGCTGCACGGGCAGCGCGACCGTGCTCGTGAGGCCCTGGAGCTGGCCCTGGTCGGTGCCTTCTCGCCCTCGGACACCGCCTTCTGTCGTTACTACCTGGGCCAGCTCGCCTTCACAACCGGAGATCTGCAGGAGGCGGCAGAACAGTTCCAGACCGGCTTGCAGGCCGTTCCGAACGACCCGACACTGCTGGCGGGTCAAGCACGTGTGCTCGCGGCTCGAGGTGAGCCCGACTTGGCGGTGGCAGCATACGACCGTGTGGTCGCTGCCCGCCCGTTGCCGGACTACCTCTTCGAGTACGCCACCTATCTGGAGTCGCTGGGGCGCACGCAGGAGGCCGACGCGCAGTTCTCCGTCCTGGATGCCGCGCAACAGCTGTTCAAAGCCAATGGCGTGCAGGATGACCTGACCTCGGCACTCGTGGCAGCCGAGCGCGGCGAACCCAAGGCCGCGGTGCGACACGCACAACGGGAGTGGAAGCTGCGCCAGAATGTCGACGCCGCTGACGCGATGGCGTGGGCGTTGCACCGTGCAGGCCGCAACCAGGAGGCGCTGACATATGCTGTCAAGGCGAACCGTCTCGAAGGACCCAATGCCACCTTCCTCTACCACCGGGGCATGATCGAGGTTGCCTTGGGGATGAAGGACCAGGCCCGGACCACCCTGCGGACTGCACTCGAGACCAACCCCTACTTCTCTCCTCTTCACGCGCCCCGCGCGCAGGACGCGCTCGAGCGGCTGGGCCCGGGGGAGTGAGCGCGGCTCGACGGGAGTCCGTGGTGCGTGGGTATGCCGTTGCCGTCATCCTCGTGGTCGCCGGCCTGGTCGTCGGGCCGGGCTCGGCAGTTGCTGCGGTGGCAGCACCCGCGCCTGCCCACCCCCTGGGCAACTTCACCGTCAGTCATTACAACGGTCTCAGCCTCACCCCCAACACCATCGACCTGTTCAGCGTGGTCGATATGGCCGAGATCCCCACCCAGCAGGAGATGCCGAGCATCGACACCGACAGTGACGGCGAGCCCTCGGGTGCCGAGCTGACGACCCATGCCCAGGCACTGTGCCCGCAGCTGCAGTCCGACCTGCTGACCACGGTTGACGGCGAGCCGGTGCAGTGGCGCGGCGTCGATGCGTCGATGGTGACCGTCCCTGGCGCGGCCGGACTACCCACCCTGCGCTTGACCTGTCGCTTCACGGCTGCGGCGTCGCTCGCAGCGCCCGCCTCCGTGACCTTTGAGGACCGCTACCGGACCGACCGGATCGGCTGGCGTGAAATCACCGCCACCGGTGACGGAGTGGTCTTGACCGGCTCTCCGGTGCCCACCCGCAGCATCAGCGATGAGCTGCGCAGCTATCCGAAAGACCTTCTGTCCTCACCGTTGGACGTCCGCTCGGCCACCCTGACCACCGAACCCGGCACCGGTGCTGGTGATGAGCCCGGCAGCAGCACCGATGTGGGCGTCCCCGGTTTTACCGGCAATGACCCGTTCAGCCGGCTGGTGACTGCCGGAGACCGGCAGCTGGACGCCTTCATCGGCGACCGGGAGCTGACCCCGTGGATCGGGGCGCTGGCGCTCGTCCTGGCCGTGCTGCTCGGTGCCGGGCACGCGGTGCTGCCGGGCCACGGCAAGACGGTGATGGCCGCTTATCTCGCGGGCCGCCGGGGCCGGCCGGCGGATGCGTTGATCGTCGGCGCGACCGTGACCGGAACCCACACGGTGGGTGTCCTGGCCCTCGGCCTGGTGCTCACCATCTCCAGCGCCATCGCGGGGGAGCAGGCCCTGCGCTGGCTCGGCATCGTCAGCGGGCTGCTGATCGCGGTCATCGGGGTGGGTTTGCTGCGCGACGCGCTGCGTGCTCGCCGCCAGCAGTCGGCGCCGCAGGCGGTGCTGGCCCACGCCCACCATCACGCGGGCGGTGGGCACACGCACACACCGGAGCGCGCCCCGGGCCACGACGAGCCGCATACCCATAACAAAGAGCACACCCACGGACATACGCACGGCCACGGGCACCACGAGCACGGTCAGGGGCACGGGCACAGCCACGGACCGGGCAACGGACGCCGTGGCCTGATCGGCATGGGGGTTGCCGGGGGACTGGTGCCGAGTCCGTCCGCCCTCGTGGTCCTGCTCGGCTCCATTGCGCTGGGACGCACGGTCTTCGGGGTGTTCCTGGTCTTCGCCTACGGACTGGGGATGGCGGGCACGCTCACTGCCGTGGGTCTGCTGCTGGTGCGTCTGCGCGGCCGGCTCGACACGTACACCGACACGGGTGGCGCTCACTCCGTCGCCACTCGCGCTGTAGTCGCGTTGCCGATCTTCACGGCAGTCCTGGTACTGGTGGTGGGCCTGGGCCTGGTTGCCCGCGGGATCGCGTTCTAGGCTCTCGGTCGCCATCCCGTCCGAGGACGTTCTCCATGGACTCCATGGACTCAGTTGTCACCCCGTAATGTGCCGATAAGCGACATTATGTCAATCAATTAGTAATCGCCGCTGGTCCCCCACCGTGACCTGCGCCCAGGTCAGAACCCGATGAGACCACGGACCTACTCGAACGGTCCGGGGTCGCCGGCGCCGACCCGCAGCACCTGTGGGTAGCCGTCCGAGAAGTCAATCACGGTGGTCGGGTCACACCCAGTCATGTCTGCGTCGACGACGGCGTCCACCACATGCTCTAGCCGTTCCTTGATCTCCCAGCCCATTCCCATCGGCTCCTCCTCGCCAGGCAACCACAACGTGCTGGACAGCATCGGCTCCCCCAGCTCGGCCAGGATGGCCTGGGTGATGGCGTTGTCGGGAATGCGTGCTCCTACGGTCTTCTTCTTCGGGTGCAGGAGCTTCTTAGGGACCTCTGAGGTCGCTGGCAGGATGAAGGTGTAGGCCCCAGGCGTCGCGGCCTTGATCGCCCGGAACGTCGAGGTGTCCAGCTGCACCAGCTGTCCCAGCTGGGAAAAATCGCGGCACATCAGGGTGAAATGGTGCTTGTCGTCCAGACCGCGGATGTCGATGATGCGTTGCTTGGCCGCAGCGTTGCCCAGCTGGGCACCCACGGCATAGCAGGCGTCCGTGGGGCAAGCCACCAGGCCCCCGTCGCGCAGGATCTGCGCCACCTGGCTCACCAGCCGCGGCTGCGGGTCGACGGGATGAATGTCGTAGAACCTGGCCATACCCCACCGTAACCAGTGGGGTCTGCCCGCCTCCCCAGGGCTCGCCAATGGTGGCATGCTGAAGGTCATGGCCACCCACCTCGCACTGCTGCGCGGCATCAACGTCGGCGGACATCACCAGCTGCCGATGGCCCAGCTGCGCGAGATCGTGGCCGGCCTCGGTCACACCGACATCGACACCTACATCCAGTCCGGCAACGTCGTCTTCACCCCAGGACAGCAACGGTCTCCCGCCCAGCACGCAACCGTGCTACAGGACGCCCTCGCACAGGCGTGCGACTTTGCCCCCGTGGTCGTGGTCCGAACGGCGAAGGAGTGGGCTGACCTGGTGGCGGCGGACCCCTACCCGGCCGCGGCTGACCCGAAGCAGGTCCACCTGGCCGTGCAGCAGGAGCCGGTCACCGACAAGCAACGCACTGTCCTGGAACGGCTGCTGCGGGAGCACCAGGACGCGGGTGGCCCGGACCACCTGACCGCTCTCGGCTGCACGACCTACCTGCACACACCGGAGGGTATGGGGCACAGTCGCCTCGCGGAGCGACTGGCGCGCACGCGTGGCGCCGGTCAGGACCAGGCGACGGCGCGCAACCGCGCCTCGGCGGGTCGGCTGCTGGAGATGCTCAAGGGCTGACCGCCCGCGCGCTATCAGGACCGTGCTGCAACGCCTCGAGCAGAGCAGAGGTGAACGCGGGGATGTCGTCCGGGTTGCGACTGGTGATCAGGTTGCCGTCGACGACGACCTGCTCATCCACCCACTCGGCCCCGGCGTTGCGCAGGTCCGTCGCCAGACTGGGCCACGAGGTGAGCCTGCGCCCGGACAGCACACCCGCCTCGACTAGGGTCCACGGAGCGTGGCAGATGGCGGCGACCGGCTTGCCGGAGGCGACGAAGTCCGCGATGAGCGACACCGCCTCCTTGTCCATCCGCAGGGCGTCGGGGTTGGCGACCCCGCCGGGCAGCACGAGTGCGTCGTAGTCCTCGACCGATACCTGGGCCACGGTCTTGTCCACCCCGACCTGCTCGGCCTTGTCCAGATGGTCGAAGGTCTGCACCGTACCCTCCTGCGGGCTCACGACGTGTGCGGTGAAGCCGGCGTCGGTGACGGCGTCGCGGGGCTCGGTCAGCTCGACCCGCTCGATGCCCTCGGCTGCCACGAGGAAGGCCACGGTCTTGGTGTGTGAAGTCATGTCTCCCACCCTCAGGGCGGGCAGGGGCGCACGCAACTCGAGACAGGCCCGCGACACCACCTCTTAGTCGGCGTCGCGCTGGTAGGCCGCGAAGGTCTTGTCGAGCGCGAAGCCGACCCGCTCGTAGAGCCGGGTCGCACCGGTCGGGCTGGCCGAGTCGACGTGCAGCTCGATCACGTCGTAGTCGCCCGACTCGGCTGCCCGGGCGATGGTGTGCTCCAGACACGCCTTGGCCAGACCCCGACCTCGTGCCGCCGGCACGGTGCCGACGATGTTGACGTACAGCTCACGCGGCACCCACTCGGCGCACAGGGTGTAGGCCAACGGCGCTCCCCCGTCGTCCACGACGACCGTAGACACAGCCATCCGGCTGCTGCGGGAGACCCAGTAGTCGTGCCAGGCCTCGGGTGCCGACTCAGCGGAGCCCCAGTGGTCGCGGAAGGCCAGATTGTGCGCCACCCGCAGCGCCTCCTTATGCTCCTGTGCCGGGGCGATCAGTCTGACGCCGGGCCCGAGGTCGGGCTCGGTCGAGACAGCGTGGCCCGGGATCGACCGGGACATCTGATTGAAGTAGCGCACGATCGCATACCCACGATGCTCGAGCATCGGTCGCACCGAGGCACCCTCGAGATTGCCGTCGGCCCGCCAGAAGACGGACCGGCCGGGGTGTCGTTGCTCGGCCAGGTGGCGCCCGCGCTCTTCGGACTCCTGCATCAGGCGCCGACCGATGCCGCGCGCACGATGCTGCGGGTGCACTCCCCCGCTGAGCCAGATCCGCACCCGGTCCTCACGGTCCAAGGTGTGCGCGACGCGGACCTGCCCAAAGGCGATCATGGCGTCGCGGTCCCAGATCGCCCAGGTGTCCAGGGCGGGATCCACCCCGTGCTGGGTCAGCTCCTCGGCAAGGTCCTGCGGCACGAGAAACTCATCGGTCTGGTCGACCTGAGCCAGCAGGTTGACCAGCTCGGCCCAGGCCTGCACGTCGTCGGGGCCAAGCCGACCCCACCGGTATGTCGTATCGCTCACGGTCGTCATGTCACTCATCGTGCCCGACCTGCGCTCTCGGGGCCAGGCATTATGCGCCTAAACCTTCGCGCGAGCCGGCTCGGCGAGCAGCTTGTCGAGAAGGGTGGACAGCTGCTGGCGCTCCTCGCCGTTGAGCCTCGCGGTGACCGTGGAGCCCCGCGCGACGCGGTCGACCACCTCGGCGCGCAGCGCCGCACCACGGTCGGTCAACATCAGGAGCTTGACGCGCCGGTCCTGCCCCGGCACGCGCTCGACGACACCCATCTCCTGCAGCCGGTCGGCCAGTCCGGTCACGTTGGAGGCGTCACAGGCCAGATGGGTGGCGATGCTGCGCATGGGCGTGGGTTGGTCGAGGAACAGCACTGCTCGTGCCTGCGGCGGTGTCAGCCCCACCTCCGAGACGACGGAGGCGAAGTCGACCCGGGCACGCTCTGCCACGCTGATCAGCTGGGCGCTCAGCGCTCTGGCCTCGGCCAGCAGGACGGGAGTGGGCAATGACGGCATGGCATGCACGATAGTTGAGTGGAACAGTAATTGACAACATCAAGTTTTACGTGCATCCTGAAGTTACTTGACATTCACAACCATTGAGGAGACCAACCATGAGCACGCCCACCTCATCGGCCATTGCCGCGAAGCCCCGACTCGCTGCCTCGCGCTCGGACACCTGGCGCACTGGACTGCTGAGCATCGCCGTCGCCTTGCTGGCGAACCTGCTCGTCCTCGGCCTCGCCCGGCTGGCCGGCGCGGATATGCAGGTGCGGCCCGACCCGACCGTGGCCGCCATGACCATCGGCATCGGCCTGGTCGCTGTCTCTACCGCTCTGCCGATGCTGCTTGCGACCGTGGCGCTGCTGGCGTTGCGCCGCTGGGGGCCTCGGGCCCGGCATGCCCTGGCTTGGACCGGTCTGGCGGTAGGCCTCGCCACGGTACCCGTCCCCTTCACGATGGTGTCCGAGGCGAATACCCAAGCGGCACTCGCCCTCATGCACGTCGTCACGGGACTGTCCTGGTTCGTCGTGGTGCGACGCAGCGTCCGAGCGCGGGAGGACGGCTGAGATGGCGCGGTCGACCCTCTCCCCTCTCGAGCGTCGCTGGCTTGCTGACCCACCGGCATCGTTAGCCCGGATCGCTACCGTCGATGCCAAGGGCATGCCTCACGTCGTCCCCAGCGGCTGGACGTTCGACCCGGAGACCGACCAGATCGTTCTCGGCGGCCGCGACGTCGCGCGCACCAGACGAGCCGCCCATGTCCGGTCAACCGGTCGGGCTGCGGTCGTCATCGACGGGCTCGCCCCGGGGGAGCGATGGTCGCCCTGGGCCTTCATCGTCCGGGGGCAGGCCCAGGTCGACGAAACCGCAAACGCCGTCCGCGTCAGCTGCGACGAGGTCACCTCTTGGGGCTTAGACCTCGACTGGGCGTGACCAGCGTGCGGCGGTTGACCGCATACCAGAGCAGGCCCAAGCCAACGACCGCCAGGCCGGACAGCACCGAGCTCAGCGGCAAGGAGGCGGCCAGCACGAGACAGCCGATCAGGCCGTGGACCGGGACAACGGCAGCGAGCCGCCAGTCCCCGCGTAACGTCCAGGCGCAGGCGTTGGCCACCGCGTAGTACACCAGCACCCCAAAGCTGGAGAAGCCGATCGCACCGCGCAGGTCGACCACCAGGACCACCGCGAGCACCACCGCAGCCACCGTCAGCTCGGCCACCCACGGCACCGCCCGGACAGCGCCGACGGTGCTCAGCACCTCCGGCAGGTGAGCATCGCGGGCCATGGCCAAAGCGGTGCGCGAGATGCCGAGCAGCAGGTTCAGCAGCGCCCCCAGGGCAGCGGCGGCCGCCACCGCGGCCATCGCCGGCGTCACCCCGCTCCCCCACAGCACCCCGGCGACGTCGGACAGCGCCGCAGTGGACCGGGCGGTCGCGGACACGCCGAGCACCCGCAGGACGAGGACGCCGACCACGGCATATATGAGCGTCACCGCAGCCAGCGCGATGACCACCGCCCTCGGGATGCTGCGCTCGGGGTCGCGGACCTCCTCACCAAGGGTGGCGATGCGGGCATACCCCGCGAACGCGAAGAACAGCAGCCCGGCCCCTCGCAACACTCCCCTCGCTCCCACGTCGACCGTGCCGAGCGTCCCGACCCGAGAGGCGGGCACCGCCGAGATCCATCCACCTGCGCGCAGAAGCGCCGTCAGCACCAGGGCGAGCACGACGGTGAGCACGACCGCAACGATCAGCTCCGAGACGCGCGCCGACCGCGTGACACCCAGCAGGCTCAGTCCGGTGACCAGCAGCACGGCCAGGACGGCAACGACTCGGGCGTGCTGCGGGGCCAGGTAGGCCCCCACGGTCAGCGCCATCGCCGCGCACGAGGCCGTCTTGCCGACCACGAAGCACCACCCGGCCAGGTAGCCCCACAGCGGACCCAGCCGCTCCGGCCGTAGACGTAGGTCCCGCCGGCGCTCGGATAGCGGGCGGCCAGCGCCGCTGAGGACAAGGCGTTGCACAACGCCACCGCCGAGGCCAGCAGCAGCGCGAGCACAAGCCCTTGCCCCGCCGCGGAGACGGCCGGGCCCCACACCGCGAACAGCCCGGCGCCGACCATGGAACCCATCCCGATCGCGACCGCGTCGCGCTGCCCCAGGGTGCGCCGCAGCTCTTCGGGACGCTGCTGCCCGGCGCTCACGCGACCAGTGTGCCAGCCCCGAACCGATACTGTTCAGGGCATGAGCAACGACGAGAGCGCCGGCCCTCCCCCCGTCCCTGCGGGCAGGCTCGTCCTCGTCCGGCACGGTGAGACCGAGTGGTCCCGCACCGGTCAGCACACCGGGCTGACCGACCTGCCGCTGCTGGAGCAGGGCGAGCAGGACGCCCGCGCGGTGCGGCCCGTGCTCGAGGAGTTCACCTTTGTGCACGTCCGGTGCTCGCTACTGCAGCGGGCCAGACACACCGCCGAGCTGGCAGGCCTGCACGTGGACGCCACCGACGAGGACCTGCGGGAGTGGGACTACGGTGCCTACGAGGGCGTCACGACCGCGCAGATCCGCGAAGAGCTCGGCTACCCCTGGACAGTGTTCGAGCATGGTGTAGCGCCAGGGAAGACGCCCGGCGAGACCGTCGAGGAGGTCGCCGCCCGCGCGTCACGGGTGTTGCGAGAGGTATGGGCGCACTTGTACGAGGGGGATGTCGCACTGGTCGGCCACGGGCACGCGCTGCGCATCCTGACCGGGGTGTACCTTCGCAGCGAGCCGCGCTTCGGTCGCAACCTGGAGTTCGCGACCGGCAGCGTGTGTGTGCTCGGTCACCACCACGAGGACCCGGTCATCCAGGCGTGGAGCCGCCGCCGCTGATCGGCTCGACCTGCGGCACCGGCCAGGTGTGCACCGGTTGGTTAAGCTCCATGTGACCCATGTAGTGGCCGTACATGTGGTGCAGCGCGGCGTTCCGGTCATGACCGGCCGCCTCGTAGGCTTCGGTCACCGCGACCTGCCAGCTCGCCCCGTTGGTGGCCGACGAGCACCTGCCCAAGATGACCTTCAGGTAGTAGTCGCGCACCTCCCGCCGCAGGCCCAGGGCCGTCAGTCCCTCGTCGGCCTCCTTGATCAGGTGCTCGGCGACCAGCTCGGTCGCGTCCATCGTGCCCAGGCCCGGCCAGGACAGGGACGCGTTGATCCCGTAACGGCTGGCCTCGTCGAAGTTGTGCTCCGCCTGGGCGAAGCTCATCTTGGTCCAGATCGGGCGTCCGCTGCTGGTCAGCTTCTCGATCAGACCGTAGTAAAAACAGGCGTTGGCCACCATGTCGATCACGCTGGGGCCGGCCGGCAGCACCCGGTTCTCCACCCGCAGGTGCGGCACCCCGTCCACAGCGTCGTAGATGGGCCGGTTCCAGCGCCACACGGTACCGTTGTGCAGCTTCAGCTCAGCCAGGCCGGGCGTGCCACCCGAGGCATGCACCTGCACCGGGTCCTCGTCCGAGACCTCCGGGAGCAGCGCTGGAAAACACTGCACGTTCTCCTCGAAGAGGTCGAAGATCGAGGTGATCCAGCTGCGCCCGAAGTAGGACCGAGGCCGCACCCCCTGGTGCTTGAGCTCCACCGACCGGGTGTCGGTCATCTGGCTGAACAACGGGATGCGGGTCTCGGCCCACAGCCGTTTGCCGAACAGGTAGGGCGAGTTGGCCCCCATCGCGATCTGCACCCCGGTCACGGCGGATGCAGCGTTCCAGTACGTCGGGAAGTCTTGGGGAGTGACCTGCTGGTGCAGCTGCACCGACGTGCACCCGGACAACGGCCCGATCGTCTCGAAGTACTCCACCACCCGCTCTCCCGTGGGACCCTCAATGTCCAGCTCCAGGCCCGCCCCGCGCTCCCGCAGGATCGAGTCATTGAGTGCGGCGTAGCGCACTCCCAGGCTCAGCCACTCGCCATCAAAGACCTGCGGCTGCAGGGTCGGCACGATCCCGATGGCGGACACCCTGGCGCCATGTGCCCGCGCCGCGTCACCGGCACCCCGCAGCGACTTGGACAGCCATCGCTCCAGCCGCACGGCCTGGTCGCCGGCCATCGGCCGGGGCGGGACGTTGAGCTCGATGTTGTATCGGCCCACCTCCGTCTGGAAGTCGCCCTCGGTGATCCCCTCGAGCACCGCATCGTTGATCAGCGCCGGGTCAAGGGTGTCGGTGTCGACCAGGCTGAGCTCGATCTCCAGACCCATCTGCGGGCGGGTGAAGTCGAACCGGCTGTCCTCGAGCATCTGCTCGAAGACGTCCAGGTCCTGCAAGACCTTGCGCCGGAAGTCCAGCCGCTGCTCCCGCGTGAAGTCCGCCGACCTGACCTCTGCACCCATGACCAAACCCAACCACACGTCAGGGGTTTGGGCCAGCGTCCCGCCGACACGACATACTTGCCGGTCAGTCGGCCAGCTCCTCCAGGGGCGGGCAGCTGCACATCAGGTTGCGGTCGCCGTAGGCGCCGTCCACCCGGCCCACCGGCGGCCAGTACTTGCGCGAGGGGTCGACGCCGCCCGGGTAGGCGGCGCTCATCCGGTCATAGCGCCGGTCCCACTCCCCCGCCAAGGACAGCGCGGTATGCGGTGCGCCGCGCAGCACGCTGCCTTCGACCCCGTGCTCGGCCGCCTCGTCCATCTCGCCGCGGATGGCGATCATCGCGTCGCAGAAGCGGTCCAGCTCGGCCAGGTCCTCGCTCTCGGTCGGCTCGACCATCAGCGTGCCGGCGACCGGGAAGGACATGGTCGGGGCGTGGAAGCCGTAGTCGACCAGCCGCTTGGCGACGTCGTCGACGCTGACCCCCGTCGCCTTGGTCAGCCCGCGCAGGTCCAGGATGCACTCGTGCGCGACCAGGTCGTGGTCACCGGCGTAGAGGACGGGGTAGTGCTCTCGCAGCCGCGCGGCAATGTAGTTGGCCGACAGCACGGCGACCTGCGCCGACCGGGTCAGTCCGGCGCCTCCCATCAGCCTGACGTAGGCCCAGCTGATCGGCAGCACACCCGCAGAGCCGAACGGCGCGGCGGAGATGGCCCCCACGCCCGTGTCCGGGCCGGCCCCGGAGTCCATCGGGTGGTTGGGCAGGTGAGCAGCCAGGTGCTCACGGACGGCGACCGGCCCGACCCCGGGTCCACCGCCGCCGTGCGGGATGCAGAAGGTCTTGTGCAGGTTCAGGTGCGACACGTCGCCACCGAAGTCGCCCGGTTTGGCCAGCCCCATGATCGCGTTGAGGTTGGCGCCGTCGACGTAGACCTGCCCCCCGGCCTCGTGGACCAGGTCGCACAGCTGCGTGATCGTGTCCTCGAACACCCCGTGGGTGGAGGGGTAGGTCACCATGATTGCGGCGAGCTCGTTGCGGTGCTGCTCGATCTTGGCTCGTAGGTCGTCCAGGTCGACCCCTCCCCCGGTAGCCGTGCCGACGACGACCACCTTGAGGCCGGCCATCACCGCACTGGCCGCGTTGGTGCCGTGCGCGCTGGCGGGTATCAGGCAGATCCGCCGCTGCTCCTCACCTCGGGCCACGTGGTAGGCGCGGATCGCCAACAGCCCGGCGAACTCCCCCTGGGACCCGGCATTGGGCTGCAGGCTGACCCGGTCGTATCCGGTCACCTCGCACAGCCAACCACTGAGCTGGTCCACCAGCTCGCGGTAGCCGGCGCTCTGCTCAGCGGGCGCGAACGGATGCATCGCGGCGAACTCCGGCCAGGTCAACGCCTCCATCTCGGTGGTGGCATTGAGCTTCATCGTGCACGAGCCCAGCGGGATCATCCCGCGGTCCAACGCGAAGTCCTTGTCGGACAGCGAGTGGATGTAGCGCAGCATGGAGGTCTCGCTGCGGTAGCTCTGGAACACCGGGTGCTCCAGGTAGCTGCTGCGCCGCAGGTGCGCCTGGTCCCACGCGGGCGTCGTGACCGCATCGATACTTTCGATGGCGGGCACGCCGAACGCGGCGGCGACGACGTTGAGGTGCTCCAGGGTGGTCGTCTCGTCGGTACTCAACCGGACGGTGTCGGCATCGACCCGCCACAGGTTGACGCCGCCCGCGCAGGCGGCGGCGACGATCTCGTCCGCGCGCCCCGCAACGGTGGCGGTCAGGGTGTCGAAGACCGCCCCCTCGCCCAGCTCGACCCCTGCGCCGGCGAGTGCGTCGGCCAAGGCGGTGGCCTTGGCATGCGTCTCCAGCGCGATCTGGCGCAGCCCGTCGGGCCCGTGGTAGACCGCATACATGCTGGACACCACGGCCAGCAGCACCTGAGCCGTGCAGATGTTGCTCGTGGCCTTCTCGCGGCGGATGTGCTGTTCGCGGGTCTGCCAGGCCAGCCGGTATGCCGTGGAGCCGGCGGAGTCCTTGCTCACGCCCACCAGCCGGCCAGGCAGAGTGCGCTCAAGGCCCTGGCGCACGCTCATATAGCCGGCGTGCGGGCCGCCGAACCCCATCGGGACGCCGAACCGCTGGGTGGTGCCGACCGCGATGTCGGCGCCCCACTCCCCCGGCGGGGTCAGCACAGTCAGCGCGAGCAGGTCGGCCGACGCGGTCACCAGGGCACCCGCAGCGTGGGCCGCCTCGGTCAGCCCGCGGAAGTCACGGATGGCGCCGTCGACCCCGGGGTACTGCACGATGACCCCGAACACCGAGCGGCCGCCGGCGGCCTGGGTCAACGCAGCCTCGTCGTCGATGTGCGCCACGTCGGCGCTGACCAGGGTCAGACCGAGGGGGGCGCAGCGGGTAGCCAGCACGGCATGGGTCTGCGGAAGGACGTGCTCATCGACCAGCAGGACGGCGTCACTGGGCGCCTTGCTGGCGCGTCGCATCAACGTCGTCGCCTCGGCAGCGGCAGTGGCCTCGTCCAGCAACGAGGCACCAGAAGTCGTCAGCGCCGTCAGGTCCGAGCACATGGTCTGAAAGTTGATCAGGGCTTCGAGACGGCCCTGTGAGATCTCCGGCTGGTAGGGCGTGTAGGCGGTGTACCAGGCGGGGTTCTCCACGATCCGGCGGCGCACCACAGCAGGGGTGTGCGTGCCGTAGTAGCCCATCCCGATCATCGAGGTCAGCACCTGGTTGCGGGTCCCCAGGGTGTGCAGCTCGTCGAGGACCACCTGCTCGGAGGCCGCGGCAGCCATGCTCAACGGGGTCTGGCTTCGGATGGCTCCGGGCACCGCTGCCTCGACCAGCGAGTCGACGGACTTCTGCCCGATGGCGGCCAGCATGACCTGCAGCTCCTCCTCCCGCGGCCCGATGTGGCGGGCGACAAAAGCGGAAAGGCTCATGTCCGGCAGGTCGGTCTCGTCGTCGGTGACGACACGGGGTGCAGGTCGGGACTCGGTCGTGGTCATGAGGCTCCTTCGCAGTCCGGGCGATCGCCTCCCCCTCTGCCTGCCCAGCCCGAGGACGATCCACGGGTGGTGCGTTCCAGAGTTGCCTGCTCCGTGCGGTCCGGACGCCTGAGAGCTTGTGGTGGGGAGTTTGCCCCTTCGGCGCCTCGACCCAGGCGGGTGAGGACTCTCCCGCACGGCTTCGTCAGCACACCCAATCTACCAGCCGCGGCAGACGTGCGGGCAAACCACCAACGGCAAAGGGCGGTCAGCTGGTCTTGCGCGCCCTGCGCTGCGACAGCTCGTCACCGGACCCGTGGGCGACGTCGTCGGCTCGCTCACCGGGCAGGTGGGCCAGCTGGCCCTCGACCTCTCGCCACACGCTGCCCACCGCGATGCCGAAGACCCCTTGACCACCGCGGACCAGGTCGATCACCTCGTCATCGGAGGTGCAGGCGTAGACACTGGCACCGTCACTCATCAAGGTGATGTTGGCCAGATCCTGCACTCCGCTACCCCGCAGCTGGGTGACCGCGACCCGGATCTGCTGCAACGACACCCCGGTGTCGAGCAGCCGCTTGACGATCTTGAGCACCAGGATGTCGCGGAAGCTGTAGAGCCGTTGGGTCCCGGAGCCGCTGGGGTTGCGAACCGAAGGCTCCAGCAGTCCGGTCCGCGCCCAGTAGTCGAGCTGCCGGTAGGTCACCCCGGCGGCCCCACAGGCGGTGGGTCCGCGGTAGCCGGTGGTCTCGTCGAGGGAGGGGATCGCGTCATCGGCGAACAGGGTGCCCTGGGCGGGTGCAGAAGATGGCTCTGACTGACCGGGCAACTGCATTCCTACGCCCACAGTGTGCTCCTGATCTGTTGGTCATCCTCGATGACGTCCGACTTATGACGGTAAGGCGCGGGCGGGCACGGGTCAACGACCGACGCGCCGGTTGCCCCATCCAAGCGATGACTACCCCGGCTGCTCCTCGCCCTCGTCGAAGTCCTCGGCGGACACATTGTCGAGAAACTCCCGGAAGCGCTCCACCTCGTCCTCGTCCTCGACTGCCATCGTGACACCGGCCAGGTCGAGCAAGGACTCCTCCGCCAGGATCGGGGTCGCCGACCGCAGGGCGAGGGCGATCGCGTCGGAGGGTCGAGACTCGATCAACCGAGTGCCGTCGTCGAAGACCAGGGTGGCGTAGAACACGTTGTTCTTCATCCCGGTGATCCGCACCTGCTCCAGGTGATGTCCCAGCTCGGTAATCACATTGACCATCAGATCATGCGTCAACGGTCGTGGTGGCTCCACACCCTGCTGGGCGTAGGCGATGGCGGTCGCCTCAGGGGCGCCGATCCAGATCGGCAGGTAGCGCTGGCCGTCGCGCTCGCGCAGCAGCACGATGGGCGCATTGTTCGGCATCTCGACCCGGACACCGAGCACATCGAGTTCCTTCACCCTTCTACCGTACCGCTGCGGCAGCCTTCGTGCGGCTCAGCTGTCGTGCGTGCGCCGGGTCCTCAGGTGCTCCGGGACAGACCGGAGCGGACGAGTGCGGTATGCAGCGCCAACCCATGAGCCAGGATCTGCGCCTGCACGTCGGCCGGGTCCGCACCAGCCGCGCCTCTGGCCCGACGCCGTCGCAACGGCTCGAGCACCTGCTCGGCGAGGCCGATCTCTCGGTCCGCCGCCACCCGGAACAACCGCAGATGGCGTGCCTCGATCCCGTATGCCGCCAGGGCCGCCGCCTCTCGCGCGACTTCGAGGTCGTCGCCTCCGTGCCGGCCGGCGGCGTCCAAGCGCAGCAGCCCGAAGGTGGTCAACGCACTGTAGGTCTGCGTGTCCAGGCCCGCCGCGGAGCGCAGCTCCGTCGGTGTCATCCGTACCGCCGCGCGTCGCTCCTGGCCCAACAGCGGCCGCAGCTCGGTGTGACGCTGCCCTCCGCCCGGCCGGTCCGCGGCACTCTCCTGGGCGGGCCGGGCGATCTCGGGGACCGGGAGCCCGCGATCGAGCCGCTCCAGCACGTCCTTGATGACCCGCAGCGGCCAGAACCGGTCTCGTTGGGCAGTCAGGACGAATCGCAGCCGGTCGACGTCGCCAACGGAGAACGTGCGGTAGCCGCTGTCCCGGCGCAACGGTCGGATCAGACCCTCGGTCTCCAGGAAACGGATCTTGGAGACCGTGAGGTCAGGGAAGTCATCGCGCAGATGATGCAGGACCACTCCGATCGAGACGCCCTCCTCCATCTCGTCCAGCGTGGACCGGGTCACCGCCGCCCGCGGTAGAAGACCAGTCGAAACTTGCCGATCTGGACCTCGTCGCCCTGGTCGAGAGTCTGCTCGTCAATCCGTTCCCGGTTGACGTAGGTGCCGTTCAGCGAGCCGACGTCGCGCACGAGGTAGCCGTCACCGTCGTGGACGAAGACCGCGTGCCGTCTCGAGACGGTCACGTCGTCCAGGAAGATGTCGCTGCGGGGGTGGCGACCGGTGCCGACCTCATCGGCGTCGAGCAAGAACCGGGCGCCCGTGTTAGGGCCGCGCAGCACGATCAGCAGTGCCGTCCCCGGGCGGAGGGCATCGACCGTGCGCTGATCCTCCTGGGACAGCCGGGCCGGCTCATCCTCGAACACGTGCTCACCTGGAGGCACATCTGTCCCGCGCTGGATCCGCGCGGTGGTCGGGTCGCTGTCGAACGCGTGGTGCTCACGCTCACGTTCGCTCACGGGTGCACCTTCTCTCTTGCTCTTCTGCACTCCCCCGACCTCACGGCGCGCCGGGGATGGCCATCTTACTCGGCGTTCCTCACTCTAGAGCAGGAGATACCGGACAAACTGCTGGCTGTGGACGGCGGGCCGCCGGGTCATCCGAGCTGGTCCCGATAGGCCTCGACATCCAGCAGGTCACCAAGTGCTCCCTCGTCAGCCAACCGCATCTCGTAGATCCACCCGTCACCGTAGGTGTCTGAGTTGATGAGCTCGGGAGTGGAGTCCAGCTGGTCGTTGGCGGCGGTGATCTCACCGGCGAAAGGTACGTAGATGTCGCTAACGGACTTGGTTGACTCGACCTCACCACAGCTGTCACCGGCTGCGAGCGTGTCCCCCACCGCCGGCAAGCTGACATAGACCACATCCCCGAGAGCGTCCTGCGCGTATGCGGTGATCCCGACCCGGACGATCCCCTCACCTCGCTCGCTGACCCACTCGTGGTCGTTGGTGTAGCGAAGGTCCTCGGGGTAGTGCAGCTCGCTCATCCTGCTCCTTCGTGACGGGTGACCCACCGTGGGGGGCCACGATGGTGCGGGTGCCCCGAGACTAGCGCCCTTGGCCAGACTCGACCGGCCGGGCGAACTTCAGCGCCTCGACCTTGTGCACGGCATCGATGACCAGCTTCTCGCCCTCGCTGACCTCAACTTCGCCACCCACCCGGCGGACCTTGTCGATGAACCCTCCTGGAATGGCCATCGCCCCCGACAGGGTGTTCGACTCGCCGATCGCCGTCACCCAGTAGGGGGCATCGAGCTGTTGTCCGTCGACACGAAGCCCGTCGGCCCCGACCTGCGCCCAGGTGCTGGCCACGACGCGCACCGAGCCGACCTGGATGGCCTCGGCGCCGGCATCGCGCAGCTCCTGGATGAGGTCGATGACCACCGTCGTCGAGATCTCCTCCTGCGGGTCCGTGACCACCAGCTCGACCCCCTCGCCGGTCACCGGCACGGTGCCAGCCAGGATCTGGTAGCTGCGCAGCCGGCTGCGAGCCGCCTCCTGCGCCGCGGCATCACCCTGGCTGCCCTGGAGCCGCTCCTTGTCCTGCTCGAGAGTGCGCACCTCCTCTCTCAGCCGGTCGGCCCGCTCGCTCACGTCATCCAGCAGACCAACGAGGTCGCTCTCGCGCAGGCTCTGGAGATCCCCGGCCTGAGTGCTGCGCACCTGAGCGACCAAGGCCAGCCCCAGAAGCACGGTCACCAGGGCGGCCAGAAGGTTGCCGGTGGTCAGTCGCAGCCGGCTGATCCGGGCCAGCCTGCGCCATGCCAGGCCCCGGCTGGGATGCGGACCGGGTGCGGACTTCGCGGGACCACTCATCGGCTAGGCCCCGAGCAGATGGCGTCGGATGGCGGCGACATTGGAGAAGATTCGCAGACCAAGGACCACGACGACGCCGGTCGACAGCTGCGCGCCCACGCCGAGCTGGTTGCCCAAGAAGACGATGAGACCGGCCACCAGGACGTTGGAGGCGATCGAGATGACGAAGACCCGGTCGTTGAAGATGCCCTCGAGGGAGGCCCGGACTCCGCCGAACACCGCGTCCAGGGCAGCGATCACGGCAATCGGCAGGTAGGGCTCCAGCCACAGCGGCACCTCAGGCTGGACCAGCAGCCCCAGGACCACACCGAGGGCAAGCCCCAGCACCGGGATCACGAGTCCTCCTGCACGCCGGCGCCCTGCGGGGCCAGGGTGGCGACCCGGGTGCTGAGTCGCTCCGCTGCCGGCAGGGTCAGCTCGTCAGCTCGTTCGGTCTGAACCTGCAGGCCGTAGTCGACGCGAAGCTCGTCGAGATAGCCTCCGGTCTCGCCGCCCGTCACCTCATCCTCCATCGCGTCGGGGTCTCCGATGATTCGCACGACATAGGGGCGGGTGAGGCCCCGGAAGTCGACGACGATCGCCTCGCCCGCAAACCTTATTGCCGACGTGGAGGTCAATCGTAGGTCGTTGACGGTCATCGCCTCGGCTCCGGCGGTCCACAGCCCGTTGGTCACGACCTGCAGATCTCTGGCCAGGACCCGACTCGGGCTGTCGTCAACCTGCGGTGACAATCCGGCATCGGGAGCAGGCGCATCGTCGAGCGTCAGCACCACCCCCGGACCGGTCAGGGAGACGGCACCCACCTGCAGCCCCAGGGCACGCAACCGTTCGGCCTGCCCCGCCGGCGCCTCGCCCAAGGCACGCTGCTCCAGATCGACGATCTGCCCGCGCAGCACCTCGATGCGCTCGGCGTAGCCGTCGCCGACCGCTCCGGTGAGCTCGATGCGTTGGCTCAGCTGCGCCCTGGCCGCGGCATCCTGCGGGTCCGGTGTGCGCAGCGTGAGGGCTGCCACACTCAGGACGAACCCGAGCAGGAGCACCGTCAACAACATCAACGGGCTGCGCTGACCGGTCGACACGGAGAGCCCCTGCTCGACCCGTTGGGCGGACGCGGACTCGTATCCGGGGTCCAGAGGACGGTCGAGCACCTCTTGCAGCAGCCGCATCGAGGCCGCCGGGTCTGGGTCTCCCACCCGGCTCGGTCCCCCTAGAAGGGGCAGTCTCACGGGGCGACCGCCTGCCATTGCGTGCGACGCTGCCGGACCATGTCGGCCACCTGCACGGCATACAGGACAGCACTGAGCCAGTAGAGACCGGCGCCCCACCACGCGAACGCCCACCCGATGGGCATGGCCACCGCTCCGAAGATCGAGTCCTGGGCGCCCAGCAGCAGCAGCGGGAAGGCGTACAGGAGGTTGAAGGTGGCCGCCTTGCCCACGAAGTGCACGGGCGGTGCGGGCAGCCGGTAGGAGCGAGCCACGGGGTACATCCCCGCCGTGAAGGCGTCGCGAGCGACCAGGATGAGGACCAGCCACCACGGGATGATCTCCCGGTATCCCAGCCCGAGAAGGGTCGTGGCGATGTAGAGGCGGTCGGCGATGGGGTCGAGATACTGGCCCACCTTGGAGACCAACCCGTAGTGCCGGGCGATCTTGCCGTCGAGGTAGTCGCTGATGCCCGAGGCCATCAGGACGACCAGTGCCCACCCGTCCCGCTCGACCAGGATCAGCCAGAGGAAGACCGGCACACCGATCAGCCGCAAGATGGACAGCAGGTTGGGGATCGTCAGCCATTGGTGGCGTCGCGGCATGACCTGTGGCGTCCGGCGTGCGGAGCTCCCGCGTCGGGCTGCTCGCTGATCCTGGTCCACCCGTGCAGGATAGGCAGTCAACCCGACAGACGGTTGCCAAAAGTGCTGAGTGTCGCCGGAGTCAGCCGGTCGTCAGTGCTGCTCCACGGTGCCGCACAGCGCCGGCATGGAGATCTCGTTGTCGGAGCTGGGGTTGGCGTCGTCGGCGCCGTCGCCGTCGGCATCGGGGTTGGTGGCCATACCGTCGCCGTCGAGGTCGACCCCGTGCACCACGATGGCGTACTGGCTCAGGTCGCCCAGTGCGGCGATGAGCTCGCCGCTGTCGAGGGCGTTGTAGTTGCGCCGGTACTCAATCCGCGTGCCGGTGTCGTTGAGCCCGTTGCTCAACGTCAGCTGGACCGGGCCGTAGGCGGGGAGCCCCTCGGCGATGTCGACCAGTCCGTTGCCGTCGGTGTCGTGTATGGCCAGCTCGGGGCACTCGTTCTGCGCCTGCCGGACGCCGTGCACATGGGCCACGTGCACGCCACCGTCCAGGTCCTTCGCCTTCAGGCGCACCTCGAGACGACCACCCTCAAGCGTCAGCCGCGCCCGCCCCTCGGCATGCTGGTTGACCGGTTGCAGGTCGGCCTCGAAACGGGCTTCGGACTTCTCGTGGGCTGCCGCTGGCAACGCCAATGCGGTGATGACCAGGGGGGGGCGAGCAGGGCTGGAAGGCGGGACATGGAGGCCTCATTTCGCGGGGTGGGAAGTGACGATCGAAGGTTGTACGGATACAAGGGCCGAATGGTTCATCGGTGCTGAGGTTCCCCCCCGGACCGTAGAGGCATCCACAATAAGGATTGAGATGCCAGAGAAGCGGAAGAAGTACGACCGGGAGTTCCGTGAGGGAGCTGTCCGGATCGTCGAAGAGACCGGGAAGCCGATAGCGCAGGTTGCTCGTGATCTGGGCGTGGTCGAGGGCACGTTGGGCAACTGGGTCAAACGGGCCCGGGAGGCTGCCCAGGGCACCCGTGGCCTGTCGCAACACAACGTCGAGGAGCTCAAGCGGTTGCGTTCTGAGGTCGCTGAGCTGCGGATGGAGCGTGATGACCTCAAGCGATCCGTGGTCCTGTGGGTCAAGGAGGCGACGAAGTGAGCGTGGCACGCTTCATCGCCAACCAGAGGACCATGTACCGGGTGCCACACACGGTCGTCTGCGCGCTGTTGGGGGTGTCGCTGGCCTGGTTAATCAGTGGCTGGCCAGGGCCGCCGCTCCGTCGGCGAGCAGCGGGCTGCACACGCCGGCTCGCCTCGCCTGGTCCACGATCTGCGCGATGACGGCTGGACCGTGTCGGAGAAGACGGTGGCGGACTCGATGCGCCGCCAAGGCCTGCTCGCGCGGGCGATCAAGGCCAGGAACGGGCTGACGAAGCAGGACAAGACTGCCCCGAAGTTCCCCGACCTGCGCGGCGATCAAGATGGCCGTCGTTACGCGTGGTGGTGTCGAGGCCGTCAACGGCCAGGGATGGCGCACCGATGAATCGAAGCGGGTCATCTTCCACACCGATAGGGGCTCGACC
>JAABUN010003075.1_pt1 | contig 27096 bp, 23 predicted proteins | sample 5559311 | NCBI WGS metagenome assembly JAABUN01 (sample SAMN10711877, study PRJNA513370) | rock metagenome | isolation source: Antarctica rocks | place: Antarctica: Victoria Land, Siegfried Peak sud
AATGATCCTGCAATCTGCGCTAACTGGTGGCGGCAGTGAGTTGCCCGTAGTGGACGAGGCGCACACCGGCGTCGCGCAACATCGCCCGGAGACGCGGCGCGGTGAGCAGTGCGACTTCCGCCGCGCCGCGTGCCGGATCGCCCGCGTAGCCGGGGTGCGTCATCAGTTCCGCGATGCCGCCACGGGCGGGGGCAAGCGTGGCGACGAGGGCGGCGGCGGGGTCCGGCCCGCGCAGCAGCGTGCCGCTGTCGAGGAGATAATCCGCCGCCACCACCCCGGCGCGGGCGAGCGAGGCCGCTTGCGGGCCGCGCCGCGAGAGACCACCCGCGATGCCCGCCCACCGCGTCCGCGCCCTGCCTCCCCACCCCGCCACGTATTGCCGCCAGAGCCGCGCCGCCCCCGCGTCGCCTCCCGCCACCCGTGCCGCATACCGCGCTTCGGGATACAGCGGGAGCCACGCCACGAGCACGGGCGAGCGCAGGGCGCGGATGTCGTACTCCGCCATCAGCCGTAACGTAAGTTGCAACACCTGCGGGTAGGCATGGACGTGCAGATGCCCGTCGAGATGCGTCGGGCGCACCCCCGCCGCGAGCATCGCCTCGATCTGGGCGCGGAACTCCCGCTCGATGTCGGGGAGCCGCGCCGTGCCGCGCATCACGCGGGCGAACTGCGCCGGGAACGGCACGAACGCCCCCCCGCGCCCCACGAGCGACGGCACCGCCCCCGGCGGCAGGATCGGTGTACCCTCGGTCAGGTTGAGATGCAGGCCGACGCCGAGTGCCGGGTGCGCCGTGGCGAGGGCGAGGGCTTCGGCGGCGGCGGGCAGGTTCGCCAGCAGCGTGGCACTCGTCAGGATACCGTCCCGGTGGCACCGCAGGATCGCCGCGTTCACCGCCGGGGAGTGACCGAAATCGTCGCCGTTGACCACGAGCGCGAGGGTGTCCGGGCGTGGCGTCTCCATCGGCTACCGCCCGACTTTCTCGGCGGGCGCGGCTTCCCCGGCGGCTTTCTCCATAGGGGCGACGGACGCGAGAAACGCCCGCACCACCTCCCCGCACGCCGCCGCCGTGTGTTCCGCGTGCGTCTGCCCGTCCGGGAGGCGGCGCGAACCGAAGTAGCCCCCGCTGCCCTCGTGGTTCATCGCGCCGATGTCGCGCCGGACGACGGTCCCCCGTTGCACCGCCCGGTTCCACGGGGACCAGAACACGAAGGGCCAGCGACCCGGATACAGGGCCGCGACGATGCGCGGCACGAGATCGTGCGTGCCGTGGAGGTGGTCGAGGCGATCCACCGCCTCGATGCCGGGGTCGTCGGAGAGCGTACCGCCGATGGAGACGATCTGCACCGGGGCGGGGATCAGCCGCCCCAGATAGTCGCACGCGCCGAGGGCGATCTGCGCCCCGCCGCTGGAACCGATCAGCGTCAGGGGGACGCCGCTGCCGAGGCGGTAGCCGTGACGGGATAGCCCCAGAAGGATTTCCGCCGCCACACCGAGATTGTAGGCCGGACCGTAGCGGCGGTCGGCGGACACCGCCACCTGTAGCACATTGCGGAAATTGACTGCCCACCGCAGGGGCGAGTCCGGCTCTGCGGTGACGTGCGCATCGAGCCAGCGCCAGACGCGGGCCAGCCGCCGCCGCCCCCCGGTCAGCCCGCGATTGTCCACCGAGTAGGGGAACACATCATGCACGATCACGCAATCTGGCAGATGCACGCGGAGCCGTTCGAGGAAGGCCCGGTCGGGCGGGAGTACTGCGTCGCCGGTTATCCCCGCGATGCCGGTGAGGAAGACCGCGAAGTGCGGTGCCGCAACCGGCGGCGTGCGATCCGGGGCGGTGCGGATCGCTCTCGCGGTGTCGCGCAAGTCGCGGTCGTCGTCGGACCAGCCCGCCCACCACCCCAACGCCTCGATGGGCGCGAGGGCCGCCGCGACGAGCGCGAGCAGCGCGACCGGCAGCAGGAGCAGGTCGAGGCCGCTCACCGTTCCCCCTCCGGCACGGGCGGGCCGAACAACTCGGCGGCGATGGCGGCGAGGTTCTCCCGTGGCGTGTTCACCCACGGCACACCGACGATGCGCCGGTGCAGGCGGTCGCGCAGCGCGAGGAACGGTCGCCCGAACACGCCCGCCGCCAGTTGCACCGCCGCCCACGCGCCCACGACGCTGGCGAGTGCCGACCAGAAATCCACGCGGAAGAGGAACTGCACGGCATTGAGCACGATCAGGGCCGCCCACAGGTAGAGCACCCGTGCGATCAGCGGGCCGAAGTGGGGGATGAGGATCAGCCAGCCGAACACGAAGGGCGCACCACCGAGGGCGACGATGCGGAGCACCTGCGCGAACGGCGGCGGCGCGGCGAAGAACCGCACGCCGATAATCCAGATCGCCGCCGCCCACAGCGCGAAACGGAGCGCGTAGAGGAAGCCGTGCAGCACCACGCTGACGGCGAACCCCCCCCGCGACACCTGATTGAGGAAGAGGATGGCACTCTGTCCGAGCAGCACGGACATGCCGCCGAGCAACGCGATGCCGAGGGCGACCGCCCACGGATACGACGCGCTTTCCATGATCCGCAGCAGGTCGGGGTCGAAGCCCAGTGCCGCCACGAAGACGCGCCAGAGATCGGAGCAATAGACGCGGACGCCGCCCATGTCGCGTGATCCCCCTCATCTTGGCGCGGGAGCGCGGGAACCGCCGACCGGCACCCCTTATATTAGTATCGCGTGAACAGTACCGCATCCGTGGTACCGCGTCCGTGTCCCACGTAGGGGCGCACCGCCGTGCGCCCGCACAATGCAGGCGACGTACGGCAGGCATACGAAGACCGCGAGGCGCGGCGCGGGGGCGGGCGCACCGCCGTGCGCCCGCACACGGGACACGGACGCGGTGGCCTCTATCCGGCGGCATCGGGATCAGTCCGCAGCGGCAAGCAGTACGTCGCGTCGTCGCGGCAGCACGCCCTCGATAGCCGCACAGAGGGTGCCAACGCCGTCCTCGCGAGCGATCTGCGCGGCGATGCACGTCGCGGTCCGGCGATAGTGCGGTTCGTGCAGGAGGCGACGGAGCAGCCGCGTGGCGCGGCGGTCGGTATAGGCGCGGCGCGTGCTCCACAGCCCCGCGCCTATACGCTCCAGTTGCGCCCCGTTGAAGAACTGGTCGGCCCCCCACGGCACCACGAGTGACGGGATGCCCGACCGCAACGCCTGCGCCATCGTGCCGATGCCGCCGTGGTGGATCGCCGCCGCGCAACGCGGGTAGATGTGCGAGAAGGGCGCGTACGGCACCGCCCGTATCCAATCCGGCAGCGGCTCCGGCAATGTCCCGTCCGGTGCGCCGATCACGAGTGCTCGCGCCCCTGCCCGCCAGATCGCGTGCAGGCTCGTGCGGAAGAACTGGTCGAAGTAGTGCGGCACGAACACGCTCATCGAGCCGCTGGAGAGCGCGACCACGGGCCGATCCCCCGCGAGGAATGCCGCAATGCCTTCCGGCTCCTGCCATGTGTCGGGCGTGTCCCAGAAGCAGAAGCCCGTCGTGCGCACCCACGCCGGCCAGTCGCTCGGCGGCGCGAGAAAGGCGGGCGAGGTCGCCACCGCCGTGAGCCGCTGCGACAATCCCCCCTTGGTGAACAGGTTGCGGCGGGGCGGCAGGCCGTATCGCGCCCGCACCGCGTTCACGGGGTCGTCCACATAGCGGCGGATGAGCGGGGCGGCGACGGGCAATGTGTAGCGGTTGATGAGCGACCGTGCGGGCTGGAGGATGCGCGGCAGCGTCAGTATCTGTATCTCCGCCGACGAGACCACCGCAGGGGTGAGCGGCACGCTCACCCACGGCAGGCCCGTCAGTTCCGCCAGGAGCGGCGGGGCCATCTGCTGCGCCGAGCTGACGAGGAGATCGGCATCCGCGCACGCCGCTCGCAGTTCCTCCACGCGGGGTTGCAGCGTGGGGATGAGGAAATGCTTGTACAGCACCGTGAGCGAGGGGATGGGGTTGGCACTGCCGAACATCTCCCGCCCATAGGGGGCGAGCATCAATTCCGGGTCGCCCGTCAGCCGCGTCACGGGGAAATCGTGCTCGATCAGCCGGGGGTGGTGCATCGCCTCGGTGGCGAAGCGCACGTCGTGGCCCCGCGCCCGCAACCCCAGACCGAGTGCCAGAAAGGGGTTCAGATCGCCGCTGCTGCCGAACGTGGTGATGACGATGCGTGCCAAAAGCGTTCTCCTCGACGCACCCGTGTGCGAGTCGCCCGCACGCGGCCCCGGTCTGCCGTGGTATTCTATCACCCATTGCGCCGCGCTTTTTATCGCCACGGAGAGAACCCGCGCCATGCCCGACGACACCGACCGCCGCTATCCTACCCACCCCACCCACAGAGAGGGCCGCTCGAACCGCCCCGACCCCCGCCGCAAGCCGCCGCGCTCGGACGAGCCGCCCGCCGGGGCGCGGGGGCCGGGGCGGGCGGCGCGGGCGGGCGCGGAGTCGTTCAAGTGCGTGCATTGCAAGGCGTTCATCGGCCCCACGGTGAGCGGCGGACGGCACCGTAACCACTGCCCGCGCTGCCTCTACTCGCGCCATGTGGACGTGACGATAGGCGACCGCGCCGCCGCCTGCAAGTCCTCGATGGCCCCCGTCGGGCGGTTCGAGCGGCCCAACGGCGAGCCGGTGATGGTGCATCGCTGCCTCGGTTGCGGCCTCGAACGGCACAACCGCCTCGCCGCCGACGACGACTGGGAGTTGTTCCTCTCGCTGCCGGAGGTCTCGCCCCGCCTCGGCGTCTCCGGCACGCCCGCGTCGGCAGACGAGAAGCGCGACACGGAACGTACCGTGGAGGGTGGGCTTTAGCACGCCGCATGACTCGATCAATCAATGCGGCGGGCTGATGAACTGTAGCGACCAGATCAGATCGGGTAATGCGCGGCGTTCCTTGTGGCGCGGGCTTCAGCCCATGATTCCTGACCGCGAGACGAATCACGGGCTGAAGCCCGCGCTACAAAGCTACCCGATCCCGTTGTGAACCTTCATCGGCCCCTATCCATGAAATCACCGCGCTTTCCGCAAGGAGCATACGCCGTGGAAACGCCCGCCCCCGCCTTCACCGACCAGACGCCGTTCGATTTGCGGTGCGAGTGGGGCGCGGAGGGCGTCGCGGTGCTCGCGCCGCACGCGGACGCCGTGGTGATCGTGGATGTGCTCAGTTTCACGACGTGCGTGAGCGTGGCGACGGCGCGGGGTGCGACGGTCTATTCCTACCGCTTCCGGGATGATTCCGCCGCCGCGTATGCCGCCAAATTGAACGCCGAACTCGCCGCGCACCGGGGAAGTGAGACGCCGCTGCAACCGTTCTCGCTCTCGCCCGTGTCGCTCGCCACGGTGCCGCCGGGGACGCGCCTCGTGTTGCCTTCCCCGAACGGCTCCACGCTCGCCTTTCTCGCGGCGGCACATGGGGTTCCGGTGTTCGCCGGGTGCCTGCGCAACGCAGCCGCGACCGCCGCCCTCGCGGCAACGTATGGCCCGCGTATTGCGCTCATCCCGGCGGGGGAGCGGTGGGGCGTCAGCGACGGCCCGCTTCGCCCTGCGGTGGAGGATTTGATTGGCGCGGGGGCGGTGCTCGACGCCCTGCACGCGCTCCGTCCCGCCGTGTCGCTCTCGCCCGAAGCGGCGGTGGCGGTCGCGGCCTTTCGGGCGGTGCGCGACGATCTGCCCGCGTGGTTGCCCCGGTGCGCGTCGGGCCGCGAACTCGCGGAAGGCGGCTACGCGGGCGATGTAGCCCTCGCCGCCGCCCTGAACGCCGACGATACCGCCGCCCTGCTCGTGGGCGGGGCGTTCGTGGCACAACGGGGGTAGGGGGAGAATTGAACCGTAAAGACACAAAGACACGAAGGCACGAAGACAAAACAGTTATTTCCTTTGTGCCTTCGTGTCTTTGTGGTTCGCGTTTGTATTTCTCGCTTACGCGATGGTCATGTCCTTGCCCGTGCGCAGGGTATAGACATCGCCCTCGGTGGCGACGCTCACGGTGCCGTTCGTGAAGGCCGTTTCCGCCTCCATCGCCATCACGTCGGGCGGGATGTTGCCCCAGTAGTGCGTCAGCACGAGGTGCGTGACGCCCCCTGCTTCTTCCGCGAGTTCGCCCGCCTGTCGGGGCGTGAGATGGCCCATCGGTTCGTTCGTCTCCGGCGTGGGCAGCGTCGCCTCCAGAATGAGCAGGTCGGCATCCCCCGCGAGGGCGATCACGCTTGCCGATGGGGCGGTGTCGGCCCCGTAGACGATCACGGGTTCGTCGGTCTCGGCGGGAGAAATGCGCATCGCGTAGCACGGCAGGTAGTGGCGCGTGGGCGCGAACACGATGCCGACGCCGCCGATCTCAAGGTCGCGGTCGGGGTCGTACTCGATCACCGCGAAGGGCGACCAGAACTCCGGCCCGCCGTCGCCCGCCAAGCCCGCGCTCAGCCCCTGAAGAAAATCCCACCCCCCCGGCGGCACGTAGAGCGGCAACTTTCGCTCGCGCCCGTGGCGGTCGGCGGCTTCGGGCGGGCCGTACTTCAGCAGGTAGCGCAGGGGGATGAGGTCGAGCGTGTGGTCGGCGTGGAAGTGCGAGAGTACCACGGCGTCGAGGTTCCGGGGGTTGAGGTGCTGCCGCAGGAACGAGAGCGACGCGGGGCCGCAATCGAGCAGCATCCGCGTTTCCCCGAAGCCCACGAGGTACGACGAACACGCCCCGCCCATGCGCGGGGCCGCAGCACTGCACCCGATCACTGTCAGCGACATTTCCGGCACATCTACCTCCCGTGGTGGAGAAACATGGGCGAATGGAACGCAGAGGGCGCAGAGAAAACACGGATCGAACCACCAAGACACAGAGAACACCAGGAGATACACGGAGGAAAGACAAGGATACAATCGCGTTCTCCGTGTATCTCCTGGTATTCTCTGTGTCTTGGTGGTTTGCTTCCGCTTCCGCTTCCGCTTCGCTTGCCTACTGACTGGCGATCCGCTCCACCGCCTCGGCCTCCTCCGGCGTGAGGTCGTCGAGGTACGCGAGGTCGTTCACGCAGTGCAGGGTGACAGCCTCGCCCGCCACCGTCAAGCGCGACAGCGAGCAATTGCCCACGGTGTAGTCGCGCCAGCGGCGGCTGTCGCCCGCGAGGTAGTGCGCAAGGGCGGCGGAGAGCACGCCCCCGTGCGCCACCACGACCACATGCGCCGCCGGGTGCGCCGCCACGATCCCCGCGAACACGTCGCGCACGCGGTCGTGGAACTGCGGGCGCGACTCGCCCCCCGGCCACGCGATCTCGAACGACTCCGACACGGGCGCGAAGGCCACGGCGAGGTGCGGATAGCGTTCGCCCACCTGTTCCGGTGTCAACCCCTCGATTTCGCCGAAATTCACCTCGCTCAGCGCGTCGCGCACGACCGGGGTGAGGCCGAGCGGGGCGGCGATCTGTGCCGCCGTGCGCCGCGCCCGTTGCAGCGGGCTGACGTAGAGCGCGTCCACGGCGGGCAGCGTGCCATCCCGTATGACGGAGACGAGGGCCGCGCCCATCGCCGCCGCCTGCCGCTCCCCGAATGGGGTGAGCGGGTCGTCCGTGACGCCGCTGAGGAGGCGGGCGACGTTCGCCGGGGTCTGCCCATGCCGCACGAGGGTGAGCAGCGTGGGCGCGGCGGCGGGTGGCCTGCCGTAGGTGCGCGTCGTGGTCGCGTTATCCGGCATCGGGGTCTGGCTCCTGTTCGTTGGCGGGGGCGGCGGGGGCGACAGGCTTCGTACGGGGCGTGCGTCCGGGGGCGGTCGCGGGCGGCGCGGTCGCCACGCGGTGCTGCCCGAAGGGGCAGAGCGGCAGCAGGCGGCAGCGGGAGCATTCCGGGCCGAGCGCGTGGCAGAGTTTGCGCCCGTGTCCGATCAGGTTGATGTGCGCCTCGAACATCGCGGCCTGCGGGGTGGCGGGTAGGTCGCCGCGCTCGCTCGCCTCGCGGAGCATCGTCTCCAATGCCGGGTGTGCCGAGGCTTCCGTCGCCTTCGGGCCGATCAGACCGAGACGTTGCGTGACGCGGTAGACGTGCGTGTCCACGGGGAAGGCGGGCCGACCGAGCGAGAACAGCAGCACAATCGCGGTGGTCTTCGGGCCGACACCGGGCAGGGCAATGAGCCACGCCCGCGCTTCTTCCAGCGGCATCTCTTGCAGGAAGCGCAGGTCGAAATCACCGCGCTCCTCGATCACGCGCCGCAGCACCTCCTGAATGCGCACCGCCTTCATCTCGTACAGCCCCGCGAAGTGGATGGCGTCGCGCACCTCATCGAGCGGCGCGGTCATCACCTGCTCCCACGTCGGGAAGCGTTCGCGCAGCGTCAGGTACGCCTGCTCGGTGCTGCGGTCGGTGTTGCGCTGGCTGAGGATGGTCAAAATCAATTCGTCTATCGGCTCCGCGTGCGAACGCCACCGCCGTTCGCCGTACATCTCGCGCAGCCCCGCGAACACGGGCGGCAACTTCGCCGGGGCGTCCGCCGCCGCCCACTCCCCCACCGTGTTCACGCGCTTCGGTCGCGCCCGCTTTGGCGCGGCTTTCGGCGCGGTCGGCTCATCCACAGGCACGGGCAGCTCCTTCTAGGGGGAGAAACGCAGAGAGACACGGGGAGATTGAACCACAAAGACACGAAGACACAAACACGTCAGGACGTACGCAGTTGACGCGGTGGAACCGTGCGTTGCCTGCATCGCTCGACTCGCGGAGGCTCTCCGGGCGGGAAGGTTCTTCGGCGCGGCAACCCCGTTCGAGGCCAACTGCGCAAGTCCCAGCACGTTTTTGTCTCCCTTCATGCCTTCGTGTCTTCGTGGTTGAATCTTTCTCCCTACCCACGGGCGGCGACGATGAACGGGCGGGGAACGTCCGGGGCACGGTCGGCGCGGCGGCGGGTGAAGCGTTCGATGAGGCGGGGAACGGCCTGCTCCGGCTCGTACCACTCGCGCACCGCGAGGCCCGCCGCCTCGAGGGCTGCGTCTACCGCCGTGCGCGTCGCGGGTGTAGCGGCAGCGGCGACGTTGCTCCCTTCCGGGGCTTCCGGGGCTTCCGCAGCAATCGGGCTGTCCATCAGGATGAGCAGGCCACCGGGGCGGAGTGTGGCGGCGTGCCGCGTCAGCGTTTCTGTCAGCATGGGGGCAGGCGGCAGGCTGTCGCAGAACACCACGAGATCGGCGGCCCCGGCGAGCACGGGCGGGCGGGCGAGGTCGGCCTGCACGGGCAGGAACGGGGCTTGCGCATCTCCCGCCATCTGCAACGCCCCACCGAGGCCGAATCGCGTGTCGGTGCTGCGGTCGAGGGCAACAACGGACGCACCGAGGAGCGACAACCGCCGCGCCACCCACCCGACGCCCGCGCCCGCATCCACTGCCCGCATCTGCGAGGGTAGGCCCGCGTTGTCGAGGGCGCGTTCGAGTTGCCCCCACGCGGTTCGCTTGCGGAGCCACACCCCCGGCCCGTCTTCGGGGCGTACGACGTACGGCAGCATCTTCAGCAGCGTCGGTTCCACGAGCGGTATGTCCTGTATGCCCGACGAGGGGGCGATGTCGGCGTCGGCGCGGGCGGCGTCGGCGCGGGCGGCGGGCGTCAGCAGGCGCGGGATGCCGCCCTCCACCGGGTACCGCGTGCCGTCGCCCGTGGCCCGGAGCGCGTCGCCGTCCGGGATGAGGCTGCTTCCGTCCGTGGGCGATGCCAGCCACGGGTACATCTGGAGTATCGCCGCCGCGTCACTCATCGGTGCGAACCGAACGAACCGCCAAGACGCCAAGGGGGGAGAACAGAAGGTGTTGTGGCGACGCGGCGAACACAACGAGAAGCAAAGCGGCAACGGGCTTTCGTTCCCATTCGTTTTTCGTCATTCGCGTGCGGATGCTTGGCGTTCTCTGCGTCTTGGCGGTTCATATTCCCCCTCTGTCGAGTAGACTTATCGCAGGCCCGGAAGGGTCTCGCCGTCGAGCGTCGCGGGGCCACCGGAGAGGCCGATGGGGCTACCGTCCGCCCGCCAGCACGCGGCACCGTGCAAGAGGCCCGCGCCGTCGCGTAGCACGCCGTTCATGCCGCCCGCCACCTTCGGCACGACCTGCACCCGATGGCTCATCGCTTCCAGTTCGCCCACCACGGCGGAGAGGTTCGGGAAGCGGTCCTCCACGAGCAGCGGCCCGCCCTCCGTCCAGATGCGCGGGGCTTCCACCGCCTCTTGCAGCGTCATGCCATGTTCGAGGACGTTCACCACCCCTTGCAGCACGGCGGCGAAGATCTGCCGCCCGCCGGGGGTGCCGAGCGCGAACAGCGGTTGCCCGTCGCGCTGCACAATCGTCGGCGTCATGCTGCTGAGGATGCGCTTGCCGCCCCGGATCGAGTTCGCGGTGCCGGGGGCAGGGTTCATGTTGCTCATCAAGTCGTTGAGGAACATCCCCGTCCCCGGCGCGGTCACTTTCGAGCCGAACAGACGGTTCAGCGTTTGCGTCGCGGAGACCACATTGCCTTCGCTGTCCATCACGGTGAGGTGCGTGGTGTTCATGCTCTCGCTGCGGGGCGCGAGGCCCGCCGCGTACGTCCCGGCGCGGGTGTCGCTGATCTGCTTGCGGCGTTCGTCGGCGTATGCGGCACTCGTGAGCCACGCGACGGGTACGTCCACCTCGGCGGGGTCGCCCATGTAGACCGCCCAGTCCGCGAAGGCGATCTTCAACGCTTCCGCCATCAGGTGCAGCGTGCGGGCGGTGCCGAAGCCGCCTCCCGCGAGGTCGTAGCCGCCGAGGATGTTGAGGATTTGCACGAGGTGCGTGCCGCCGGCACTCGTCGGCCCCATCGAGACGATCTCGCAGCCCCGGTACGTCCCGCGCACCGGCTCGCGCTCGATCACGCGGTACTCCGCGAGGTCCTCCATCGAGACGAGGCCACCGTTCGCCGCCATGTCCGCCGCCACGAGTTCCCCGATTGGGCCGCGATAGAGCGCGTCCGGCCCGCCCGACGCCACGGCGCGGAGGGTCTCGGCGTAGTCGGTGCGCCGTACGAGGTCGCCGGGACGCGGCGGCGTGCCGTTCGGCAGGAACACGTCGGCACTGGCGGGAAAACGGGCGAGGGAGGCCGCGTTCTCGGTGATTGCCCGCACGAGATAGGGCGAGGCGGGGAAACCCTCGGCGGCGTAGCGGATGGCGGGCGCGATGGTCGTCGCCAGCGGCAGCCGCCCGAAGCGAGCGAGGACTTCCGCCGCCCCCGCGAGCGTCCCCGGCACGCCCACGGCGAGATGCCCGACGCGGTTCCGGTCGCCCTCGGCGGCGAAATCGGTGCTGCCGGGAACGGGCGCGAACATCGTCTCCGTGGCGGCACCGGGGCAGCGGGCGAAGTTGTCGAGCGTGGCGATGCGGCCCGTCGCGTCGCGCACGGTGAAGAAGCCGCCGCCGAAGATGCTCACCATCATCGGCTCGACCACCGTGAGCGCGAACAGGGCCGCGACCGCCGCGTCCATCGCGTTCCCGCCCCGCCCCAGCATCTCGACGCCCGCCGCCCCTGCGAGCGGGTGGTTCGCCGAGACCACACCCCGCGTTGCCACGACCTCGCCCTTCCTCAGCGGCAACGGATACCCCATGCATTCCCTCCGGTCGTGTATCGGCGGTTGTCAGTCGGCAGCACGGAAGTCGGCATCATCGGATACGACGTACAATGCCTCGGCGCGGTGCGGGTCGACGCGAACCGGCACGATGCGACCATCGGGCATGAATTGCAGCCACCGCGCCGGATTGTCTGTTCCGTCATCGGCGACGACTTCCACGCGACACACTTGCGCGATGCGCGATGCTGCTTCATGTAGCGGCACCGTTTTTTGCTTGAATCGTGGGATGACGATCAGGTGCAGGGGATAGTCGCCACCGATACGTTCGTACTCCACAAGGAGCGTGCGGTCGCGTAGGGACGGAAAAGAGGTGCCGCGATCTTCCGGCACAAAGCGGACGTCGCCACGAAGGACGCCGTGCAGCCTCCCCAATATCTCGCGCACGCGCACTTTCGGGGGCCATGCGCGGAAAAACAGGTCGTACACAATCTTGTCCTTATCTCGTCCTTCGATGCGTCACGTACGATGTAACCGGCGAGCCATTTCAATCTGCTCCACCGTATACCCCTCGTAACGCAATTGTAGGTCCGCCTGCGGGGTCTCGCCAAGTGTTCGCAAGACCTGCAACGCTTTGAACGTGGCCCGATCAACTCGATGGAACCCCAAACCCTGCACCGGGTACGTGTGATCCTGTCCATCTACGCAGTAGGTACGTCCATTCACGGTAAACAGGTCGCCATCCCTCGTTGCCAACCCCCGGTTGATCGCGGCAATGTCGGCTCGCACGTCTATCCCCGGCTCGATAAGCGTCGTTGTCCCTTTGACGAGGGCTTTCCCTTCTTTGCAAGGAAGTGACGGTCACTCGGCATCGTCGCAGGATACTTCGGGAAGTTCCGGTTTTGCGCCATCGGTCGCACGTCCACCCTTCGCTTGCGACGCGAGACTGCCAGCTACACCGAGGACGGGAGTTGATAGAGGCTGCCCTGCTCCATGAGGGTCATGATCTCGCGGGCGACTTCCTCCACGGAGCGGTTCGTGGTGTCTATGATCGGCCACGGATAGCCGCCCCGGTAGATGCGGCGGGCGTACTTCAGCTCCTCCGCCACCTGATCGAAACTGGTGTACGGGCCGTCGGGGTCGCGTCCTAGCCCCTCCAACCGGGCGCGGCGCAGGTTCACGAGCCGTTCGGGCTGGATGGTCAGGCCGACGATCTTGCGCTGATCCACCCGCGCCAGCGATGTTGGCGGTTCCACGCCGAGCACGATGGGGATGTTCGCCACCTTCCAGCCGCGAAAGTGCGACAGGAAGATCGAGAGCGGCGTCTTCGAGGTGCGCGACACGCCGACGAGCACCACGTCGGCGGCGTCGAGGGTTTCGGGATGCTGCCCGTCGTCGTGTGCCACGGTATATTCAATCGCCTCGATGCGCCCGAAGTAGCTGGAATCGAGCGGGGCGCGGAGACCGGGTTGCCCGACGGGGGCGCATCCGGCGGCTTCTTCCAGCCGCGCCACGAGGCCACCGATCAGGTCCACGCTCGGCACGCCGTGCCGCGCCGTTTCCTCCTCGATGTGCCGCCGCAACTCCGGCAGCACGAAGGTATGGACGATCACGCCGCGTGTCTGCGCCGCCTCCACGACCGTGTGCGTCACCTGTTCGGCACTGCGCATCATCGGGCGGCGGCGTACCTCGAAGCTGGCCCCGGAGAACTGCCCGACTGCCGCCGCAACGACCGCCTCCGCCGTGAGGCCCGTGGCGTCGCTCACCACGTAGATGGGTTGTGCCGCCACGCCGTCCGCTCCGGGCGCGGGTGTCAGGGTATCGCTCATGCCGCGTAGGATGCCACAGATCACCGGGGCGCGTCTACCGCTTGCCGTCGTCGGTCGGCGGGCCGATCATCTCCCGCACCTTGTCGAGCAGGGCATCGAGCGCGAACGGCTTCTCCAGCGTGGCGTACCCCTGCGCCCGAAGGTGCTCGCTGTTCTCGCGGGTAAACGTGTGGTCTGCGGTGCAGACGAGTACGGGGATGTTCGTCGTGCGCGGGTCGAGCCGCATCGTTTCGATCACCTTCAGCCCGCTGTCGGGGTGTTCCATGCGCATATCCAGCAGCACGAGGTCCGGCATCCGCTTGACGATCATGCCGTGCGCCTTCGTCCCCTCGCGGCAAATCTCGCCGCGATATCCCTCGTCTTCGAGCAGGTCGCGTATCAGGTCGAGAATCGCCACGTCGTCATTCACGCACATGATTAACTGTGTCGCCATGCCCCGCCCTTTGCCGTAGAAGTATCGCCGCGAGAACCACATCGGTCTTGCACTTTACGCCCTGCCGCTCTCCACAACGGGAGGAAACACGGCATATCCCTAAGTATGCCACCACGAGAACGACGTAGGAAGATCGAGATTCGTCGTCCGCAGGGCGTATGCGTTTTCCTGTAGTCGGTCGTTGCGGGGGAAATGCGCCCCCTCCCCTGCGGGTGAGGGGGGAGAACCACGGCGAGCACCGAACTTTCCGCGTCAGCCTCGCCGCTGCAACAGTTCTCCCCCCTCCCCCGCAAGGGGGGGGGGGGCGCGTTTGACGAACACGCATAAGCCTTGTCGTCGTCAGCAGGGCGTACTCTCATCACAGTGAATACACCCTGCGTCGTTGGGTCAGGGGGCGAGGTAGTAGGTCATGCTCTGGATACTGGCGACGGGGTCAACGTCGCGCACCCAGACGCCTTCGCGCACGCGCAGGATCACGGGGGCGTAGTTGAGGATGGCCCGCACCCCCCCCGCGACGAGCAAGTCCGTCGTCTGTTGCGCGGCGGCGGCGGGCGTGGCGACGATGCCGACGAGGATGCCGCGTGCCGCCACCGTCTGTGTGATCTCCGTGGGGGGCTGCACATGTAACTCGTCCATCCCGACCTCGGTACCGATCTTGTCGGGGTCGCTGTCGAACACGGCGGCGATGCAGAGGTTCGACTCCTCCCATCCCCGGTACTGCACCACGGCTCGCCCCAACCGCCCGAAGCCGCAGAGGGCGACGCTCCACTCGGTGCGGATGCGCAGGATCGTGGCGATCTGACCCACGAGGTCGGACACGTCGTAGCCCTTGCCCTGCTTGCCGAACTTGCCGAAGTTCGAGAGATCGCGCCGGATTTGCGCCGCCGTCACGCCGATGCGGTCCGCGAGGTCGCTCGACGACACCGACGTGTGGCCCTCATCGAGGAAGCCCTGCAATGTGCGGTGATAGATCGGCAACCGGCGCACCACGATGTCCGGTATCTCCGGCTGCATCGGCGGCTGCGCGGCCCGTTTCCCCGTGCGCGACGCGATCATCTTCCCCCCTTTTTGGGAGGTGCCGCGTGCCGCGTGTCGTGCGCCGCGTGAAATGTAAACCCCCTCGTCAGGGGTCTCGTATTTCCGCAGCACGCGGCACGCGGCACGCAGCACCTATTGTCGTGGACGCATGTCGTCGAGGTGTTCCGGCAGATCGGGCGGGGCGTTGTCGGTACCCCGGTAGCTGGAAATCGCCTTGCTCGCAAACACGGCGAGTACGGCGACCAGCCCCACGATCAGGGCCACGATCACCTGCCGCGTGAAGGTCATGATGAGGGCCATCAGCAGCAGCGTTCCCGCCACCATGAGCAGGATCATCTGGGTGCGGTTCTGGCTATTGAAGTCGAACATCGGTATACCCGCCTCGTAGTGTCGCATCGGTCTGTGCGTGCATTGTACCGCGAAAAGATACGTGCAACGCATGGGCGCGTTCTCCTCTCGGTGCATCCGGTACCATGAACACGAAAAAGCGGGCCGAAGCCGGCTCGTTCTCTCCGCTTGCGCGGTCGCCTACTCTGCTTTTGCCTCGGCAGGGGTTGTGTTGCTCCCCATGCCCAGATGGTGACGGAACCAGTAGTACGCCCCCAGAATGGTGACGGGGAAGTAGAGCGTGGCGTGAACCACGAGGGCGTACGCGAGGGCGATCTCGCCGGAGAAGCCGAGAACCTGCGTCATCACGACCTTCGTGCCCGCCTCGAATGAGCCGACGTAGCCGGGGGAGGAGGGGATAAGCGTGAACAGGTTCGCCACGCCCATCGTCAGCATCGCGGGGGCAAGGCCGAGGTCAATGTCGAAGGCCCGCGCCGCGCACAGATACGTGCCGAGTTCCGCCAGCCACGACGCGAGTGACGTGACCATCACGAGTGCCAGTGCGCTGCCCCGCCGCAGGCTACCGAGGCCGATCACGAACTCTTCCATCCGCCGCTCCATCTTCGCGGCGAGGCCGTCGGGCAGCAGGTGGATGAGGGGCAGCACGAGCCGCCGTCGCCACGCCCCGGAGAAGGCCACGAGGAAGAACGCCGCCAACGCCCCGAAGAAGATCGCGGCGGTCGTCACCGTGAGGGCGCGGATGTTGTCGTCCACGGGGATGAGGGCGATGCTCAGCACGATCAGCGAGAGCAACGCCAGCCCGTCGAAGATGCGCTCGATGAACAGCGTGGCGAGGATACCGCTCCGTGGTATCCCCTCCTGCTTGCCGAGTTGGTAGATGCGCAACGCCTCGCCCGCCCGCAGCGGCAGCACATTGTTCGCCGTGAAACCGATCACATTGATCGGCCAGATGCGCGAGATGGGGATGTCCTTCGCGGGCCGGAGCAGGATGTGCCACCGATAGGCCGCGATGAAGACGCGCAGGAAGAAGGCCGCGACCGCCGGCACGAGCCACGCGAGTTGCACCCGCCGGATCGCCGCCCACGTCTCGCCGAGTGGCTGCCCGCGCAACGCGATGTAGAGGAAAACGACGCTGATGCCGATGCCGAGCCAGAATTTCCAGTTCGTCAGCGCGTTCCGCCACGGCGGTGTCGGCGGGATCACGCTCCGCCCCGGCGCAGGGTTGATCGTTGTGGTCATGTCACGCTCAACCATCGCGCCGCTCTTCACGGTACCGCCCGCAACGCTCATCCGCTCCCGCCCCCTCGTATGTAACCCTGCCGGTCGCACGCTGTCGCGCAACCCCGTACTCACCCATCGGTGTAAACGTACGATGGTGCATCTTTATGATGCCGTCCTTCGTCGTCCTTTCGTCTACTATACGCGATGTTTGCACGCTTGTGAATGGCATCGTCGCTCTTTCCGCCCGTATTACGAAAAATCCGGCCCCGGCACGATGTCGCACAATCGGTTCCATGGGTTCCGTCGGTTTCACGCTACCCCGCAAGGCCGATCCGGGAGACGGTATGCGTCTCGTCGTTCGTGACGTACACCGTCGTGCCATCGGGCGCGAGGGCAACGGCGACGGGGCGGCGCAGGTCGCCCACGGCCCCCGTGATCGTGCGTACCGTCATCCCCGCCTGCGTGATCTCGTACAGCCGGTTCGTGGTCGGCGACGGCACGAGCAGGTTGCCGTTCGGCAGCCACGCGAGGTACGGCTCCAGACCGCGTATCGTCGTCCAGTCCATCACGGGGATGCTCGACAGGTACATGCCGCTGGCGGTGAAGAGTTGGATGCGCCCGTTGTCGGGGTCGGCCACGGCGAGCGTGCCGTCCGCCTTCACCGCCACGCCGTGAATGTCGAGCAACTGCCCCGGCCCGCTGCCCCGGCTTCCGACGGTGCGCACGTACGTGCCGTCGGGCCGGAAGACCGAGACGCGCCCGTTGCCGCCGTCCGCCACATAGACATTGCCGTCCGGGCCAACGGCGATGCCACGCGGGCCGTAGAAATCGCCGGGGTGCATCGTCAGACCCGTCGGGTCATCCTGCCCATTGAAGAACGTCCCCCACTGGCGCACCGGCTTGCCGTCCGCCGTGAAGGCCGACACGCGATGGTTCCATGTGTCCGCGACGTAGATCGTGCCGTCGGGCGCGGTCGCCAGCCCCGTGGGGCCGAAGGCGAAGCCGCGCAACTGCCCGAACTTGTCCGGTGTGGTGCCGGGGCCACCGAACTGCCGCAGGAAGCCGCCGTCCGGGCGGAATTGCTCCACGCGGTAATTGAGCGCGTCCACCACGGTGATCGTGCCGTCCGACCCGACGCCGATGCCACGCGGCGACACGAATTGCCCCTCGCCCTTGCCGCGCCCGCCCTTGTCGAACAGGCCGAACGACTGCGCCGATGCCGCGCCGCCCGCCGCGCCGCCGCCCGCGTTGTAGAAGATGCGATTTGCCACTTCCGGGCTGTAGAAGATCGTCAGATCGGTGGTCGTCGGCGGCTGCGCGGTGGTGCGCGAGAGCCAGTAACTCAGCCGCTCGACCCACGACGCCCCGTTCGTCAGCTTACCGAGCAGGCTCCCGATGGACTCGCCCCGGTACCCGGCGGGGAAATTCACGGTGTAGGCGTAGTTCTGCGGCGTGTAGCCCGCGATCTGCGGCGGTGCGGCACCCGCCACCGCCGCTTGTGTCACCACAATCTGCGGCAGGGGTTGCCCGTCGGTACCGACCGGGCGGGCCTGCGCGGCGGTGTTCGCGTCGCCGATACCGAAGTTCGGATAGTCGCGGAAGTACCATTGCAAGGGCCACTGCGCCGAAGAATCGGCGACGATGCTCGTCGTGCGGCCCCCGGCGATGTTTGCCCGGTCGCCGCGCTGCGGGTCGAAGGTGCGGAATTGCGGGTTGCGCGTCAGGTCGGTACTGACGCGCTCGATGCGCTCCACGAGGGGCGTGATGCCCGGTGCGCTGCGCGATCCCACGAGCAGTTCGCGGGGGTCGCCCGCGTTCGTGAAGACGACGTTGCTCATCGCCCGCACGCCGAGGATGCCGGAGAGCAGCAGCAGCGTCGCCACGACCGTGTTGCGGGCGTCGGCGGGCCGTTGCCGCGCCGCGAGCGACGCCGTGACGTACCCGGCGACGCAGAGGAAGATGATGAGGGCGAAGATCGTGGCGACCCACACGGGCGAACGGTCGGCGGCTCGCACCTCGCGCAGGAACTGCACGGCGGCGACGGTGGTAACGACCGCCCCCACGCCCACGAGCCAGCCGCGCCCCCGCCAGAACCAGTCGTCGGAGAGTTGCGTCACGGCCCACTCGAAGGCGACGCCGCCCGTGATCGCGGCGGGGAGCAGCAGCAGCACCATCGCTTCGGGCGATTTGTCGCCGCTGAGCGAGAAGACCACGAGGGCCATCAGTTGCCACACGGCGGCAAGCGAGAGCGCGAAGGGGCGCGGCGACCGCATTCGCCAGAGCAGCACCAGCCCGACGATAGTGGCGACGCCGATCAGCATCTCGTAGTTGAAGGCGATCATCGGGTAGTAGAACGGCGGCTCGTTGCGCGTCGCCGTGAACAGCGTGCCGCCCCACTCCCCGAACACCGAGGCGAGCGTGGCGGGCAGCCCCGCGAGGTCGGTGAACAGCAACCCGAAGACCGCGAGCAGCGAGGCCGCGAGGAACACGAAGCCCGCCGAGCGCGTGCGCCGGTCCATGGCACCGAGATGCGCCCCCAGTCTCGCCGGTGCTGTCGCCGCCGCCGCCGTTGTGAACGACAACGCGGGCGTCGGTTCGACCTGCGCAACCGTGTCCGGTTCCGCGTCGTCGTCGCTATCGCCGTCTACGGTCGCGGCGGTTGTATCAGTCGTGACGGGGCGTTCCTCGGTGCGCGGCGCGAAAGCGATGGTGAGGGCGAGGGCGAGGGCGAGGGTAAGCAGCAGCGTCAGCCCTCCCGGCCCCGACGTGAGCGCGACCACGAGCGCACCGAGCGCGAGGAACAGGCCACCCCGCGTGGGCCGCGACTCCGTGGCCCGCACGAGCCAGAGATAGAGGATGAACGCGGCGAGGGCGGCCCACGGCAGGCCCGTCAGTTGGCGCGAGCCGAACGCGAACGAGGGCGACAGCGCGATCAGCACCGCCACGCCGACCGCGCCCCATCGCCCGATGTATGGGCGCAGCCACCAGCACGCCGCCACGAGGGCCACCCCGGCGAGCGCGGGGCCGATACGCCCCACCGAATCCCGCGCCCCGAACAGGAAAAAGAACAGCCCGGTCTGCAAGAACGCGAACGGCCCCCAGAGCCGACCATCCACGACCGGCACGAAGCCCCCCGACCACTGCCACGCCGCGTATGCCCGTTGCGCCTCCGGTGTGCTGAGGGGAATGTTGGTCAGGGCGGCGAGCCGCGTGAGCAGGGCCACGGCGAGCGTGAGGAACCAGCAGACCGCCTCGGCACCGAGCGCGGGCAGGGCGATGCGGCGGTCGAGCGACGGCGAGACCTCGCGCCCTGTCGTTTCCGCGACTTCCGCCGCCTCGTCGCGCAGTGCCGCTTCCTCGATCTCGTCGAATTCGTCCGCGTCGTCCGCGTCGTCGTCATTCGCGTCGGGCAACGCGGGAACGGTCGTCTCCGTCACGGTCGTTTCCGTGACGGAGACGGGAACCGCGACCGCGTTTGCCGTGCTCGGACGTTCCGCGACGGACGGCTCCGTTTCCGCCTCCGCCTCTGTAGCAACAACCACATCCGTCGCCGTCGCATCGAGCGTTGCCGTGTCCCGCTCGACGGGGATAGCGGTGCCGATGGCACCGTTCGCCCGCGCCCCGTTGCGGGGCGGCGGGGCGGTAGGGCGGCGGCTGTTGTGACGACGGTTCCGAGGGGTCTGCGTTGGCTGCTGCTCGCTCACTTAATACCGTATCCCATTGAACGCGGGTACGAGGTCGTTCCGCACGTACAGCCGAAAGTTGAAACTGCCGATGGTCTGCGGCGGCTCACGCAGCGCGAAGTACCGCCACAAGAGGTTCGTGGGCGCGGGCGTGATCTTCATCGTCGGTTCGCCCGGTTGCCCGTCGGGTGTCTGTGTGGCCTGCGGCATCTCGGTCGGCCCGTTGCCGAGGGCGGCGATGCTCGACCCCGCCTTGAGGATCGTGTCGCCCCACGTCGCCGCCTCCTCCTTGCCCGTGACCGGGTTGACCTTCCACAGGCCGGGGTAGTCGGGGCGCGGCGCGTCGGGCGAGTAGGTGAAGGCGCGGTAGTATTCTTCGGGGTACCACCAGCGCATCACGTAGTCGGTGCGCTGGAAGTTCGTCAGTTGCTGATCCTCCCACGCGCCGAAGTCCTCGTTGCCGACCATCACGAAGGCCACATCGTCGGCAACCTGCCCCGTACCCATGCTGCCGAAGCTGCGCACGCGGTTCGCGGCGATGTACTCGCGCAGGTACCAGTTCATCGGCCAGACCGTGCTGGTGCTGTCCATGATGACGAGGCCGTGGTCGTTGCCCGTCTGTTGCAGCGAGAGCGCGTTAATCTCGCGCTGCATCCGGGCGATGTCGGGCGCGGTCTGCGTGTAGACGAGCATGTCGGTCGGCACGTCGCCGCCGAAGTACGCCAGCCGCCACGCGAGGTGCATCTCGAACAGCAGGGCCGGGAGCAGCACGGTGATCGCCGCGAGGCTCACGGCCCGCTTGGCACCATTCGCCCGTGCGTAGAGCCAGAATCCCGCGAGCAACCCCACCGGCCCGACGAAGAACAGGCCGCGCACATCGCCGCTCGCGCCGTCCGTGACGCGGTTCATGGCGAAAAACCAGCCCGCAACGAACGTGATCGCCACGGCGACGGCGGCAATGTCCTGCGTGCGGCGGTCGGCGCGAACGACCATCGCGTTCCGTGTGAGCGGCGGGTGCGCCACCACACCGAGGGCGGCGGCGGGGCGCACGGTGCCGCTCAACACGTCGCCCGCGTCGCTGTGCTCCGCCCGCCACCGCGCCGTGAGGTATTCCACCGCCTCACCGAGATACGAGGCCACGAGGACCGTGAACGGCACGATGATGTGGCAGATCAGCCACGGCATCCGCTCGCCCGCCCATGTGAGGGCGAAGAACATGCCCGTGCCGTACCAGAGGATGAGGATTTGCGCGAAGAAGCGCGTGGTCATCGGGCGCGTGCCTTGCAGATACCGCACGAAGCGCGTCAGCGTGACGCCGGAGGCGACCAGACCGAGAAAGCAACTGATCGGGGCGGAGAGCGGGAACAGGAAGCCGTAGTAGTAGATCGGTTGCCCGCCGCGATGCACATCGTGCTGCCCCGCCCAGTAGATGAGCGAGTACGCGAAGCCGCTGAACACGCCGCCGAGGTTCGTGAACAGCGTGGTGTAGAGGAGCGTCCAGATCACCAACGCCGCCGTCGCCGCCGCCACGAGCGTGGCGCGGTCGGCGAGCAGCCCGTGTAGCCGCTCGATGATGCTCCCATTCGGCCAGCCGCCGAACAGCCGGTCGTTCGCATTCGTTCCCGGCGCGACCTGCCGTGCGTGCAGCGTCATCAGGATGGAGACGGCCACCCCGACGAACAGGATCGTCACGACGAGCGGGGCGAGCACCTGCGGTGCCGTGAACACGGCGGCGAGATATGGCCCCCACGACGCCCACGAGAGTTGGCCTTTCGAGGCGTCCCACGGGATTTCGGGCAGGGCTTCGGGCCGGAACAGGAGGCGCGGCACGACCATCGCCAGTGCGAGGGCGGCGAACCACCCGGCGGTGGCAGCGAGTAGGGGCCGCAACGCCCGCCATGTGACGACGAGGAAGAAGAACGCTCCATAGATCACCGCCACAATGTACGCCGCCTCGTGCGTGGTATGCATCAGGGCGAGCGTGATGAACGCGAGGTAGACCCACGCGGGGCGCGGCGCGTGGACATAGCGCACGATGGCAACGATGAGCAGCAGCGCGAAACCCATCATGTACACGTCTTGTCGTATCAGGCGGGAGTAGTACAGCACCGCCGGATTGACGAGCAGCATCGTGGAGCAGATGAGGGCCGCCCACCGCCCGATCACGGGGCGCAGCAGTATCGGCACCATCACGATGCCGACGCCGAAGATCGCGGGGCCGAAGCGGGCGGTGGCGTCCGACACCCCGAACAGCACATTGTTGAGCGCACCGAAATGGTAGAGGAACGGCCCATGCAACAGGGGATCGTGCTGGTAGCCCTTGCCGATGGCAAACTGGTACGAGAACCACGCATGGAGGCTCTCGTCGTGGTGCATGGCGCGGCTGCCCAAATCCCAGAAACGGGTGAGTACCGCCGCCACGAGCAGGGCGGCGTATGCGATCTGTTCGTAGGTGATCGTCACGGCACGCAACCCGCGCAGGGCGGCGAAGCGGTCGGAGGGGGCAATCTCTGGCGAGGACAGGGGAGAACGGGGGGCGGATGCTGTGACCACGAGATGTACACCTCCGTGTCAGATGGGCAATCGAAACCCGCGACCGGGGAGCCGACCCCGCCCCGGCGCATTCACGGCCTAGTATCGGGGACAGTCGCCCCCGCGTCAAACGGTGCGACAAGGTGGCGGGGGCGCGACACCGGGCGTGCCGCAACACGCGGCGTCCGCGTACGTATACGGGGGGAATGGTATACTCGGTCGTTGCGTGTGCCGCGCCGTGTTCGGGGCGATGTGCCGGATCGGGGAGCGAAAAGCAGATGCCGCCGCTGGATGTCGCCATAGATGATATCGTCCGCCTGCGCAAGCCGCACCCCTGCGGCAGCACGGACTGGCGCGTCGTGCGGCTCGGTGCCGACATCGGCGTCACCTGCTTAGGGTGCGGGCATAAGGTGCTAATGCCCCGGAGCGACCTCGCCCGCAAGATCAAGGGGTGGGTGCAACGCGGCCTGCGCCCCACGCCGGAGCAGGAAGCCCTGATACGCGCCACCGCGCAGGGGGGGGCGGAATGAGCCGACAGCCGACAGCCGATAGCGGTCAGCGAACAAGAGGCTCCGCGCCTCGCTCCACAGACACGGTATGTGGCGGCAAAGATGCCCCACAAGCGGCTACCGGCTACCGGCTACCGGCTCTCTACGGGGTTACGCAATGGTGACAGATACCCCCCCGAATACGGAGACGACCGCGCCCGCCGGGTTCGGGGCGGTGCTGCGGAGCCGTGCATTCCTCGCCATGTGGGTGGCGCAGGCGATCTCGCAGGTGGGGCAGAATATCATCAACATTGCCCTGCTCGTCGCCGTGAACTCGATCAGCCGGTCGAGCACCGCCGTGTCGGGCATCATCATCGCCTTCGCGCTGCCGGGGGTGATCTTCAGCAGCGTCGCCGGGGTACTTGTGGATCGCGCCGACAAGCGCACGGTGATGATCGCCGTGAACCTGCTGCGGGCGGTCGCCACGGTCGGCTTCGTGCTGGCGAGCGGCCTGCCCGTGGGGTTCGCGCTCATCGGCATCTACGTACTCGGCTTCACCTTCGCCGCCGTGACGCAGTTCTTCAACCCCGCCGAGGGGGCAGCGATCCCCTTCGTGGTGCGCAAGGGCGAACTGGCGCAGGCGAACGCGCTCTTTCAACTGACGATCACCGTGTCGCAACTGATCGGCTTCGCCACGCTCGGACCGCTGCTGATCGCGCTGATCGGGCTGAACGCGCTCTACGTCGTCATCGCCATCTCGTTCGTCATCTGCGCCGGGATGGTCGCCCTCCTGCCCTCGATGCGCCCGATGGTGCGCCCCCGCGACCCGGACGACAACTGGCTCGAAATCCTCTGGCTCGAGACCCGCGAGGCGTGGGTCTACATTCTGCGCGACCGCCTGCTGCGCAAGGCGATGGGCTTCCTCACCTTCGCGTCGGCGGCGTTTCTCGCTCTCGGTGTGCTGGCGCAACGGTTCGCGGACGAGACGCTGCAACTCGGCGCGAGCGGCGTCGGGACGATCCTCGCCCCCGCCGGGGTGGGCATGGTGATCGGCGTGGTGATCGTCGGGCGGCTGGCGCGGCCCGAAAACCGCGAAACGATGATCCACGGCGGCACGCTCAGTCAGGGCGTGACGCTGCTGATCTTCGGCCTCGCCCCGGTGGTCTTCTATGGCCTGCTCGGTCGCCCGCCGGAGGGGGAACCGCTCCGCCCGCTCGTGATCGCCGTGATGCTCGCGTCCCTCTGCCTCGGCGTGGGGCAGGCATTCATCCTCGTGCCGAGCCAGACGCTCCTATTGGAGCGCAGCGGCGAGGAGGTGCGGGCGCGGGTGATGAGCACCTTCTTCACGCTCTCGAACGCCTCCGCCCTCGTGCCGACGCTCGGTGCGGGGCTGATCGGCGACACCGTGGGCGTCACGGCGGGCGTGCTGACGCTCGCGGTCGCGGCCTTGCTGCTCGGCGCGGGCGGCGTCTTCAGCCAGCGCGAACACGACCGCCGCCAGCAGGCCACCCCGGAGTAGGCCGCAAGCGTCGCTTCCGGTGCTTCCGCCCGCGCCGCCGTTGCCACGGTCGCTACCTGTCCCGCGAAGGTTGCTCGGAGGCGGCTTGCGCCGCCGGGTCGGCATCGCCATGGCGGGGACGCGGCACATGCGGCGTGCGGTCGAGACCCCGCAGGTACCGTTATGCACACGACCCTGCCAATTATCGTGCAAACCGCTTCAGACGTGTCCGGGAGAAACGCATGCGGTGCGGGCAACCGCGTCACACATGGTGCGCATGATCGGCGAGCACGTCCTCGATCACGCGACGGGACTCCCCCGCTTTCGTGGGATCGGTGTGCATGGCCCCCACGAGTGTGATGAGAGCTTTCCACAACGCCCATCCACGGCCTCGCGCCCATGCCGCGTCGTCGAGCGGGAGACCTGCGCGGAATGCTTCCCGGTTATCCCCCGACAGGAACGTCCATGCGATTGTCAGGTCGCACGCGGGATCGCCCACCGCCGAACTGCCGAAGTCAATGACGGCGCATAACCGGCCCTCTCCGACCAGCAAGTTCCCCGAAGCGACATCCCCGTGGAGCCAGACGGGTGCGCCGCGCCATTCCGCCGCGAGTGCGGCTTCCCACACCGCAGTCGCGGCGTCGGTGTCAATCGTATCGCCCAGAGCCGCAATTGCCCGCCGGGTTTCCTCGTCATACACCGCGAGCGACCCGCCGCGAAAGAAATTGTCTCGTCCGGGGGGCGGCCCGTCGGCGGCACCGATTAGCTGTAGGGCGACGAGGAAGTGCGCCAGCGTGACCGCGAATAGGCGGAGATCGGCGACGCGCCCGACCGACGCAGGCTCGCCATCGAGCCACCGATAGACCGACCAATACCACGGATACTCGGCGGTAGGGCTGCCCATTGCGAGCGGAACCGGGATCGGCAGCGGCAGGAGCGGCGCGAGCCTCGGCAACCATCGGTGTTCCTTCTCCACCTGCGGAGCATATCCTGCGACACTCGGTAGGCGCACCGACAGCTCCTCACCGAGACGGAAGGTTCGGTTGTCCCACCCGTCGAACGCGACTGGCCTGACGGGAAGGTCTGCCCATTGGGGAAACTGCACGGCGATCAACCAGCTTGCGAGCGATGCATCAATAGCTGGTTTTGTGGCGGGCATATCGCCGGAACGCACGAGAACCGTCCCTTCCGGTGTCCGTTTCGACGGCGAGGCGCACGCACCTGACGCCACCTTCTCAGGGGTAGAGTACCGTCTACTGCGTCCACCGTCCAGAACCGGCTGTGCCGCGCACGCTATCCTGCCGCCGACGCGACGACTGGACATGGTGCCATGGCGCACATTATGCAAGGCGATACCCGTTGCGCTCTCGCTGCCCCGACACGAACCTCTCCATCCCCTGCCGCATGACTTCCGCACATCCCCGTGGGAGACCCGATCTCCCTATCTGTCATGGGGTGAAAATTAACGTGCGCATATTCCTGTACCCTGTAAATCGCAGTGATTACAATTTAATCATAATGTCATCGAAGTGCCGCTGCTCAACGTATTAACAAGCGATAATCCATGTCATGGTCGGTACGCACGGCGTACCGGGTATTGCGTCCGCGCACTAAGTAGGTCCGCAACTGATTCTGGACGGGATAGCGGCAGGTGAAAGCCCGCCGCATCGGGAGAAACCCGCAGGCGAAAGCCCGCCGATTCCGTCCAAATCTCGCTGCCGACCTACTTAGGCGGCTTTGAGGGAACGGAGGAACGGAGCGATGCGAGGCGTGCGGCGAGTTCGTGTGTGTGGAGGCGTGGCAATCGCCGCCCTGTTGGTCGTGGCCATGTGGCTACCGATGCTGCCCGCACCGATGGCGGCGGGGCCGGAAGTGCGAGACGGGGGCGCGCCCGCACCGGGCAGTGGTGCTGCGCGTACGCCCCCGTTCGTGCGGGTGGTGGACGGCAAGACCTTCGAGACCACCCTGAACATGAACCGCACGCTCGTGTCGCTCGTCGGCATCGCGGTCGCCCCGGCGAACACCGATTGCGGGCGCGAGGCGACCCGGCTGCTGCAATCGCTGTCGTCCGGCGGTCTGCAACTGGAGGAGGACACCGCCGCGACCTTCGACGCCCACAACCGGCGCGTGTACCACGCCCTGACGCGGGACGGGCGACCCGTAGCGCGGGAACTCGTGCGGGCGGGCGTGGCGCGGGTCACGGCGGAAGGGGAGGCGCGGCACCGCTTCCCCACGGACGAGGCAGCGGCCCGTGCGAGCGGCACGGGCTGCCTCTGGAACACGAACGTGGGCGCGAGTGCGGCCCGTGCGCCCTCGTCCGCAAGGTCCACCGCGCCCGCCCCTAGTGGTCTGACACGGATGATTTGCCGTGTTCACGTCGGTGTCGTCACCGGGTAGAGATGCCGGAGTTTAATCCGTGCGTCCGCCATGGTAAACCGCCAGTCGATCTTGCTCGCCGCCGTGTTGCG
>JAABUN010003076.1_pt1 | contig 27094 bp, 23 predicted proteins | sample 5559311 | NCBI WGS metagenome assembly JAABUN01 (sample SAMN10711877, study PRJNA513370) | rock metagenome | isolation source: Antarctica rocks | place: Antarctica: Victoria Land, Siegfried Peak sud
TATTTTGGCAGTGAGGGCAGTGAACAGCTAACCAAACAGTCATAGTTATTCGTCAATCTACTTATTAAACTCTAGCTATTATCTACCATTTCTAAACTCCTTTTTAACAAATCTAAGACACTACCTGTTCCTCAAAGCAGTACCCAGGATAATGTATTGGACTATTACTTGCAATTTACGCAGGCGGCGGCGATCGCAATTCGTAAAACTCAAATCCCTCGGATTGTCTCAGTTTCTAGCGGTGGTAAAGGACTCGCCAAAAATGCGGGTGCAATCTCTGCCTTACACACAATGGAAGATTTGCTAAACCAGACAGGCGCAGCCCTACGACATTTGCGCTGTGGCAACTTCATGGAAAATTTCTTATGGCAAACAGGCGCGATCGCTCATCAAGGAAAATTCTTTTATCCTTTGCCTGGTGACTACTCCATTCCAATGGTAGCAACCCTCGACATTGGCACAATTGCCGCTCAATGGCTCATGAAGCCAGATTGGACAGGACAAAACGGGGTTGGAGTACACGGTGCTGAGGATTTATCGCTAAATCAATCTGCTGAGGTTTTTAGTGATGTTCTTGGTAAAACGATTCAGTTTCAACAAGTTTCACCGGAAGCTTACTATAAGTCGATGCTGAAGTATGGTGCAAGTCCAGCGTTTGCTCAAAGTTTGCTCGATCTATTTGCAGAAGTTGCAAACGGTATCTACCAAGCTGAAGTTCGCACATCAGAAACGACAACACCCACGACTCTACGGCAATGGACAACAGAGGTAATGATTCCTGCGGGAACCAAGTAGCATCTAAGTTTATATGATGCTTTGCTCTTTAACTCATCAATCTTCTGCATGAACAAAAAATCCTATCCTTATGACATTCTTTATTTGTGCGCCTTTTAGTGCATTGATGTCTTTGATTGGCATTATTCGCAATTTAGAAGTACCAAACGAAGATTAAAACCATCCTTCTTGCTCCAAAGTTTCAATTAGCTGCAAGCCACGAGGATCGCCCACGCCCAATAACGCCGCCTTAGCATCTTCCTTCACGCCCAAGTCTTTATCTTCCGCAAAAGCTTGAATTAAAGCATCGATCGCTGTCGCATAAACAACGTTAGAAGGCAACTCACGGCACAATTGTCCGATCGCCCAAGCGCAATTACTCCGCACTGCTGCAACCGAATCTGTAACTAAAGCTTCAATTAAGGGTGGTATTGCGCCTACAACTCCTTCATAACTTACCCCAGCCATCTGCGCTAAAGCCGTAGCCGCCCACAACCGCACGGCAGAAATATCAGTTTTTAAGGCAACAGCTAGAGGTACTAACGAACGGCGATCGCGGCAGTTACCCAGCGCCCATACCATACCCTTGCGGACATAACCATTCCAATCCATATTTAACTGCGCGATTAGCGGTTCTACGGCATCAGAGTGGGGGTTGCGCCCAATTGCGTAAGCTGCACTTACCCTTACTAAGGGGCAAGTATCGGCTAATAGGCGAATTAGATGAGGAGTAGCGCGTTTGTCTTCTAGTTCGCAAAAAGCACGGGCTGCTAACATCCTTTGCTGAGTTTGAGGATCTTCTAGCAGGGCTAACATCGCGTCAGGATTTGGTCTATGTGCCTCAACTTCAACCGTTAGCGGTTCAAGGCGATCTAGGGGGCTTTCTAAATCAACCCCATCAAGTAAGCTAGTTAAATCTTCGTCGTCATACATAACTCTCGTGCCAGCTACCACTACCATTAGCTATTAGCTTTGTTTAGTATATCTATTTCAGTGGTTTTACCATCGATAGCGATTGAGTTTGATACCCTAACTGATTGTAAAGATTTAAGGCGATCGCATTGGCTTGAAATACTTGCAGCCCAATCGCGCGATCGCCTCTAGCTTTTGCCCAGGCTTCTACATGGCTCATCAAAGCAGTGGCAATGCCTCTACGTCGATGTTCTGGGACTACATAGAGTAAAAAAATGTGAGGAATGTGATCGCCAGTTATTTGATCTATAGCGCTTCCTGCCCAGATACAAGCTACGGGGGCAGAATCTTCGTCCAAAACCCACCACAAGGGCGTTTCTTTAGATAGGTATTGCTCCACTGTACGGGCTAGATGAGAAAAATCCTGCTCTTGGGATAGCTCTCGATAAGTTTTTTGCATAAACTTTACCAGCATTGCCCGATCTAAACTTGATCCAGCCCGGATTTTATAACCTGGTATTAGTTGTGCCAATCTATTTAATTAATAGTCATGCGGAGTTGATCAGATAGCGCCAAGTCATCTGGTATGCCTTTTACTAACATAGACAGCCCCGGTGGTAATTGCACGTCAGCTTTTTGCGGTGAATTGATTTCTTCTATGGGCGCAGGAGCCGCCATATCGTTAGGAATAAATATCCGAGCGCTTACTGCCACAAGCGCGACAAAAAATACAAGCACGATCGCGAAAGGAAGAACGTATTGACGAAAGATAGCCATGTTGGTAGCCTGATAAAGCTGGGAAAATATGAGAACTCAGCTAAAGAATTGTTAAGCTCTCTTTTATCCTACAACTTAATAGAAATCATCATCATTTAATCCTGGTTTTGGCATTGCTATTGGCGCAGGATTCCAAGGCGCAATTAAGGGCAAAAGTAGCAATCCAGGTATGGCGGCGACGATAGAGAGCAGAAAAAATGTTGACCAGCCTGTAATAATTGCTAGTTGTCCGGCAGGAGCCGAGAGGAGGTCACGGCTAATAGCAACTAAGCTAGAAAATAAGGCAAACTGGGTAGTTGTAAAACTATGGTTGCAAAGACTCATCAAATAGGCAACGGTAACGACGGTAATTAAGCCTGCACAAAAGTTTTCGATATTAATTGCTAAGACGAGCAGAGAATAATTTTTTCCAGCGATCGCCAAGGCGTAATAACCTAAATTGCTGACCAATTGCAAAATTCCAAAAATCCACAAGGCGCGATTAATCCCAATTTTGGTCAAAATAGCGCCGCCTGCTAATACTCCTACCGTCGTAGCGATAAAGCCCATTCCGCCTTGAACTGCGGCAATTTCAGACTTTGTAAAAGTTAGTTCTCGTAAAAATAAATTTGCTGTAATTCCGACAAAAGAATCGCCAAGTTTGTAGAGCAAGATAAAAGCTAAAATCAGACTTGCTTGTGTCAGCCCAAAGCGCCCAAAAAACTCTTGAAAAGGCAGAATAACCGCATCTTGCAAAGATTGTGGGGGGCGACTTTGGGTAACATTATTCCGCCTTTGCGGTAGTACAAAAGCTGCAACTAGCCAAAATGCGAGTAGACTTGCAATCAGCAAAGATAATGTAGGTAAAGAGATAAGACCTGTAATTACTCCACCGACTAAGCCTGCGAGGATTGCAGCGAATAATAAAAGAAAAATTCCATCCTTAATAGATATAGGTGCAGAAGTTTGTTCGCCTTCTAGCACGGGTTCGCTAGGAGCAACCAAGGTAGCAATTATGCCGACTGCCATGAAAGCCGCCATAATCAAATAAACGGCATTCCAGGGAATATAATCGGCTAAAACTAAAGCGAGAAAGCTAGTTACAAGCAGCGCCATTCGGTAGCCCAGTACCCAAACCGACGCACCAGCTTCTAATTCTAGCGGTGATAAAATATCTGTACGGTAGGCATCGCCCGCAATATCTTGAGTAGCACTCAAAAAGGTCACAACTAGCGCGGTAATTGCGAGTAGTTGCAATACTTGTGAGTTTTGGGCAGGTTGTTGTAATGCCATAGCCGCGATCGCGAGGACTAACCCTACTTGAGTTAATATTAGCCAACTGCGTCTTCGTCCAAGAAATGGCGGTACAAAACGATCTAATAACGGCGACCATAAAAATTTGAGCGAATAAGGGACGCTAACTAAACCAAATAGGGTAATTGCCCCTAAGTCAACTCCAGCGTCTTGCATCCATAGTTGCAAAGTTCTGCTGGTAAGAAATAAAGGTAAACCAGAGGAAAACCCCAAAAATAACAAGACTGCCATTTTGCGGCTTTGAAAAATTTGTAATAGACTGCGCGTTGCATTCACTACTAAAAAACCCCTCGACTGAGCATAACTTTAAGCTGAAGTCATGATGCCATAGGGGCGTATTCAATGATGCGATCGCGCGAGCTTATTTAAGACGCGGTATCTTGGGGTTTATCGGACGATTGTTTTGCCGCAAGAGCAGCAGTTTGCTCATCTGCTTTTTTCTGCCGCTTTTTACGCTCGGCGGCTAACATATCTTCCATCACAATTAACGCTTGATTCATTTTCTCGACGTTACTGCGATATAAATCTAAGTCTTTGTTGAGCTTGTCTTCGGGCAAGTGCAAGCTGTGAGAAATTTGCTTGAAGGCTTCTACACGCTTTGCTTCATCTAAGACTAATTCCGAGTCTGATAATTCCAGTAAACTAAATATACCAATAGCAAATAAACGGCTGTATTTGAATTTTGGGTTGCTGACGACTTCTTTGATTTGGGCTTGAAAATCGCTATAGCCATCTATCGGCTTATCCCCACTCAACCATTGCATCAAATCTTGGGATGACAAACTTTTAGCAAATGTTCCCAACCGTTCCGCATCTTGGCGATATTGATGAGCATCGCTACCTAAAGCCTGGAACAGAGCTTGAAAAATTGAGTCTTTATCCCGTTCGGGTAGGTAGCCTTGCATGAAACGCTCATAGGCAGTGACGACCCCCAGAGCATAAATGGGGTTGTAGCTAAAATCAGTATTGACAGAGAGCAAGTGCATTTCTACCATCAATTCCTCCACTACTCGGCGATAAATAGTGTTTATCGGGCGGGTGTGAGTAGAGTAGAAAGCTCTTTTGGTATCGGAAACAGTACGAACAGTGTTCACAGGTAGAGAATTAACGGGAGACTTACAACTATTGTCTCGCTTAAATGCAACTTTGCCAAGTAAGGAAGTTTTACGCTCAGAGGATGTTGTAAAAGTCCGATAGTTTTATGGGAGCGCACTATACTTTTTTCAACATTTTCTCAAGATGCTAGATACTTATTTAACTCTTTGGCTAATACTTGGACGTGGGGTGTTTTGAGCATAGTTAAATGATTGCCAGGAATGGAGTGAACTACAATAGAATTTGTTAATTGACTCCAGCCTAGATTTGTGTCAGTAGATGTTGTGAGTGCTTCGCTACTTTTAAATAAAGTAATCGCATTTGGGTAACTTTGGGGTGAATAATTCAATGTAGCTTGACTATTTGCCCAAAAAATCTTCATTATCCGCTCAATTGTTAATTCGTCTAGCATTCGCAATCTAGTTTCTTGAGGGAAAAGATGAGTAATGGTTGCGTTTTCTAGCAAAGAACCCCACCAGCGCGGAGTAAGAACTTGCTCAAAGGTGGGGGGGATACTAGAAGAATCGCAAATTAATGTCCAGTAATCTAACAAATAAGGATAAATTGAGCGGGGTACAGTGGTGAAAAGAAAGTTCAAATTATCCCAAAATGACGGCTGATTGTTAGGTATCGGCGCAAGAGTATCGACAATTGCGAGTAAACTTACTTTTTCGCCTGCTTTGTGCAACTGTTGCGCCATTTCAAAAGCAACTAAACCACCGAAAGACCAGCCACCTAGTTGATAAGCACCTTTTGGTTGAATTTGACGCAGAGCTTTAATATAACAAGCAGCCATTTCTTCAATGCTAGTTAGTGGTGGCTGTAAACCATCTAAACCGCAAGGTTGCAATGCGTAAAATGGTTGGTCATTGCCTAAATGGGTTGCTAATTCGTAGTAGGGTAAAACAACGCCGAAAATAGGATGAATGCAGAAGAATGGTTTTTTGAAGCCTTGAGGTTGAAGCGGGACTAAAGGCGACCAAGTATAGTTTTTCTCAATGTTTGGCGCGAATTGCTCGACTGTTGGCGCACTAAAAAGCGCGGATAAAGGTAATTCTTGCTCAAATTGCTGGTTTATTTGCTCTAAAAGCTGAATTGCTAGTAAGGAATCTCCACCCAATTCAAAGAAACTATCTTGTATTCCCACTTGCTCAAGCTTTAGAATTTGCGCCCAAAGTGTTGTTAAGGTGGATTCGGTTGCATTGCGGGGTGCTACAAAAGATTGTTTTATAACATTATTGGAGCTTTTTAAGGCATTTCGGTCTACTTTACCATTGGGTGTTAGAGGTAGGGATGACAGGATAATGAAAGCTGAGGGGATAGAGTAATCGGGTAATTTTTCCTTGAGAAAGTCGCGCAGTTGAGCAGTGGAAAGAGTTAAGTTTCGATGGAATACTATATAAGCTACAAGTTGAGTATTAGCAGCAGTTTCTTGAGCAATTACTACGGCGGTTTTGATTTTTGGATGTTGGGATAACAGGCTTTCAATTTCTCCTAGCTCAATCCGATAGCCACGAATTTTTACTTGCTCATCAAGGCGACCTAAAAATTCTAAATTACCATCGTCAAGATAGCGGACTAAATCGCCAGTTTTGTAAAATTTTGGCAATGAGACGTTGCTAATTGGATATAGGAATTGTGGTAATGAGACTAGCAATTGCAACGTCTCTACAAAGGGGTTGGGAATAAACCTTTTAGCCGTTAATTCGGGACGATTGAGATAGCCTCGCGCTACACCTATCCCACCTATATAAAGTTCGCCGGGAATACCTATAGGGACTGGCTGATAATTGCTGTCGAGAATGTAAACTTGAGTATTGGCGATCGCTCTTCCAATCGAAAGACTATCCTTTATCTCCGCAATGGTAGACCAGATAGTTGTTTCTGTTAGTCCGTAAGCATTAAATAAACGTCTCCCTTTTCCCCATTTAGCCATGTCTCCCGTACAAGCTTCCCCGGCTACAATTAGGGTCTGTAACGCTGGTAATTCGGTCGGTACTAAGGTTTTCAGTAGCGCCGGGGGTAAGGTAGCATGAGTAATGGAGTGTTGACGCAAATAGGTAGTTAATGAAGCTCCAGGGCGCGATTTTTCTGGGATTAAATAAAGCGATGCACCCGTAGCCAATGCCATAACTATTTCAAAAATAGACGCATCAAAGCTAATAGAAGCAAATTGTAAAATCCGATGCTCTGGCTTTAGGTCAAAAATCTGTCTTTGAGCATGAATTACATTACTTAGTCCGCGATGCTCGATTAAAACACCTTTGGGTTGCCCAGTAGAGCCAGAAGTGTACATTGCATAAACAAGATTTGCCGCATTTACTGGACTTGTAGGATTATATCGATCTTGAAGTGCGATCGCTTTATCGTCAATACAAATCAATTTATGCTCCCAATCCTCTTTAAACACAGATTGTTGAGTTAATAAAATTGATATTTGCGAATCTTCTAGTATAAAGCGCAATCGCTCGCTGGGATAACTTGGATCTATTGGCAAATAAGCGCCTCCAGCTTTGAGTATTCCTAAAATTGCGACTATTATTAAAGGCGACTTCTCTAAGCAAATACCGACAAGTACATCGGGTACAACGCCAATTTTTTGTAAGTAATGAGCCAGTTGATTGCTTTGCTCGTTTAACTGCTGGTAGGTTATTTGCTCGTTATCGTGTATAAGTGCGATCGCATTGGGATTGCTACTTACTTGCTCCTCAAATATCTGATGGATGCACTTATTGGGATAGTTTTGTTGAGTGTTATTCCAGTCAATAAGTAACTGCTGACATTCGGTTGCTGTGAGAATGGGTAATTCTGCTAGTCTTTGCTGAGGATTGGTAACAATTCCTTCTAACAGAGTTTGAAAGTGTCCAGCCATGCGGAGGATAGTAGTACGATCAAATAAATCAGTGCTATAAATTATCTTTCCTTCTAATCCGGCGGAACTTTCCCACAAATGCAACTCTAAGTCTAACTTACTTGTGCCATTGTCAAGTTCCTCAAATTGACTAAGTGTAAGTCCAGGTAATTCTAAAGCTGTAATCGGCGTATTTTGGAGAGAAATTGCTACTTGAAACAATGGATGCTTGCTTAAATCGCGCTCTGGATGAAGCTCCTGCACTAGCTTCTCAAATGGTAAATCTTGATGCGCGTAAGCTCCTAAAGTTACTTCTTTTACCTTTGCTAATAATTCTTGAAAGGTGAGATTACTAGACAAATGAATTCGCATTACTAAACTATTGACAAAAAAGCCAATTAACGGCTCTAATTCTGCCCGATTACGATTAGCAATTGGAGATCCGACGGCAATATCTTCCTGTCCCGTGTAACGATACAACAGCGTTTGAAAGGCTGCTAAAACCGTCATGAATAGCGTTACACCTGTTTGCTGGCTAAGTGATTCTAAAGACGCGCTCAGGCTGGGGGACAGGGCTAAAAAGTTGTACGTTGTCCCTTGATAGCTTTGAATAGGATTGCGGGGGCGATCGCACGGAAGATTTAAAACTGGTAAATCGGCGAGTTGCGTTTTCCAGTAAGGTAGTTGAGAATTGATTATTTTAGGTAACTCTTGCTTTTGCCAAGAGGCGAAATCAGCATATTGAATGGGTAAATCTGGTAATAGAGGAGTACTTGTATAAAAAGCAGCGTAAAGCGCTGTAATTTCTTTAATTAGTACGCCAATTGACCAACCATCAGCAATGATATGATGCAGACTTACTAGCAAAATAGAGTCGCTGGGATCTAGTTGAAATACCGTTACTCGCAATGGCAAGTCTGCACTAAGGTTGAAGGGAAACTGGGAAAATACGATCGCTTGAAGTCTTGCAGTAGTTTCTCGCTCTAGTGCGGGTAAATGATGCAAGTCTACAACTTTCAGCATTATATTTACATTTTCTCCAACTAACTGATTTAGTTGCCCTTCCTCCATTTCAAAGGTTGTCCGCAAAACTTCATGACGGCGAACTATTTCGTTAAATGTTTGCTCTAAAGCCGTTAAATTTAAGTTTCCAGTCAGACGAATAGCAGCAGATACGTTGTAAAAGGGATTGTTGGGCGCTAATTTGCTCAGAAACCAAAGCCTTTGTTGGGCGAAAGAGGCAGGAAAAACAAAAACCTCGTTAGTAGAAATAGGGTGAGTATGCAAGAATTACCTACCTAAATTTTCATGATTTTTGAGGGAGGAGCGCAAGCGGCGATGAGCATCGCGAGAAAGCGGTACAATCCCCAAGTCTGGTTGTTGGTGGCGGCTACTTTGCAATGCTTCAATAGCTGAAGCCAGAGGCGCGATTTGGGGCGTTTCAAATACTTTTTGCAGAGGCAATTCTACGCTAAAAGTATCGCGGATGCGGGAAGTTAGTTGAGTAGCAAGTAGGGAATGTCCCCCTAGTTGAAAGAAATTATCGTGAATACCGACATTTTTTAGTCCTAGCAAGTCTGTCCAAATATTTGCTAACTTTTGTTCAGTAGGCGATGTAGGAGTCTGTGCGATCGCATTTCTGCCCCAATTTGGCGTAGGAAGGTCGCGGCGGTTGACTTTACCATTGGTTGTTAGTGGAATTTTCTCTAACATCACAAGGGCAGCAGGAATCATATAATCAGGTAAATTTTGCTGGAGATAATTTTGCAATTGGGGGATGAGATGACGCGTTAATTGTGCTTGTAAAGGATTATTAGCGTCGGTTTTAGCTGTATGTCTCTCGCTTACAACTTCTGTATCAAAAGTCGCACTTTCACTAATACTCTGAAAAATAACATCGTAGCAACCTGTAGAATCGGTATTTGACCAACTTACTTCAACCGTGTAAGGTAGTTGCAGTGAGAGTTTCCACCAATCTTCCGGCTCAATACCTATAGTTTCAAATTGCTGCAACGCTTCGCGCATTTGACTAACGTTTTGGAGCGATTCTGTCCCAACGGTTAGCCATTGAGCGGCTTTAACGGCGGCGATTACACGAGCATTGGGAATTTTTTTTACTTGTAATACTGCTGGCTGATTTTTGAGCAAATACTCCTGTACCTTGGCTTGGCTTAAATTATCTTGCTCCCAATCAAGCTGACAATTAGGAGTAGTGGTTTTTTGGGCTTCAATATGCAAGATAGCGTTGTAGCGAAATTGAGTTAGTTCATTGCGATCGCATCCAGCGCTGCGCTCCCCGCGATCGCCTCCGCGTGTAAGCTGTACTTGGACGTGGCTAATTCTTTTAAAGCGCTGTTTCAACGCCAGAAAGAAAGCCGGATCGATTACTAATTCTGTTTCTTGAAATATTGCCGTCTGTAACTGCTGCTGCAACTGCTCTTGAGTAAAATCTCCGTCAGAGCGAGACAATTGCACGGCTGCATGAAAAGCTGATAGTAGTTGCAAGTTTCGCACATCGCCAATAAATATAAAGCCTCCAGGCGTGACGGTATCAATTGCTTGCTCCAATACTTGCAGCAGGTAATCGAGACTAGGAAAATATTGAACGACAGAATTAAGAATTACGCAATCAAAAGAGTTAGTCGCTATTCCTGTAAAATCTGTTGCTACTTTTTGCAGCAATTTAACTTGAGGTAAGGGTTGTATTAACGGCTCTAAATATTGAATCGATGTAGAGGAAAAGTCAGTTGCTAAATATTCGGTGCAATGAGGCGCAATTTGAAACAGCAATAAGCCCGTACCGCAACCAATTTCTAACACTCGCTCTGGTTGCAAGGCGAGAATTTGATCGACGCGACTATTTACCCATGTCTGCATTTGCTCGGTGGGGATGGGAAGACCAGTATAGCTGCTATTCCAGCCGATAATGTTAAAGTTAGAGCCGGCTACAGCTTGGCTGTAAGTGCGATTGTAGAGATTTTCCCACTGTTTTACTTGCTCAAGTTGCAACTGCTGCTCTAATTTCTGCTGAGGGACAATGTAGGCAATGAGGCGATCTTCTTTAGCAAATGCGATCGCATTTTTTACCATCGAATGCTGTTTTAATACTGTTTCAATCTCACCTAACTCGATCCGAAAGCCGCGAATTTTTACTTGCTCGTCAATGCGCCCAACAAATTCTAAATTTCCATCATGGCGATAACGAGCTAAATCCCCAGTTTTGTACAATCGATCTGATTTTTGTAGAGACGTCTCTACAAACGGATTATCAATAAACCTTTGCGCTGTCAATTCAGGACGATTCAAATAACCTCGCGCTACTCCATCCCCAGCAATGTAAACCTCACCAACTACGCCAATTGGTACAGGAATTAGGCGATCGCTTAATAAATAAATCTGCGTATTTGCCACTGGACGACCGATAGAAGGCTTGTCATCCGCAACCTTTAATCTAGCCAATGTTGCCCATATCGTTGCTTCTGTAGGGCCGTAGGCATTGAAGAAACGACAATTTGTTGCCCATTGTTGGACAATTTCAGTTGTGCAAGCTTCACCGCCAGCAATCACAGTTTGCAATGTTGGTAATTCAGACGCGGGTAAAACAGCTAAAACTGCTGGAGAAATAATCGTTGTATCGATCGCGTTTGCTTGCAAAAATTCTACTAAATCCCTTCCTGGCAACTGGGCTTTTTTGGGGGGAATGTACAGACTCGCACCCACTCCAAAAGCAAGCAGCATCTCAAAAATGGAAGCATCAAAGCTAAGAGAGCTAAATTGCAAAATTCGATTATGCGATCGCAATTCAAAAGCTTTTATCTGCGCTACAACTACATTACACAGTCCGCGATGTTCGATTAAAACTCCTTTTGGTTTCCCTGTCGAGCCAGATGTATAAATAACATAAGCAAGATTGTCTACCTTGACACTGCTGGGGGGATTTTCGGCGCTGTAGGTGGCGATATTCTCGTCTGTATCCAAACAAATTAGCTTTATGTCTGCAAATAGAGATGTTAAAGATTGCTGAGTTAAAACTACTTTTACTTGGGTATCTGCAAGGATAAACTCTCGGCGGCTTTGAGGATAGTTTGGATCGATTGGTACATAAGCACCTCCCGCTTTAAAAATCCCCATTATCCCGACAATCATTTCTAGGGACTTTTCAACGCAAATCCCGACTAAACTTTCTGGCTTAATCCCCAAGGATTGTAAGTAATGCGCTAATTGATTAGCCCTGTGATTCAATTGCTGATAGGTTAATGTTTGATTGTCGAAGACTACAGCAACTTGATTTGGTGACTTCTGGGCTTGCTCCTCAAACAGTTGATGAAATAATTTATTTGAGTAAGTACAGCTAGTTTGATTCCACTCTGTTAATAACTGATAGCTTTCGGTATCGCTTAATAAAGGTAAATTAGCGATCGCAATATCGGGATTTGCGACAATTCCTTTAAGTAGCGTTTGAAAATGAGCTAAAAACTGAGAGATTGTACTTTTATCGAATAAATCGGTATTATAAGCCAAAAAACCGCTAATTCCTTCGGCTTTTTCTGACCACAACCCGCTCAAACCAAAACCTTGCTCCCACAAATGCAGTTCTAAATCGAAGCGAGTAGTAGTTACCTCAAACTGCAAGGGATTTAATGTTATTCCTGGCAACTCCAAGGCTTGCATAGGTGCATTTTGTAGGGCAAAAACCACCTGAAATAAAGGGTTTCGGCTCAAATCGCGATCTGGGTGCAATTCTTCTACTAGCTTTTCAAAAGGTAAGTCTTGGCGATCGTAAGCCTCTATTGTCGTTTCTCGCACTCGTCCTAGCAATTGCTTAAAGGTGGGATTACCTGCTAAATCTGTCCGCAATACTAAACTATTGACAAAAAAGCCAATCAACGGCTCTAATTCGGCGCGGTTGCGATTTGCGATCGCAGATCCAACAACAATATCTTCTTGTCCTGTATAGCGACTCAGCAATACTTGAAAAGCTGCAAGCATTGTCATAAATAAGGTTGCGCCTGTTTGCTTGCTTAAAGTTTCTAACCCCGCGCTCAAAGTTGGAGACAGAGAGAGTTTTTGCGTCGCACCTTTATAGCTTTGTACCCCTTTTCGCGGATTTGTAGGCAAATTTAGCATCGGAAGATCAGCAAGTTGCGTTTTCCAGTAAGATAATTGACTTTCTAACACTTCTCCTTGCAAATACTTTCTTTGCCAAAATGCGAAGTCTGCGTACTGAATAGCTAAAGGGGGTAAAGGTTGATTTGTATAAAGTAGTCCAATTTCTCGGATTAATACCCCCAGCGACCAACCATCAGCAACGATATGATGCAAATTAAGCAGTAAAACAGATTCATCTTCGCTTAACTGTAATAACTTGACGCGCAGCAACAACTCATTAGCAAGATTAAATGGACGTTGTGCTTCTTGGGTAGCAATTTTTTGAGCGGCGGATTGTCTTTCTGTTGCGGGTAAATGCTGCAAATCTACTACAGGCAAAGATACATCAATTTGAGGAGATGCGATCGCCATTGGTTGACCATTTACACTGGCAAAGTTGGTACGCAAAGCTTCATGACGTTGGACAATTCTATTAAATGCTTGTTTTAAAGCTAAATAATCAAGCTTTCCGGTAAGTCGCAGAGCGGCGGGTACATTATAGAAAGGATTATTGGGAATTAACTTGTTTAAAAACCACAACCTTTGTTGAGCAAAAGATAAACAAGTGCGATTAGTTTGAGGTACAAGGGGAGGCGCTGGACGTAGTAAAGCGATTAACTCTGACTTGTAGTTAGTAATAAGCGATCGCAATTCCTCGGTTAAAACTCCTTGAGGGGCGTTACATTGCAGGCTTTCTCCTTCTACAAATACTTGAATATCCAAACGCCGTAAATCTGCCAATAATTCCCCAGCACTCAAAACTCTACCTCCTCGCGGATTTTAGAAGTAACATCTTTACTACTGGCTATATATTCCGCAAGTCCAGCAATAGTTGGAGTTTCAAACACTCTTTTAAGCGGTACTTGTACGCCAAAACTCTCGCAGATTCTCGAAACTAGCTGTGTTGCAAGTAATGAATGTCCACCTAATTCAAAAAAGTTATCGCCAATTCCAGCTTTAACGCCTAATAATCCATTCCATAACTGTAATAACTGAGTTTCAACGGAATTACGCGGAGTTTTGTCAGAGATATTTTGCGTAAAATCCGGCGTAGGAAGGGCTAGGCGGTTTACTTTACCATTGATTGTTAAAGGTAATCCCTCTAAAAATACAAAAACCGCCGGAATGGAATAGTTTGGTAACTTTGCTTGCAAAAACTCTTTCAATTCTGAGCTTTTTAGCTGTACAGAAGCAACGATATAAGCAACTAAACTCTCCTCTTTAACTGCAACTATACTTTCGCGTACTTTAGGATGCTGCTTTAACACTGTTTCCACTTCACCTAATTCAATCCGAAAACCCCGCAACTTAACTAAATCGTCCTTGCGTCCAATAAATTCTAAATTGCCATCGGGTAGATAACGAGCAAAATCGCCAGTTTTGTACAAACGCTGCAATGTCGCACAATGTAGAGACGTTGCATGCAACGTCTCTACATATGGATTGGCAATAAATTGTTTAGCTGTCAATTCAGGACGATTAAAATAGCCCCGCGCCAAACCATCGCCGCCAATATAGATTTCTCCTGTAACTCCTACAGGTACAGGGTTTAAATGGTTGTCTAGTAAATATATTTGCGTATTTGCGATCGCCTTTCCAATTGGGATAGTTTTTGATTCTGGCAGATTTTCTATTTCATACCAGGTCGTAAAGGTAGTATTTTCTGTTGGGCCATATACGTGCAACAAATGCTGGGGTTTGCTTTGATACACTGCTTGCACCGATTCCACATCCACAATTTCACCACCAAATAGTAAGTATTTCAGACAGCCAAAAGCGAATGGTACTTCTCGCGCTATTTGGTTAAATAAAGCAGTAGTCAGAAATAGAATATCAATTTTTTGCTGTTGGAGTGATTGGGCAAAATCTTGAGGAGACAGCAAAATTTCTCTATCAATACCCACTAACTGCGCTCCGTTTAAAAGGGCGCCCCAAATCTCAAAAGTTGCCGCATCAAAGGAAATATTGGCACATTGAGCAACTTTATCCCCAGGTTTCCAACTAATGTAATTGGAATTGCATAATCTATTTACAGCTTGATGCGTTACGGCTACACCTTTAGGAATTCCGGTAGAACCAGAAGTATAAACTATATAAGCAAGGGTTTCGGCGGTTGATTGGCACTGGAGATTTTCATCGCTTTGAAGTGCTATTTGTTGCCAATCTCTTTCTAAGCAAAGGATTTCAGCGTTAAAAAAAAGATGAGCAAAGCTTTGTTGGGTAACGATCGCACTTAATCCCGTATCTTCAACCATAAACTGCAATCGTTCTTGTGGATAGGCTGGATCTATTGGTACGTAAGCCGCTCCAGCTTTAAGAATACCTAATAAAACTGCGATCGCAATAGGCGTTTGTTCCATACAAATACCAACCAATGTTTCCTTACCTACACCTAGTTTTTGCAAATAACGAGCCAGTTGATTGCTACCGTGATTTAATTGCTGGTAAGTAACTTGATGATTTTTATAGTTAAGGGCGATCGCATGGGGATTAATATTTACTTGGTTTTCAAATAACTGTTGAATAGAAAGATGCTTTTGATAATCGCGCTGGGTTTGATTCCACTGGTACAAAATTCGCTCTTTTTCAGCAACGCTCAATAAAGGCAAATCGGATAACTTGGTATCAATATTTTCTACAGCGCCAGTTAACAAAGTTTGGAAGTGTTGAAGTAGTGATGCGATCGCACTACTCTCAAATAAAGCAGTATTGTAAACTAGAACCCCCCGCAATCCTGCCGATTGCTGCCATTTATCCCCCCACAAGCTTCTAAAATCTTCGCCACACTCCCACAAATAAAACTCCAAATCAAACCTAGCCGTTGTTGTCTCAACTTCTTTAAAAGGCGCAAGCGTCAACCCTGGTAGTTCTAATTGCTCCATTGGGGCATTTTGCAGGGCAAACACCACCTGAAATAGAGGATTTTGGTTTAAAATTCGTTCTGGGTGCAATTGCTCTACCAGCTTCTCAAAAGGCAAGTCTTGATGAGCATAGGCTTCTACGGCAACTTGCCTCACTCTAGCTAATAATTCTTTAAAGGTAGGATTGTTTGATAAATCGGTGCGGATAACTAAACTATTGGCAAAAAAACCGATCGCATCTTCCAATTCTCGGCGATTGCGGTTAGCGATGGGCGATCCAATGGCAATATCTGTTTGTCCGGTATAACGACACAGCAAGGCTTGAAAAGCTGCAAGTAAAGTCATATAGAGCGTTACGCCTTCTTGCTGACTTACTAACGCGATTTTTTGCGCCAAATCTTGGGGTAATTCTAATAACTCTGTTGCTCCCTGGTAGGTAGGTTGCAAAGGGCGATTTGAAGCAATTTCTAGTATAGGCAGATTTTGCAATTGCGTTTTCCAGTAAGCTAGTTGCCGATCTATCACTTCCCCTTGCAAATATTCTCGCTGCCAGTGGGCAAAATCTGCGTACTGAATTGTAACTTCCTTGAGAGTTGAAGGTTTCCCCTCACAAAAAGCAGTGTACAGCAATCCCAATTCTCGAATTAGTAAAGCGCTCGACCATTCATCAAAAACAATATGATGTAATACAAAAGCAAGTACATATTCTGCTGCGTCAAGTTGCCATAATTTTACTCTTAACAACGATCCTTGCTCCAGATTAAAAAGTTGCTGACTCAATAACGCGATTTCTTGTTGCGCGGCGGCTTCTCTTGCTTCTACAGGCAAAGGTTGTAAATCGATTAATGGTATAGATATTTTTAAGTCAGGTAAAACAAGCTGTACGGGTTTTCCTTCTACAGTGTCAAAATTGGTGCGTAATACTTCATGACGGCGGACAATTTCATTAAAGCTTACTTCAAGTGCGGCGACGTTAAGTAAACCCGTGAGCCGCAACACATTCACCACGTTGTAGCACAAAGATTCGGGAAATAACCGATCGAGAAACCACAGCCGTTGTTGTCCAAACGATGCAGGAAAAACAAAAACTTCTTCTTCAGAAATATTGTGGAGATCCGATCCTGCTAAAGTCATTAGTTAATTTACTTGCGTATTAGCTAACTCTTTTTAACGGAGTGAGGAGGAAAATAGCTCTACATTTAGATAGATTGAGCAAAAACCCAACTAACAATGATTTCTCCCGAATTAAAAACCTTAGCTCAATATATGACTGGTGAATTTGACAACCAGGAGCAAGCTTTAGCTGATCCTGCTTGGTACGTTCACTTGCGACTTTGGCAAGTACCAGTACAATTATTTACCGAAGATAGTATTACTTTTTTTGCCGAGCAATCCAATATTGTGTCATTGCATCGACCTTACCGCCCTCGTCTCATCCGACTGCAACAAAAGCAAGATATCAAAGTGCAATATTATATGCCCAAAAATCCATCGGTGGTAAATGGTGCTGCAACGAATCCAGAATTACTCAAAACTTTGACTGTAGAGGATTTTGAGCTATTGCCTGGTTGTTTGCTGGATGTAAAAGTTGAGGATAAAGTTTTTACAGCTTCCTTGCCTCCCGATGCTCAGTGCTGCTTCTTTATTGTTGGAGCTACTTCTATGACTACCTTTCTGGGATTACTCTTTAACTGAGCCAAGGCTGTAACAGCTATTATAGATCGCTCTGGTAGCCACTTGGTAGCCATTCAATCCATAAAGTAGCAAGGGTGAGTATTTATGCTTATCATAAGGAATGCTTGGCAGTCAGCCACTATAGCATCTATTCAAACTATTTAGCGCAGACAACAATAAGGTCTGGAGTATAAAAGTCAGAGTCTCCTGCATAGAACCTTAAGGTATAGTTTCCAGAATATCTAGCTGTAAAGCTAAAGTTTTGCTCACCATTGAGATCGGATGTAATATTGTTAGGGTTGACAAGCTGTAAACTAGCAACCGGGTCATTAGTCTTAATGGTGATGTGTTGACCCTTGCGAACATTAACCGAGTAGAGTTTCATGGTTTAAGCAGTGTATTAAAGCAAACCAATACTAACTCTGTTTTAAGTTAGCTTAGGTAAACCAGTCAGCCAAAAACCAGCCTTGGGTATGGTGATATTGACACTTATCTAGCGATTGCTTGAATATGCTTTAGTTAGCTTGAATATGCTTTAGCCATCTTGCTAGGTTCAATCTGATGCGAATACATAAATGCTTGCTGGGATTGCCTTTGAGTCGATTTCCGGTGTCTTAATGCGAGTTTAGGTTCAATATCCCTAGTCAACCTAGGCGGGAGTAGATAGCTATCAAAATGACTGTATTGGTTGCCCAGTCAAGAAAACTTCCCAAGTGTTAGCGCAAGTTGCTAGTTACCCTAGCTAATATTTCCTCTGCTTAGAGCATAATACAACAGTCAATACAGTTTAGTTTATGGAACATCCCATAGGAGAACTAAACATGGCTTATATGCACAGACAACAAGCAAGGATTGGTTTGCTACTCCCACTAGGGCTACTAGATCGACTAGCGGCTGAAGCTAAGAATAGCGATCGCTGCATGAATGAAGTGGTCAGAACCGCCTTAGTCGGCTACCTAACTAACCAAGAATACTTAACCAAGAAAGGAACCTAGCCCTTGGTCTAGCGGTTCCACAGGGCTATCAAGATTTTAGCAATCGATAGATAGCTCGCTCGGATCTCAGAGATTGCCTGGTTACTGGGCATCAAATCAAATAGCGGTCAAGTAGCTACCAACTACTAACCGCTCGACTGACAAATATTTACTTTATTCAACCTAGAAGCTAACACTTTACAAAAGCTTGCTAGGACTACAAACAACACAGGAAACAGGACAATGACTTTTAACTTTAACCCGGATAGCCCCGGTGCAGCTTACAGGTATTATAGCATAGTTGGTTACATCTGGGTAGTGCCAAGGACAGCTTTAAGATCGGTCGGGGTGGATAAATGGACTAAGAAGCCCGCTCATGTAAACTACCCAACCAATAACTACTATATGCCGATTAAGTGCTACCCGACTTTAAAGGGACTATGTAAGCGAGATTTGGAGAAAGCCCCGACAGAGTTTATTGTTTATCAGTTAGAGAATGGTCAACTATTGGCAGCCGATCAGGAAGCAATCGCTAAGGCAACTACAGCTAACCACAATGCCAACTATGCTGATTGCCTTGACCATAAAGTTAGCGATCTATTTTTAATGACTGAGTTGCCACCTGGCACAGTTAACTGCTACCCAGATCAGTATGACTATGAGCGAGAGTTTGGATAAATAAAAAATATGCTGCATTGGATTAGACACCGGTGCAGTCCCCAAAACTATCCCCAAGACAATCCCCAAATAAGAAATAAAAATATTTCCATATAGATCCGGCTATTTTCTAGATCTCCTCACTTTTGTATTACAATCTAAGTGTAATACAGCTTTAATGTATGTGTATCAGCTATTATAGCATTTGTAATACAAAAGTGAGGAGATTTGTAAAATGGTTAGATGTACCCGGTGATAAAAATAAAAGTGCAACTAAAAATAGAAATAAAATATTTCCCTACAGCGATTACTATATTTTCTAGATCTCCTCACTTTTGTATTACAAATGCTATAATAGCTGATACACATACATTAAAGCTGTATTACACCATGCCAACTACACCCGGAATCAGCAAATCTTTCCGACTAGCCCCAGAAGTGATCGAAATCCTAACCGACTACTCCACCGCTAACAAATGCAACCTGACTGAAGCGCTAACTCAAATAATCCTTGCTAGTGCAAATAGTGAACTAGCCAAAACTGCCAAAAAGGAAGTTAAGGGGCTAGAGGCAACTGAGCTATTAGCGCTTAGTCAAAGGTGTATGCTATCGACAGAGGAGCGGGTTGCTTGGGTTAATGGTTCCCTGTATCTAGTGGGCAAAAACTCTAATGGAACTCAAGACTTGCTTAGATATTTATTTGACCTGCCAGAGGAGATATTTGACTCAGTTCCTAGCGCTTTCGGTTATGAGCGACACTCCCTAACAGAAATACAAGAGGCTTTAGTCCGGTGGAATGAGTTACAAGCTCTAGTTGCAGAGTTGCCAGATAGCGATCGCTTCTTTAGCAGGGGCGATCCATTCCTTAAAAGCCAGCAGTATGACAAGCTAAAAGCGGAGGCGAATGAGGCATTAGCCAACTATCACCTAGAACAAGCTACAGCAGCTAGTGAGTCAGCGAATGACCAAATAGCCACTAATGATATTGAGATAGCTTCTAGCCCCTTAGATGAAGTAGTAGTTATAGCAAACAAAGACTTTCGGGTTATGTTTGCCATAACCGATGATCAGGAATATAGTGACATCTGTCTTGAAGGAGCTAGTCAAGGATGGGTAGCACCTAGTGGCGATCGCTACTTTAGAACTAAGATCAGCAACTCTAAACCTGTTTGGAAACTAGCTCAAAGTGTTGCTGTGTAAGGATTATTGTGTTAAAATAGAGCTAAGAAAGCAAGCAAAAATGACTAACCAACTATGCCACCAATCACTGAAAAAACCTCAATGAACCTAGCCCCAGATATCTATGCTTGGGATGAGTCAGAGATTGATCAAGTATTTTACAGCTATGTCAGGATCGGTGATGAAGTGATTGGATTGGTTAAAGGCAAGAAACCCGGTATCATCTACACAAAGTTCTAGGGGTATCCGACATAATCAATAAAATATAAAGCCCGCTTTAGGTCTAAAACTAGGCGGGCTTCTGAGTTCAATATAATATTTCTGTATATCTCTAGGCTGTAGCAGCGATTGCTAGATCCGGGGTACTTCATTGATGGCATTCCCGGCATAGTGTCTCAAGATAACTTCGGGGCTATTGCCTACAAGCTTGGCACACTGTGGGATTGTGACACCCTTCTCTAGCATCATGGTAATGAAAGTATGCCTAGCATTGTATGGGCATCTGTAGGAGGCTACAGAGCCATCCTTTATTAGTGGGGATAAGATTCCTAAGTATCTCCGATCGCCTAGCTTACAGCCGCGCCACACTCGGCTAGTAAACTTAGAGTTATCGATCGGTAGCCCGGTATGGGTTTTAAAGACTAGCTCATTTGGGCAAGCACCCCCAGGCTTTATAGAAACTAACAGCGATCGCAAGTCAGCATTAATGGGAAATCTCCTAACTGCCCCAGTCTTGGTAGGTAGCCGCAGCTTAAGGCTAGGGTCATAGGACTCTGCAAAAGTGATGAAACTTAGGTCAGCGCTAATGTGTCGCCACTGTAGCGCGATCGCTTCACCAGTCCTACAACCAGTTAAGAATAGGAAACTAACAAAGCTGTGATAATGGCGGTGGTATGGGTGGGCTTGGAATGCTGCTAGGATTGCATCTCTTTCGGTGGCGCTAAAAGGATCTATATTATGGCTGCTCTTAGGTAGCTTTACATCTGTTGCCATTTCAGCAAAGGGATTAGCTTCTATTAGCCCGCTCTTAACTGCCCACTTACAGCAAGCGGAATACATCATTAAGACTGACCTAGCGGTCTTCGGGCTAGTGCTGGCTACCAAGATATCGCGGATGGCTACCGCTTTAGTTAGCTCTTGCGGTAGCTTGGCGATATGGTTAGCATATTTCCTAGTGTAGGCATGGATATAAGTAGTTACTTTTACCTGAGAGCGCTTGTAGTCTGAATATTTAGCCCAGAGTTGGCTTAGGGTAAGTGGCACTGCTACCAAGTCCTTAAGTACCTTCTCTCGCGGGGTAGCATTAAACTGACTATAGTAGCCTTGGATGGTATCAGCGATTTTATCATCCTTAATGTCAGCTTCTATTTGCCAGGCTAGGGATTGTAATCGCTTGAAGTTATCTGAGGTGTTATCGAGTTTAGTTGAGATATATCTTTGGCTACCGATGGCGATCGCTCTGGGTAGCCTTAGTCTTAGTTTATTACCCTTAGCTTCTATGCCTACTGTGCCAGTTGTTTGCTTCTTAGTTGATGTCATCTGCTCAAGATCCTTGCGAGATCCTTGGCTCAATCCGGTAGCCAACTGGTAGCCAACTGGCGGGTAGGCATCTAAGTGATCGCTTGAAAGAGCTATTGCCTGGTTGTTTGCTGGATGTAAAAGTTGAGGATAAAGTTTTTACAGCTTCCTTGCCTCCCGATGCTCAGTGCTGCTTCAATTATGCAGGCGAAACAAGGCAAGTTTCTTTAGGATTTGAAGCTCGTAAAGATGAATTTTTGAGCTACGACAAAGGCATCGATAGCGTTACCGGTAAAGCATTATGGGGAGCAATTTTAGGGCCTTTTCGCTTTCAAAAACGTTAAATTAGGGATTTTTAAGATGCAAGTGGTTTTGTGCGGCTACTACGGCAAAGGAAATGGCGGTGATGAGGCGTTACTAGCAACGCTGTTGCAAATGCTGCCAGATAATGTAACTCCTTTAGTGCTTTCCGGCAATCCTGATGAAACAAGAAATCGCTATACAGTCAAAGCTTGCGATCGCAATTCCTTACCCCAAGTTATCCAAGCCTTGCGCCAATCGGATGTATTTATCTGGGGTGGTGGTAGTTTAATGCAAGACGCAACTAGCGCCGTTAGTCCTTTTTACTACGGGGGACTAATGACTTTAGCGCAGCTAATGGGACTAAAAACTATTGCTTGGGCGCAAGGTATTGGTCCATTAAAGCGCCCTCCAACTAAGTTTTTGGCACGGCGGAACTTTAATGGTTGCAGCGCTGTGAGCGTCCGCGATCGCGCTTCTGGGGCTTTATTAACTAATTGGCAAGTTTCTTGTACTTTAGCTCCCGATCCAGTGTGGGCGCTAGAATCGGTTGCTGTAAAGGGATTAGAGAACTTGCCTGCGCCGCGAGTTGCCGTAACATTGCGATCGCATCCTCTATTAACTCCGGCTCGTCTAACTACCTTTACCCGCGCCTTAGTGGACTTTCAAACAGCTACCCAGACTTGTATATTGCTCGTACCATTTCAGCAAAGTCAAGACTTAGCGATCGCTCAAGCAATTCAACCACAGTTACCAGGAAAGAGTGAAATATTTAGTTTAGAAGATCCCAAAGCTTTAAAAGGTTTATTTCGCGGCGTAGAAATGGCGATCGGTATGCGCTTACATAGCTTAATTATGGCAGCCAGTGAAGGTTGCCGATGTTTTGCGCTAAGTTACGATCCTAAAGTTAGCCAATTGATGAGCGATTTGGATATGCCGGGATGGGAATTAGATCAAATGCCAGAAGATCCCAATGTGATTAGCAAGACGTGGATAGAGCATTTTGTTAATGGGGAGGCGACTTCTCCTGAAAAAATAGCATCCCTTGTAGATCGAGCCTTGCTACACCAGGAGTTATTAACAGGACTACTAACCTAGATTAGTCTCCTTGCAAGCAGATTCATCAACAAAGTTAATATGGATTAACACATCTCCAGGAGAGGAAGGTTATGCTTTCAGGTTTACGAAAGAGAGAGCAAAAGAGTTCTGCACCAGAATCGAGCAAGAATACAGATATCCAGTCAGACTCGGCTAATAACTCCTGGAAAGAAACCTCTGATGATATAGTTACGGCTGGCTCTAAAAAGTTTATGAGCCATCAAGAAAGATATGAGTTTTTGAAAAATAGGACTTACTCTCCTGTTAAACCTGCTCAAACTAGAAACTAAAATCAGATTGTGTGTGAGGCGATCGTCAATTACCCAATATGAGAATCTTGCTGATTGAAGATGACGATCGCATTGCTAAACCCCTAGCAGAAGATTTAAAACACCAACACCACGTTGTCGAAATAGCTCGTGATGGTATAGAAGGTTGGCAATATGCCCAAGCTGATAATTACGATTTGATTTTGTTAGATTTGATGTTACCAAAATTAGATGGCATTACTTTGTGTCAGCGTTTGCGCGCCTGTAAATGCCAATCTTTAATTTTGATGCTCACAGCGCGAGATACAACAAATGATAAAATAATTGGACTCGATGCTGGGGCAGATGATTATTTAGTTAAACCCTTTGAATTAGAAGAACTAGCGGCACGAATTAGAGCTTTATCTAGAAGAAACTTAGAAACTCATCAACCAGTTTTAGCTTATAAGGATTTACAGCTAGATCCAAGTATATGCAAAGTAACTTATCAAAATAAGCTTTTGTCATTAACACCTAAAGAATATATGTTATTGGAGTGTTTTTTAAAAAATCCCACTCAGGTTTTAACTCGTTCGGCGTTAATGGATAAATTATGGGAATTTGATAAGTCTTCTAGTGAGGAAACAATTAAAACTCATATAACAAATTTACGGAAAAAGCTTAGATTAGCAGGAAGTTTAACAGAAGTTATTGAGACTGTTTATGGAGTTGGTTATCGTCTTCATTCTCCCTAATATTATTTAGTAATATTAATCCTAGCTAAAAGAATTTTGCGCTCCTTAATAGGCATTAAACAATGTTTTAATATGTTTCAGCAAATTCAGAAACGTTTGCTTTTGTCTTATTTATTAGTTTTGGCGACAATACTAATAACTTTTGCGATCGCAGTCCGAATTGTTTTTGCTCGTAGCTTGTATAACCAAGTAGTTGATAAATTGACGGCTTTAGGACAAGGGGCGGCTACTAATGCAGAATTTGAACACCATAAAATTAAAATTGAAACCGATTTTCCTATTCAAGCACTGATGCAAAAGCAGCAAGGATTGCAATGGTTTGACTTGCAAGGGCGTTTAATTAGTCAACAAGGAACATCGCTAATCAATCTACCCTTTTCTAAGAACGAAGTTGACCAACTCCAAGTAGGAAAACTCCGCATTCAAGCCGTTACTCTACCAATAATTAATAGTGATGAAGGTCGTTTAATTGGCTATGTAAGAGTAAGTCAATCTCTAGAAGAATTAGATGAAACTATAAATAAATTAGATTGGGGATTAAGTGGAGGAATTTTTATCGCTTTAGCTGTTAGCGGTGTTGGTGGTATTTGGCTAACTCGTCAAGCAATGCAACCAATTGAGCAGAGTTTTCAACGATTAAAACAGTTTACCGCCGATGCTTCCCACGAACTTCGTAGTCCTTTAATGGCAGTCAAAAGTAACGCCGCCGTCGCTTTAAAATATCCCGAAGGAATGCGAGAAACCGACGCGGAAAAGTTTGCAGCGATCGCTAGTGCAACAAATCAAATCACTCAGCTTACCGAAGACTTACTATTTTTAGCTCGTAATGATCGCATTCCTGATAAAAATTGGGAAAAAATTAACTTTACGGTAATTTTAGAGGAGTTAATACAGCTATATAAACCCCAATCTGTCATCAAAGAAATTAAGTTGCAAGCTCAAATACCTAAAGATTTATATCTGCTAGGGGATGCTGTTCAACTAAGGCGGTTATTTACAAATTTGATTGAAAATGCCCTCAACTATACCCTTTCTGGGGGCGCACTGGAAATTATAACTAGCCAAAATAATAGTTATTTAGATATTAAAGTCCAAGATACAGGGGTAGGAATTGTCCCAGAAGATATTGACAAGGTTTTTGAAAGGTTTTGGAGAGCAGATCGCTCTCGATCTTACAACTCTGGGGGTTCAGGATTGGGATTAGCGATCGCACTTGCGATCGCCCAAAATCACGGCGGATCTATCACCGTTACTAGCCTAATAGGTAAAGGTAGTTGCTTTACAGTCCGTTTACCTGTTGTTTTTACTTAACTTCATCGTTCTCAGTTTCAGGAACTTGGATGCTACTTTTAGGGCGAGAAGCTGCCTCTTTTTCATCATTTTCAGTGTAAAGAATTTTACCGTTTCCGGCATCTATTGTGATTTCTTTTTGTCCGATTGTGACTGCATAAACTAAGCTACCATCTTCATTTTCTAGCTGCACTTTACTAGCTTTACCACCAACAGCAGTTTCCGCCGCTTGTTGGGCTTGCAGGGGTGTGATTTTAGCTAAAGGTTGAAGTTTAGCTTGTTCTTGTTGTTCCTCTGTACTATCGTTGACTTCGCCATCTCCGTCACTAGCTTCGGCGACTAAGCTACTCTGATTAGTTGCGAAGTCAACTTGAGGCGATCGCGCATATACACTACGCATTAATCCACTAAAACCTAAAACTCCTATCAAAGCTGCGGTAATAGCGATAGTTTTTGATGTGTTCATGATTTGAAATCTCTGTAATTTAGGTTGACGTTTTCAATATAGATAATGAAAGTCAAGAACTTAGAAAGATTAGATTGAATAGTGAAAACTTTTGCCTGTAAAGAAATTTCTGGCATTAGTTAGCGCGATCGCCTCGTCAAAATAAGTTATATACAAATCTTTTCGAGTTCTTGACTATTAATAAGTACAGTCTAATTACTTAGTTTCGCAATCAGGCGATCGCATGATTACGTTTACCTTCTAGTAGCAACAGCAAAAACTAACTTCTTTTGTTTTACCGAGCAATCTTTCCAAGTTCTTAACTTTGGTGATTTATAAAAGGCTAAGAATTAGCAAGTATAGATAAAAATGTACAATTGAGCTAAAAAAATCCTATGAGAAAAATGTTAAACAGAGTGCCAGAAGTTACAGCTTCCTTTTGGATTATTAAAGTTTTGGCAACCACGGTAGGGGAAACTGCGGCAGATTATCTGTCAGCAGACCTGAAACTTGGGTTAAGTAATACATCATATATCATGAGTGGAGTATTACTGATAGCGCTTTTTAATCAGTTTAGGCTTAAACGATATATCCCAGCGAGTTACTGGATTGTCGTCGTTTTGATGAGTATAACGGGTACTCTAATCACTGATAGATTAGTAGAAGAACTTGGAGTTAGTTTGGTGACAACTACTATAGCTTTTAGTATTGTCTTGGCAGTGGTTTTTGCGCTCTGGTATTTCAATGAAAAAACCTTAGCAATGCACTCCATTAATACAGTCAAAAGAGAGCTTTATTATTGGGCAGCGATCTTATTTACCTTTGCTTTGGGTACAGCAACAGGCGACCTTTTAGCAGAGTCTTTGCACCTAGGTTACGCATGGTCAACAATACTATTCGGCGTTTTAATTGGCATAGTAGCTATTAGTTATTATTACTTCGGGTTAAACGCAGTCTTGGCATTTTGGATAGCTTACATCTTGACACGTCCGCTTGGCGCATCTACGGGTGATTTGTTGTCACAACCTGCCGGAAATGGTGGCTTTGGTTTAGGTACGGTTGGAACCAGTATGCTTTTTCTTTCTATAATCCTTAGTCTGATTATTTATATAAGTGTAAAGCCTAGGGCGTATCTGCAAAGTCTGAATGTAGCGTAGTGAGCTATTTCAACCAAATAAGAATTGCTGCAATCGTCAGCATAGCTAGGTAATTCTCGGCTCGTTTTTCATAACGAGTAGCGACCCG
>JAABUN010003077.1_pt1 | contig 27094 bp, 19 predicted proteins | sample 5559311 | NCBI WGS metagenome assembly JAABUN01 (sample SAMN10711877, study PRJNA513370) | rock metagenome | isolation source: Antarctica rocks | place: Antarctica: Victoria Land, Siegfried Peak sud
CAACGTCTCAGGCGAAAATTTCGTCCACGTCCATCGTCCAGTCGGGCAGGGCGTCGCCCGCCCCAGCGGTTTCGCCGCGCCGGAAGATTTGCGGCGCGGCATGGGGCAAATGCAGCGTGACGACGTTCTCGCCCAATAAATCTACGTCCCAAACCGCGAGCGTGCCCGCCGCGAAATAATCTTCGATTTTGCGCGCGATGGCACGTTCGGCGGCGGGGCCGTAATCGTTTTCGCTGCGCACTTCGACGGCGAACACTGGCGCGCTTCCAATCGCGCTCATCGAGCCGTCGCGCGCTTCCATTGTGTAAGCCGCATCGGGTGAGAACGATTTGCGATTAGGCAAATCCACGCGGAAAATCACGTTGTCGCCAACGGCGCGACCTTGGCGAATCCGCCGAGCATACTCCCGTATCGAAGCAAAAATTTCTCCGGCCCCGAATCCTGGTTCTTTTCCTGTTCCCATAAGATGAACGATTCTCCCATTGACGATTTCGGCTTTGCCGTCAATCTTCATCAATTGATCGAAAAGTTCTTCGGTTTTCCTATCAGTTGTAACGACCATAATTGCTTACCTCTGTTGCTCAGTAGTTTACTCGATGGTAAACGTGACCGTAGACGAAACCGCGCGCGAACCGTTGGGCATAATCGCGATGACCTGCGCCGTATGCTCGCCCTCGACCAAGCGTTCGCGCGGAACCGTCACGCGGAACGGTTGCGTGTTTTTAATGGCGATGGTGTGTCCATCAACTTGCCAGATGAGGCCGCGCGCTTCCATGCCGAGCGGCAGTTGCGCCCACAGTTCTAAGTCACTGGAGATTACGTCGCCGTTTTTCAGGCCGCGCAAGAACGGTTCGGTGATGGTCGCGGCGATGGCGCCGTTGGTGGCCAGAATATCTTCCGAAGTGTCGGGGCCGCGCAAAACCAGACCTCTGTTGCCCAGCGTCGTGCCCGCTTTGACGGGCGCGCTCCACTCGTTGGGGTTGAAATAGACCTTGCTCAGAAAATGCGGGTCGGCCACCAGTTGCCGGTAAGTCGCCAACATCCGCCCATCGGCCAAGAGCGAATAATTGTTATTGGCTAAACCGGCCTGCACTGTATCGAGGCAAAACCAGTTGACCGATTTGACGCGCGGATAGTCGTCGCGCAACGCGCCGTAAAACCGCTTAGTCTTCTCGATGGCCCACTCGACGGTCTCGCTTCCGACGCCCTTGCACCAAATCGTGGCGGCGTATTCCGAAACGTGAATCGGCTTGCGGTCGCCATAAAGTGTATAAACCTGCTTGAGAAAATCCACCGGGTCTTCGTTCATCGCGACCTGTGTCGGGTCGCCGTTGTGAACGTAGACCGAATAGATATTGACGCCGACCCAGTCCACCCATTCGTCGCCAGGATAGAAGTCGGGAATCAGCCGGGCCGGTTCGGCAAAGGGCGTCCAGACCATCGCCACGTTGGGCGCCTCCTGCTTCATCACGCGCGAAACCAACGCGAACTTTTCTTTGTAAAGGTTGATGTAATCTTGATCTTTGGTGCCGCCGCCATAACGCTTCTGACCCCACAGACCGTTCATCTCGGACGCCCAGCGCAGAAAGATCGGCTTCTTAGTGCGCGCGGCGTCGCGCGCCCAGGCGCGCAGGTAGGCGTCGTCTTTGACTTCCTGCAATCCGTCGTTTGGCTCGAACGCGATATGCGGCGCGGCGCCGTTGCGCGCGACTTTATCGAACCACTCGGACGGAAACGGGCGCCCGTAACCGACATAAGTAAAGTAGGAGGCGTGCTTTTTCTTGGTCAAGTCTTCAAACGCCGGAATGTTGCCGTAAACGTTGGAGTCGCGCTCGATAAAAGCGCCGATGTAGCAACCCTTGGCCGGTTCAAACTTGGCGCCGGACGCGTTTGTCGCGGGCAGGGCAGCGCGCGCAGCGCGGGGCAGGGCGGCGAGGGCGGCGGTGGCGGCGGTCGAGGCAAGAAAGGCGCGGCGAGTGTTCATAAGTGGGCGGCTCTTTGGACGGTTGCGGACGCGGCGGGTTGCTTGAGGGTGGGGAAATTGGAGAGTTGCTCGGCCTTTCTACTTCATTAACCCAAGTTGCTACCCACTCCAAATTGTCATTCTGAGCGAAGGGCGACGCAGTCGCGCGCAGTCGAAGAATCCAGCGTTGCTTCAACCTTTGCGGCAAGCGTGGATTCTTCGACTGCGCGCGACTGAACTGCCCTGATTCCATCGGGCGCCCACTCTCCGCTCAGAATGACAGAATACGAGTGAACGTAAGCCCCGCTCTTTTGCGTAAGCTCGCGCTCTGCCAAACTAAAGCGCGAATATGCACGACAACATCGAGAAAGTCTCTTCTCAAACGCCCGATTTGGCGCTCGAACGCCAACGGCAATTGCGCGAACTGTTCCCCGAAGCGTGGAGCGAAACCGGACTCGACTTCGCCAAACTGCGGACGTTGTTGGGCGATTTATCCGACGATAACCCCGAACGCTATCGCTTTGGCTGGGCCGGAAAACGCGAGGCGATTCAACTCTTGCAAACTCGCTCGCACGCCACGCTCGCGCCCGATGCCAAGGCTTCGGTTGATTTCGATGCGACGCGCAACTGGTTCATCGAAGGCGACAATCTCGAAGTTTTGAAGCTGCTTTATAAACCGCTCTTTGGCCGCGTCAAGATGATTTACATCGACCCGCCTTACAATACCGGCAACGACTTCATCTATCCCGATAACTTCGCCGACCCGCTGCAAAACTATCTGATCCAAACCGGACAGAAAGACGAAAACGGCGACCTGCAAAACACCGCGCCCGACACTGCGGGCCGCGTCCATTCGAGTTGGCTCTCGATGCTCTATCCGCGCCTGAGCTTGGCCCGCTCGCTGCTGCGCGACGACGGCGTGATTTTCGTCTCGATTGACGACAACGAAGTTCATCATCTGCGCTTGCTGATGAACGAAGTGTTTGGCGAAGAGAATTTTTTGGCGCACATCATTTGGAAGAAAAGAAGTGGCCCACCAAATGACAAAATTATTGGAAGCGTCCACGAACATATCCTTGTTTTTTGCCGGAATCAGTTAGGAGCCGAACTCTCTTTGCTACCTCGAACCGAAGAATCTATGGCTCGTTATTCAAATCCCGATAACGACCCGCGTGGGGATTGGGCACCTGGTGACATCTCAGCGAACGCAAAAGGCGGTAGGTTTGTGGCTTCGCTCTACTACGAGATAGTTAATCCCGAAACAAATCAAGCCCATTTACCACCAGAAGGAGCGTGTTGGCGTTTCAACAAAACACGGGTTGAATCTCTAATTCAAGATAAAAGAATCTACTTCGGTAACGATGGAAGCGGGCGTCCAAAGGTTAAAAGGTTTGCAACGGAAGTAAGAGATGGTTTAACGGCTCCAACGATTTGGGATAACGTAGGAACAAACACAACGGCGCGAAGCGAGATTAATTCTATCTTCGGCTCAAATAGTGTTTTTGAAACTCCTAAGCCAACTTCCTTGGTCAAGCAAATGTTGGCTATAGCATCTGGCGGTGACGATATTATCCTCGACTTTTTCGCGGGTTCGGGCACGACGGCGCAGGCGGTGTTGGAACTCAACCGCGAGGATGGCGGCAACCGGCGTTTCGTGTTGGTGCAACTGCCCGAACCCACCGGAAACGACCAATTTCCCACCATCGCCGATATAGCCACGTCGCGCATTACGCGCGTTATCGAGCGCATGAAAGAAACGGGAGCGGGGCTGACGCCCTCTTCCAATCGGCGGAGTTCCTCGAAAGCACACAGATTGGAAGAGGGCGTCAGCCCCGCTCCCGTTTCTTCCAATCTTTCGCTTCTCGATGAGGGATTGGAAGAGGGCGTCAGCCCCGCTGTAAATGAAGATTTGGGCTTCAAAGCCTGGAAGCTCGCGCCCTCGCATTTCCGGCGGATGCAGCCCGTTGAAGTGGGCAACACCGAGGCTTATCTGACGCAACTCGAATTGATGAACGATGCGCTCTTGCCTGGCTCCGACGCCCATAGCGTGATTTACGAAATCGCTCTGCGCGAAGGCTTCGGCCTCAATTGCGACATCGCGCCCGTCGCCGATTTAACGGGCGTCAAAGTGTGGCGCGTCACCGATACCGAGCGCGACCAACGCTTTTTCATCTCGCTCGATGAGACGCTCGAATTGGAATCGTTGCGTCCGTTGAAATTGACGCAGGACGATTTGTTCATCTGTCGCAGCGTCGCCCTTGATGATGATACCGCCGCCAACCTCGCGTTGCAATGTCGCTTGAAGATGATTTGAGAGGGCGTTTTGGGAGTGCGGGGCTGACGCCCTCTTCCAATCGGTGGAGTTTCGAGGAGCGTTTGTCGAAAACTTTCGCCGATTGGAAGTGGGCGTCAGCCCCGCGCGCTCCGCAGCTTGGGTAGGCTATAAATATTATGTCCACGCGCCTCAATTCTCCCGACAGCGAAGGTGTTTTGCATTACGTCACGCTCAACATTCGTGAGCGCAAAACGGTCTTCAATCGGCCTGAGTATGCGAGTATGATTTTAGATTTGCTTCGTTTTGAGTGTGATCGCCATCCTGCGACACTTGTGGCTTATGTTGCGATGCCCGATCATTTGCATTTCCTTTTTGGGCCAAGAGACGGCAAAGTCGCGCGTTTTCTCTCACGCCTCAAGCCTAACGCAACCAGAAATATAGACGCACTTGCCGCGCAAAACAACCGAGACAAAGAACGTCAATGGCTGGCAGAAAAAGGCAAGCGCGAACTGTGGCAAGACGGCAAGTATTCGTTGCCGATTTACTCGCCGCAGTGGATTCGAGAGAAAATCGAATACATCCACAATAATCCGGTGCGCGCGGGTTTGGTGGAAAGTCCAAGCGACTTTCTTCATTCCAGTTTCGGAGCTTACTTTCCCGAATCAGGTCATCAGCCACCTGTGAAGGTGGACTTGGTAGAACTGTTTTAAGGGCACGTCACATATGGGGGCGGGGCTGACGCCCTCTTCCAATCGGCGGAGTTCCTCGAAAGCACACCGATTGGAAGAGGGCGTCAGCCCCGCCCCCAAACCCCAAACAACCTAACTCCCCCATGCAATTCCAATTTGAATCCGGCCAGCAATATCAACTCGACGCCATTGCCGCCGTCGCCGACCTGTTCGAGGGCCAAACCAAACTCGACGGCCCCGACTTGCTCGTTCTCGAAGGCACCGCCACCAACGGGAACCGCCTCGATTTGGACGAAGCGACTTTGCTCGCCAATCTGCAAACCGTGCAAACGCGCGCCGGTCTCAAGCCCGATGACAAGCTCGCCCTCATCAACGGCGAAATCGCTGGGAGCGGGGCTAACGCCCTCTTCCAATCGGCGGACTTGAGAGGAACTTCTACCGATTGGAAGAGGGCGTCAGCCCCGCTCCCACAAACCAAAAAGAAAACCAAGGTTGCAACCGCCTTCCCCAACTTTTCGGTCGAGATGGAAACCGGCACCGGCAAAACCTACGTTTATCTGCGCGCCGCGCTCGAACTCAATCGCCGTTACGGGATGCGCAAGTTCATCGTCGTCGTGCCTTCTGTCGCGGTGCGCGAAGGCGTTTTGACTACGCTTCGCCAGACCAAAAAGCATTTCGCCAAACTGTTCGATAACACGCCGTTCAAGTTCTCGGTCTATCGCGGCGATAACCTGTCCAACGTCGCGTCGTTCGCGCGCAGCGAAAACGTCGAGTTTTTGGTGATGACGATTGATTCATTTTCCAAAACCGACCTCAACGTGATTTATCGCGCCGAAGACAAGTTGGGCGGCGAAACCCCGCTTCATCTGATTCAGGCCGCGCGCCCGATTCTAATTTTGGACGAGCCGCAAAACATGGAATCCGAAAAACGCGTCGCGGCTCTGGCGGCACTCAACCCGCTTTTCGCGCTGCGTTTCAGCGCGACCCATCGCAATCCCTACAATCTCGTTCATCGCCTCACGCCCTACGATGCTTATCGTTTAGATTTGGTCAAGCATATCGAAGTCGCCTCGGTTTTGCAGGACAACGATTACAATCACGCTTTCGTGCGCGTCGAAAGTTTGAAGTCGAGCAAGAATACCATCACCGCGCGCATTGCGCTGCATCAGTTAATGGCCGATGGCACCATCAAAGAAAAGATTCATACCCTCAAGCACGGCGAGAATCTGCGCGATAAGGCCAACCGGCCCGATTACGAGGGCTACGTCATCAGCGAAATCAACGTGCGCGGCGGCTACATCGAATTCGAGAACGGTCTGGAAGTCCAAACCGGCATCGCGCACGGCGTCGCCAAAGACCAAATCTTCGAGGCCCAGATTCGCTATACGGTCGAACAGCATCTGCGCAAGCAAAAGCGTTTGCTCGCCAAAGGCATCAAAGTTCTATCGCTGTTTTTCATTGACCGCGTGGCCAATTACCGCGCCGACGACGGCACACAGGGCAAAATCGCCGAAATGTTCGCGCGCGCCTTTGATGACCTGAAAACCGATCCGCGCTTCGCCGCGCAATGGGCAAATAAAAGCGCCGACGAAGTGCAGGCGGCTTATTTCGCTGCTAAGAAAAAGGCGAGCGGCGAACAAACCTTCGAGGATTCGACCAACGGCAAAGCCAAAAAAGACGAGGCTGCCTACGACCTTATTATGCGCGACAAGGAGAAGCTGCTGTCAATGGACGAGCCGACGGCGTTTCTGTTTTCGCATTCGGCCTTGCGCGAAGGCTGGGACAATCCCAACGTCTTCCAAATTTGCACGCTCAACCAGACCGTTTCGGATATGAAAAAGCGGCAGGAAGTCGGGCGCGGCGTGCGTCTGGCGCGCGGCGCTGATGGCGAATTGGTGCGCGACGAAAAGGTCAACATTCTAACAGTCGTCGCCAACCAGAGTTACGAGGCGTATGTAGCGACACTGCAAAAAGAAATCACCGACGAATACGGCGAAAGCGCGCACGCTGTCCCCGTCAATAAAGCCGAGCGCGAACAAGCCACGGCGACGCTTCAACCTTGGGCACACGATCCGGAATTTGTTGATTTGTGGGAGAAGATTCGGCGCAAAACGCGGTATAGCGTTCATATTGATACGCCGCTTTTAGTGGCCGAAGTTGTGACCGCGCTCAACAAAATCACGATTAGTCCGCCGCGCGTCATCGCGGTTAAAGCGGGCGTCGAGGTCGGCGACAAGGACGAATTGCAAACTCAGGAAATCGGTAAGACGACCAAAGTTTTCGATCTATCTGCGGGCGTGCCACAAACCGACATCATTTCCACGATGCTGCATTTGCTCGAATTTACCACGCCGCGAATGTGTCTGTCGCGCCAAACCCTGTATCAAATTCTGACGAAAATCAACGATACCGAAGCCGCGCTCGCCAACCCGCAGGAGTTTGCGCTCAAGGCGGTCGAACAAATTAAGGGCAAACTGGCCGAGCATCTCATTAACGGCATCCAATATCACGAAACTGGCGAATGGTTCGACCAGAGCATTTTCGAGGAAACCGTCGAAAGCAACGCCGATAAAATGGTGGATTCGCCTAAGGGTTTGCACGACAAAGTGATTTTCGATTCCAAGGTCGAGCGCCAGTTTGTCGAGGATATGGAGAATTATAGCTGGCTGCGTCGCTATGTCAAACTGCCGCCGCGCTTCACGGTGCCCACGCCAATTGGCACCTACAATCCCGATTGGGCGATCATCGCCGCAGACATTGACGAGTATGGCGATGAAGATGGCCCGGCGTTGCATTTAATTCGCGAGACCAAAAGCTCGCTCAAGCCAGGCGCGTTGCGTCCAGGCGAAGAGCAAAAAATCCGTTGCGGCAAGGCGCATTTCGTGGGCGCGTTGGGAATGGACTTCAAAGAGATCACCAACGCAAAGCAGATTTTGCCCGACGAATAGTGGCGCCCATATGTCGCGTCTAAGAAGTTTCATTTGCTGCCACCTTACGACAGCTGTGACATTTTAGACGCGACAAATCGTCGTCACCCCAAGAAAGTCGCGCTTGTTAGAGACCGATGCCGACTGTTGGCGACCTTTGCGTTGGGTTAAAATAGGGTTATGGCCGAACTTCTTTTAACCGTGCCCGAAGCCGCGTTGCGGTTGCGGCTTTCGCCTTTGACGGTGCAGCGCCAGTTGCGGCGCGGCGTTTTGCGCGGCATCAAGCGCGGCAAAGCGTGGCGCGTGCCCGAAAGCGCACTGATGGAATCGTCGGAGGCCGTTGCGCCGCCCGCGCCGCCCGCGCCGCCGCCGGTTGATACGCCCGCAATGCGGGCGCAGGCGATTCGCGATGAGATGAAAAGTGGCGACGTGAAGCGACGCAATGCGGCGATTGTCGCGCTTTATCAGGCCGACGCCGACACTCGCGAAATCGTCTTCGAGGCGGCGGCGCAAGCGGTCGCCGATTGGAAAGGCGAAGAAGAGGATTGGTCGGATTGGCGTGCGCTCGATGGTGAGCCGTTTCACTTTCCCGATGCAGAGGAAACTCCTTGAGTCGCTCTTCGCAATCGTCTGCATTGAAGCCGCGACGCGGCGAAATCTGGCGCGTGGATTTGGAGCCGACGCGCGGGCGCGAACTTCAAAGTTCCAAAGGCGCCTCGACCGATACTCGACCCGTTTTGGTTTTAACGCGCGCGGGCGTCGGCGAACCCGGCGTTTCGTTGTGCGCGCCGATTTGCAACTATGATGCTGGGCGCGACGAAGAGCGTTCCTGGCGCGTCGTGTTGCTCGATACGCCCGAAAGCGGGTTGACCAAACTCTGCTGTGCCGATGTCAGTCAAACGCGCGCGCTCGACATTTCGCGTTTCGTTCGCAAGGACGGACGCGCCGATTCCAACGAATTGGATGCAACCGCCAAGGCGCTCGCCTTGACAATTGAGGCGCCTGGTCTTTTGCCCTCCGATTGAGCATCGGTTTTGTTTTCGCGCTTTCGCAATTGGCTCCACCCGGCGACTAATCCCGCCATTATCACAGTGCCAAAACCGCGCGCATTTGCTATAATTATTCGCGTTCTCCCGCAACATTTACCAAGGCCGAAATGCAAATTTTCGCCTTCATCCTTCTCCCATAATGGCCGCATCTCCCGTTCCCGCTTCGGTTCAACCGTCGTCGCTCAATCCGCTTACGCCCGCAACCATCGTTGAAAAACCGATGGGCATTACCATGCGCGCCGCCCTGCTTTCGCTGGGGCTGGCATTTTTCTTCGGCTACATCATTCCCATCGTGGACATGAAAATGCGCAACACCTTTCTGGGTGCCACGCATTTGCCGCCGGGCGCCGTCGCCGTTCTGGTGATTTTACTGCTCACCGTCAACCCGCTGTTGACGCTGATTTCGCGCCAGAAATCGCGCATCTCGCTCGTCTTCGGTGGCCTCATCGCCTTTGGCGCGTTGTCGGGCTTCTTCTTCGTGCGCGCGGGCACCGCCAGCCTGTTGTTCTGGCTGTTTGGCGCTGGCGCCGTCTTGATGTTGCTGACTCTGGCGCTCAATCTGGGCAAACGTCCGCTTTCGCGCAACGAGATTCTCACCGTTTATATCTCGTGCCTGTTCTCGACTCTGGCGCCTGGACACGGTGCCGAAAACGTGTTCGTGGTTAACCTGATCGGGCCGTTTTACTACGCGACGCGCGAAAATAAATATCTGGATTTCATGGTGCCCTACCTGAAACCCTGGATGACGCCCGCTATCGATCCCGCAACCGGCGGCTATAACGAGGCCAGCAAAGCCGTCGTTGATGGCTGGTTCAACAACTCCATCACTGGCGAGGTGCCCTGGGGTGCCTGGATGGTGCCGCTTCTGGTGTGGGGCAGCGCCATCGCGCTGATGTATATCATGATGGCCTGTTTGTCCACGATGATTCGCAAGCAGTGGGCCGAGAGCGAGGCGCTGGCGTTCCCGCTTTTGCGTTTGCCGCTCGAACTGACCGAAGACGTGGACAAGCCCAACAGTGGCGCGGTCTTGGGCAGCTTCTTTGGCAACGGCATGATGTGGATCGGTTTTGGCATCGCGGTGTTTATTCAGATGCTACGTGGGCTGAACGGTTACTTCCCCGACGTGCCGACGTTTCCGCTCGACATCAATACCAACCAACTCTTCACCGAGGCGCCGTGGAATCAAATCGGCGGCGCGCCGGTTGTGGTGTGGCCGGTCATCGTGGGCATCACTTATCTGCTCACGGCAGAGATTTCTTTCTCGTTCTGGTTCTTCTACTGGTTCATCAAGTTCCAGTTGATCGCCGCGTATTTTCTCGGTTTTCCGTCGGGCGCTTTGCCCAAACCCATCGGCGCCTTTGGCGGCGGCTCCAACGCGACCTTCACGTTCTACCAGCAGGTCGGTGTTTACCTGTCCTATGTCGGCATCATCGTTTATACCGGGCGCGAGCATCTCAAGCACATCGTTTTGCGTGGTCTGGGACGGCGCCGCGCGCGGCCCGACGAAGCCAACGAACCGATGAGTTATCCCCTGGCGTTCTGGGGCTTTGTGCTGTCGTTTGGTTTGCTGGTGGGCTGGAGCATTTTGGCGGGCCTGAACCCGATGTTGGCCTTTGGAATGTGGACGCTTTACGTCGTCATCATTCTGGCGTTGACGCGTATTATCGCCGAGGCGGGCATTCTGTTCGTGCAGCACGGTTGGGCTCCTCTGGGCACGCTGGGCCAAATCTTTGGCGCGGGCCAGAACCACTGGCTGCTGGGCGCTTCATCGCTGCCCGCCGCCGCGACAATTCAGGGCGGTTTGATGACTGACCTGCGCGGCTTTATCATGCCGTCGTTTATTCAGGGCTTCAAGCTGGCGCACGACCGTAAAATCGCTTTGCGCCCCCTGCTTGTTTTGATGCTGGTCTGTTCGCTGATTACCATGGCGATGGGCGTTTACATGAACGTGAAGTTGGGTTACTCTCAGGGCGGATTGTCGCTCGATGCGTGGTATTCGGGCGGCGCCTCGCGCATTCCCGCCGATTCGACCGCCAATCTGGTGAAGGGCGTCCAGGAAGCCAGTTACTGGAATCTGGGTTGGGTCGGTCTGGGCATCGTGCTGACTTACGGCATGATGTTGGCGCGCTCGCGCTTCGCCTGGTTCCCGCTGCACCCGATTGGTCTGCTGGTCTCGCAGAGCTACCCGATTGGCAGCATCTGGTTTTCGATTTTCCTGGGCTGGTTGGCCAAAGTCCTCATCACCAAGTTTGGCGGGACGGATTCGTATCGCAGAGGCGTGCCGTTGTTTCTGGGACTGGCGCTGGGCGACGTAATGATGATGATCTTCTGGCTGGTGATCGATGGATGGCAGGGCAAATCCGGCCACAAGTTGATGCCAGGTTGAGGATATCCCCTATCCGAAAACTGCATTTCTTCTCGAACCAACGCGCCGAACTTGCGTCCTTCGGCGCGTTAAGTTTTGCGAGAGGCGCCTTTTATTGGCGACTTTTCGCCGCCGACTTGCTCTAAATCCCTCCATGAAACCTTTGCTTTTCACCTTAGCACTGACGGGTTGCGCTTCTATTGCGTTCGCTGCCCCCACGACCGTCACTAACCCGGCGCTTCCGTCGATTCCCAAAGCGGGCGCTAAAACGGGCGCCGTTGCCAGTGCGCCCGTCGCGGCGACGGGTTTCGCCGCCGATGTCAACGGTGAGAAGATTCCCCTGATCGAACTGAACCGTCGCGTCGAGGCGGTGAAGGCCAGTGAACCCTCGTTGCAGACCAACTCGTCCGCCGCCACCGATGCGCTCAAACAGGTGCGCACCCAGATGCTCGATGAGCTGGTGACCATCAAACTGCTCAGTCAGGAGGCGCGCAAACGCCGCATCGCGACGCCCACCAAGGACGTGGACGATTCGATTGGCCAACTGAAGTCGCAGTTCAAAACCGAGGCCGAATTCAACAAGTGGCTGGGCGAAAGCGGCGTCACTCAGACCGACGTGCGCGCGCGCATCTCCGACGAACTGGCGATGGACGAATTGACCAAACAGGTCACTTCCGATGTGACGGTTACCGATGCCGACATCTCCGCGTTTTACCGCGCGCACCCCACCGATTTCACCATCAACGCCGCCGTCAAAGCGCGCCACATTCTGCTGGCGATTAACCCCAACGCTCCGGCGACCGACAAGGACGCCGTGCGCAAGCGCGCCCAAAACGTGCTCGCTCAACTGAAAAAAGGCGGCGACTTCGCGGCCCTCGCCAAAACTTACTCCGACGATCAATCGAACAAAGATCGCGGCGGCGAACTGCCGATTTTCGAGCGCGGCATGATGGTCAAACCGTTCGAGGACGCCGCCTTCGCCGCTAAAGAGGGCGACATCGTCGGCCCCATCGAGACGCAGTTCGGATTGCACCTCATCAAAGTGGAAAAGGTGTTGCCGCAGAAGATCGTGGATTTCAAAGACGTCAAAGACGACCCGCGTTTGAAAGCCCTGATTTTGCGCGACAAAAAGCAGGATAGATTCGACGCTTTCGTGGCCGGATTGAAGGCGAGCGCGAAGATTCAGAAGTTCGTGTAATACCAAGTCCGGCTTCTGAGTTCATGAACCGCGCGTAAGCAAGCGGGCCGTTGTAATTGCGAGAACAGTTCAACGTTGCCCTGAGCGTTATGGCCCGCTTGCTTACGCGCGCGGTTCATGAACTCAGAAGAACTCAGAAGCCGGACTTGGTATAAAGCCCGGAGAAACGCGACGGCGCCCGACGATGAATGAATCGTCGGGCGCCGTTGTGTTTGGTTGCGCGAGTTTTAAGTTTGGTTTTCAGGGTGCGCTTCGCTTCAAGCGGGGCTTGCGCCTCCTTCCAATCCCAAGTTTTCTCTGCGCATCTCGATTGGAAGGAGGCGCAAGCCCCGCTTGAAGCGAAGCGCACCTTGAAAACTAATAATTTCGCACGAAATTCATGTATAGAGGCGCGGCACCATTATGCCTTGATCGCGTGTCCGGCGCGCGCGCTCTGGCCCGCCAAATCTAAAATCTGAATCGGACGCCGCGCCCAACTGGCGCTAATTACCAACTCCGCGCCGTCCACCAGATGATCGCGCACGTTCTCGTAATACAAATGCCCCTCGTCTTTGGGATGCGGCAACTGCGTGACGACAAACTTGCCGTCCTCGCGCTGGTAGAGCTTGGAATTGCCCGCGTCCACGACGAGCGTGCCTGTCGTGCCGGTTATCTCCAGCCAGCCCTCTTTGCCTTTGGAGTCGATGCTGGTCACCGAAAGCGTAATCCAGGGGCCGTTCTCGAAGCGCGCCAACACGAAACTTTCGTCTTCGTTGGCGTCCTCCTTCCACGAAGTCTGCGGCCCCCAGTGCCCGTGATAGGCCACGCCCGTCACTTCGGTCAGGGGCGCGTCGAAGAGTTGCAGCGAGTATTCCAGCAAATGCACACCCCAATCATAAAGGATGCCGCCCGAAATCGTGCGGCTGGTGCGCCACCAATCGTTGGGCTTGCCGTAGCCGCCCATGTGACACTCGATGCGCACCACATCGCCAATTAACTTCTGCTCGCGCACCAAATCAACCGCTTGCAAAATGCGGCCATCCCAGTGCCTGTTGTGATAAGCCGAAATCATCGTGCCGGATTTTTCGGCGGCTTCGATCATCGAATCCACCTCTTCGAGCGTAATCGCCAGAGGTTTCTCCGAAACGACGTGACGTCCGGCGCGCAGACATTGCAGCGCCAGAGGCGCGTGCGTGTTGTGCGGCGTGATCAGCGTGACCAGTTCGACATCGGATTTATCGAGCATCTCTTCGACCGAACCGTAGGTCTGGATGCCGGGGAAATCTTGCGTGGCGACGGCCAAACGCGCGGCATCAACTTCGGTGACGGCGACCGGCGTCATGCCGGCGGCCTGCATCTGTTCGAGGTGTGTGCGGCCCATGTTGAAGGCGCCGCCATAGCCGACGACGCCGACGCGAATGTCGGCAGGAGAAGCGTAGGTTTTCATAAAATTGGAGCAGAGCGCAGTATAGCCGGAGCTTAAATTACGCTTGCAATCGAACGGAATACCCCTGCTCGCCAAAGCCTCGGCGCGGTTTTGGCCCATACTTAAACCATGTCAACTCAGGCTCCTTCGCAATTATTCGATTTCTCTCACCACGAAGCCCAAGCTCAAACGCCCGAATTGAAATCCCATTCCGAGCCGCCCGAAAATCCGCCGCAGTTGGACGCGCCCGACTATGATCCCAATGATGAAGAATGGGAAAACTTCGACTGGGAAAATTATAACAAGCGCGCCGCCAAACGCCTGAACTCGTTTGGCGAAATCGAAGAGCGCTACCCCGAATTGCGCGATAATATGGGGTCGCAATTGTGGGTGGCGCGCCATCTGCCGCCCCTCGTTACGCGTTGGATTTTGTCCGATTTGCCCACCAAGTCGCTGTGGGAACATCTGGGCGCCGACGAAATGAAGCTGCTCAAACACGAAGCTCTGCGCGGATTCCAACAAACGCCGGGCAGTTTGCGGCGCGAGCCGGTGCAAAAACGCATCGCGAATTGGCTGCTCAAACACCCCGACGAAGTGCATTTGCTGTTACTGCGCTGGGCCTTGCGCGAACCGCAGCCGCCCATATTGGAGGCCGTCGAAGCGCAGGCCGACGAAGCCACGCTCAAGGGCCGCTTGCCTTCGCTGATTCGCACTTTCGGCCCCAACGCTGTCGGCGCGGCGCTTGCCTTTGGCGGCAAACCGCGCCTGTTTCAACATCTGGCGAACATGGTTCGCGACGACGAACAGTTGGAGCAAATCCTGGAAACCGCGCCGCTTTATGCGCCCGACGAAGCGCCCCTCCCCGCGCCCGCGCCGCCGCAGCCCGACTCGGAGGCCGCGCGGTTCTGGCAGCAGGAGGCCTGTCAACTGCGCGAATCTTTGGAGCAGTTGCGCGTCCAACTCGAAGACGCGCAGGACGGTCTGGCGGTGCAGGCCAACGCGACAGCGAAGATTAAAACGCTCGAAGGCGAGATCAACAAAGCCCAGAAACGCGAGGTAAACAAGGCCGCTCAGTTCGCCAAAAAGTTGGAGCAGGTCGAGCGCAAATGGGCCACCAAATATGAAGAGCTGAACAAAATCGAAGCGCGCGAAGAGCGCCGCGTGCGCGCAATGCAAACGCAAATCGAAGAGCTGGAAACCGATAACAAACGCCACAAACGGCAGGTGCGTCAGGGCGCGCAACTGCGCGAAGAAGAGCGCCGCAAAGTCATCGCGCTCGAAGCCAAATTAGCCGAACTGGGCGACGGCAAACCGGCTGCGGCCCAAAAATCGGTGGACGCGGTTTCGTCGCCGCCCACGACACAGGACGCGCCCAACCGTCCGGTCAAAGTTTCGCGCCCGTCGCCGCTCGACGAAATTTTCGAGTGGAACGCGCACGGACGCCGCGTGCGCATGACGGCGCGCGAAGTCAGGCGCTTGATAAACAATAACGACGAAGAGCGCGTCGGCACCGTAATGCTCGAATTGGACGCGTTACGGGAATCGAACCCCGAACTGCGCCGCCAATTTCTGGAACGATTGGGGCAGGCCGGTTCGCATTACCCGCGCGTTTTAACGCACGCCACCACGCGCGTTCTGGTGGACGCCTCAAACGTCGCGCGCTTTCGCAACAACAAATATGGCAAAGGCCAGTTGGTTCATCTGCAATTAATGAAGCAAGAGTTGCAACGTTTGGATTGCTGGCCAATCATCTTCATCGCCGATGCCTCGTTGCCGCACAATATAGACCAGCCCAATGAACTGCGCGAAATGGCGCGTAACGGCGAAATCATTATCACCGACAAAGGCGTCGAGGCCGACGAAATCCTGGCGCGCGAAGCCCGCGCGACGGGCGCTTACGTCGTCACCAACGACGCCAAATTTTTCTACAAAGTCTCGCCCGATTACGAGCCGCCACGCATTAGCTTTCGCGTGTTGGACGGTTTAGTTGTGGTGGACGAGTTTTAAGTTAAGGCTTACACAGAAACCGAGCGCCTCGAATAATCCCGCGCATTCGGTAGGTTCTCAAACTGAGCTTTAGTAGCGCGACCTATCCCCGGAAACGTATGCTTTAACCGCATGGAATCGCAAACAGTCGCAGTTTTGGGCGCGGGCAGTTGGGGCACGGCGCTGGCGTGTCTGGCCGCGCGCAATGGTCATCGCGTCGCGCTGTGGGCGCGCGACGAAGAGTTGGTCGCCGCCATCAATCGGGACGGCGAAAATCGGAAATATCTGCCGGGCGCCGACCTCAAAAACGTGCGCGCCAGCACCGACTTAACCGACGTTTTGCGCGGCGCTGGCTGGATCATCTCTGCCGTCCCGTGCGCGGGCGTGCCAGCCCTCGCGCCGCTCGTCGGGCAGTTGCGCGCACCCGAATCGGTTTTGGTGAGCGGCACCAAAGGTCTGCATCCCGAAAGCGGCGACCGCGCCGCGCAGTTGTGGTGCCAGGGCGCATCTTTGGAGGAGTCGCATTATGCCGCGCTGTCGGGCCCAAATCTGGCGCGCGAAATCGCGGCGGGCGTGCCGACTTCGTCGGTGGTGGCCTCGCTCGATGCCACCACCGCCGACCGCGCGCAGGAACTGTTCAGTTCGCAACTGTTTCGCGTCTACACCAACACCGATCTGCTGGGCGTCGAATTGGGCGGCGCTTTAAAAAACGTGGTGGCGATTGCCGCCGGAATTTGCGACGGCTTCGAGTTCGGCGACAACGCCAAAGCCGCCTTAATGACGCGACACTGGCGCGAGATGACGCGTTTGGCGGTCGCGTGCGGCGCGCGCGAGACGACGTTGTTCGGTCTGAGCGGAGTCGGCGACTTATTTGCAACCTGCGCCAGCCCGCATTCGCGCAATCACTCGCTGGGCGAGCGCCTGGGGCGCGGCGAAACTCTGGACGATGCGCGCCGCGAAGTCATGCAGGTCGTCGAAGGCGTCCATACCGCGCGCGCCGCGCTCAATCTGGCGCGCAAACACGGCGAAGAGTTGCCGGTGACGCAACAGTTGGCCGCAGTATTGTTCGAGGGCCAACCGGTGCGCGAGGCCATCGGCGCGCTGATGAATCGGCGCGGGAAGGCGGAGTTCGAGGAAGCGTGAGGAGGGTGAGGGAAAAACGTGGGGCTCATCCAAAAGAAAAATCGCTATTCACTACTCATAATTCACCACCAAACAAGGAGCAATTTAAACCATGTCAGATATTAAAAGCAGAGGCGATGTCGTCAACGAAGTGGCGGCGCAGGTGGACTTAACGCAAAAAGAAGTGGATCGAATTCTGCGCGCCTTCGAGTCGGTCATCATGCGTCAGGCGGCGACGGGCGGCGAGATTCGCATGGTCGGTTTCGGCTCGTTCAAGATTACGCATCGGGCCGCGCGCATTTCGCGCAATCCGCGAACCGGCGAACCCAGCGAAGTCGCCGCGCGTAACGCGATTCGTTTTGTGCCCGGTCAGGCGCTCAAAGACGCCGCCGCGTCGTCGCTCAAAGATGCGGCGCCCGCAAAGAAGAAACCCGCGAAAGCCGAGGCCGCGCCCGATGAAGCCAAGGCCGAGAAGAAATCGAAGAAATCGAAGAAGAAAAACAAGAGCTAAATCGCGCGGTTGTAACTACTCGTAATGCCCCCGCGCTGTCATGGGTGCGTAGAGAGGCACGAACGAAGTCGAAGAATCCATTGCATCGAAGTTCCCGCGCACGTTCACGGATACAGTTACGTCATGGATTCTTCGACTTCGTTCGTGCCTCTCTACGCACCCATGACAGCGCGGGGGCATTACGAGTAGTTGCGCGCGGTTTATTTTTGCCCGAAATTCCCGTGGATTTACTCACTCCCTCGCTACCGCTCATCAAGGCACTCCAACTTTACGGCTGGCTCGGTTGGCCAATGAAACTGCTGTCGTCATTGGGCTCAGAACTCTTCTTTTTGCTGCTGTTGCCGATGGTTTATTGGAACATTGACCGCCACATCGGGGCGCGTCTGGGCATTTTGCTAATCTCCAGTGTGGTGCTAAATGACCTGCTCAAAGTCGCTTTTGCCCTGCCGCGCCCATTTTGGACGGCGGGCGTCGGGCAGTTGGCGCCCACGCCCGAAGTTTCGTTCGGCTTTCCGTCAGGGCATTCGCAAAGCACCGCCGCGTTGTGGACGTTCCTCGCCCTCCAGACCAAACGCCCGCGTTTGTGGGTGCCGCTCGCCTTTGTCTTGCTGGTTTTGATCGCGCTCTCGCGTTTATATCTGGGCGCGCATTACCCGCTCGATGTCGTCGGCGGCGCCTTGATTGGTTACGCGTTACTGGGGGTTTTTCTGCGTTTGGAAAAACCGATGGCGCGCGCAATGGGCCATTCGTTGCCGCTACAAATCGGCGCGATTGTGCTGGCTGGCGTCGCCGTCGCGGTGCTTTACTGGCTGGCCTCGCGGCGCCTGATTACGCCCGAACAAACCTCGGTCGGCTTCGACACTTATGTGCGCGCCCTCGCCGGATTGAGCTTCGCCGCGCGCATCGGCGCGCTGCTGGGATTGTGCGGTGGACTGGCGTTGGCGTCGCACTTCGTGCCGTTTGAAGTCGAGGCGACGCGCGCGCAGAAAACGATTCGGTTCATCGTCGGCATCGTAGTTTTGGGTGTGTTGTGGGTGTTGACTAAAAAATTGCCGCCTTCTTATTTGCCGTTGTCGTTTTTGCCGTTGTCGTTCGCCGGATATTTTCTGTTGACGCTGTGGGTCACGTTGCTCGCGCCCGCTCTGTTCGTGCGACTGCGGTTGATGAAGCGCGAAACGCGCGTTGGGGTATAAATTGGTTTCTGCTAAGTTTGGATCGCGCGATAGATTGTCGTTGTGAAGCGCGCGCGTAAGCAAGTCGGGCCGTCACACCTCCGACAGAGTGACCGTTTTTCGGGGGCATGACGGCCCGACTTGCTTACGCGCGCGCTTCACAACGGCAATCTATCGCGCAAGTCTTCGACGCCAGATTTCTTCCCAATTACAAACGCACCGCGCGCCGCCCGCGTTTGTCCATTCATCAGCGCACCGATTTTGCAGCGCTCGTCGTTATGAACTCTCGCCTTCTCTTCGTTCCCGCCCTCGGTCTGGCCCTGACTTTCGTGCCTCACGCGCGCGCGCAAGATGGGATGATTCCCAGCATCGTCGCGCCCGGTCAGGGCGCGCTCGATGTCGCGAATCCGACCAACGTCGTCAATGTGGACGCGACCAATCTGGTTAATTTGCCCACGTTGCTGAGCCGCGCCGGAGCGATTTCGCTGGGTGTCTCTGCCGACGATCTCGATAAAAATCCCGCCGCGCGCGACGCTCTGCTGAATTATGTCGGGCGCGGCGGCACCATATTTTTGCACACCAACGCGGCGCAAATTTTCGGTTATCGCACCGTCGCGGCGCGCGAGACGACCAATCGTCTGGTGGGCCAAATTTATGGTCGCGCGCGCGCCGCCGTGCCGTTTGGCACGGTGCCGCTGTTGTGGAGCAACGATGTGAGCGCGACGACCGGCGCCGTGCGCGCGCCCGGCATCAATCGGGTGTTTTACACCTTGCGCCCGGGCGACGATTTAGTGGTCGATCATCCGGCGGGCACGCCGCTTTTGCAGGTCAGCGATGGCAGCTCCGCCCGCCCACTTTACGCGGCGGCCATCGCGCCTTATGGCGCGGGCTTCGCGGTGTTCACGCCCGATTTCATTGACCAAACACGCGGTGACGGCGCCGCCTTCGCGCGCAATCTGCTCAAGCTCGTCGGCGACTCGCGCTATGTTGGCATCCCGCAAGCGGCCATCGTGAGCGGCGACGGCCTGTTGCCCGCCCTCGCGAGCGCGCTGCAAAATTCGAGCGGCCAGAGCGCGCCTCTGCCCGGACTGGGCACCGGTTTGCCCGTCGCCCGCGAAGGCGCGATGCCGGGCGCGCCCATCGCGCGAAATGGCGCGACGAACAATGGCGCAATGGCTGGCGGCGCGATGAACAATGGCGCGATGAACAATGGCGCAATGGCTGGCGGCGCGATGAACAATGGCGCGATGAATCCGGCGCAACAGGGGCCGATTTTGTTGCTGACGCGCGCCGAGGCTTCCGGGTTTGGCGCGGCGTTGCAAAACGCTCCGCAGGGGCGTGGCGCGGCGGCGCTGGCGATTTTGCGGGCGCGCGTGGCGCTGCTCAACAACGATGCGCAGTCCGCGCAGACGCAGTTGGCCCTCGCCGAACGATTGACGCCCAACACGACCGAAATCCCATTTCTGCGCGGCGCGACGGCGATTGAGGGCGCCGGTTTCATCGGCGCGAATTTGGGGGATCGCGTGCGTAATGCCAGTCTCGCGGCCAACTCGTTCGCGGCGGCGAGTCGCGTGACTTCGGTCTTCTCGGGCACGGCTGGCAATGTTGACGGCGCTCCAGTTTATGGCGATGTTACGCCCAGTCAACTGGGTGTGCTGGGGGCGCAAATCAACCGTTTCTCGCAGGTGCTGGCGCTCGAACCGCCGCTTGCGCGCGTTTTGGGCAACGGCGCTGCGCAGGTCACGGTGCGCTATTTCGAGGGCGATGCTTCGCTGCCGTTTATCGCGGTGGCCATCAACGCGCTGACGGGTTCGGAGGCATTTCGTAGCGTGCTCGACGGGCAGGAAATTCTGCTGTTTCCCACGCCCGCGCTTTACCAGAATTATCGCGCGGCGTCGGGCTTGCGCGGACAAAACGCGCCGCTTCCGGCAACGACGCTGGGCGATGTGGTGGATGGCCGCATTTTGATGGTAACGATTCCGCCAGGCCGTCCGGTTGCGATTGGGCCGGGCGGCGTGCCGCGCGTGTTCCCGCTCCGCCCGACCAGCGCGAATTTGCTGGCGCGCCTGGAGGCTTACGCGCTGTTCGAGTCTTACATTGGCGATGGCAAAGGGCGCGTGCCCGCGTGGATGGCGCTGGGGCTGGCGAATCTGGCCGACCTGACCGTCAACGGTGACACGGTGAGCGCGCAATACGATCAGGAGTTGCGCCGTTTCGCCAGCTTGAATGGGCTGTTGTCGCCGCGCCAGTTCAACGCGCAAATCGGCGATTCTTCGTTGCTGGCGCAGGCCCAGGCCACCCAACTCATGCGTTATTTCTACGCGCAGTTCGGCACGGGCCGCGTTGACGAAACCCTCCAGCGCATCGGCGCGGGCCAAAACGTGGACGACGCACTATTGGCGACGACGGGGCTCAACGAAGAACAACTGTTCCGCGCCTGGAGCGACGCGCAGTTCAATGTTATCAGATGACGTCGGATTTCAGATGTCGGATTTCCGATGGCGGATAGGTTTGAGGAGAATCAAATTCATCCGCACGCTTCAACCCATCCGAAACCTGCCATCCGAAATCTGAAATCCGGCATCCGCCATCCGAAAAACTGTTGCTTACAATCCGCAGTAATCGCGCGCGCAACGTTGGCGCGTGCGTGCGTTCTAAAGGGCTTCCGCGAAGCGTGAAATCACGTTTTGCGATTGCGATGAAATCTTCGACCTCCGCGCCTCGCGACTGCGCGGGACTCGCCCCTCAACTGACCGCGCTTTTCGATGGCGAGGCCGACGCCGCTCAAGCGCGCGATGCGCGCGCGCATCTGCTGGTCTGTCCGGCCTGTTCGCGGTTGTGGCTCGATTGGACGCGCCATCGCGACACTTTGCAAAGCGAGCCGCCGCCCGCCATTCCGCCGACCTTGTTGTGGCGCGTTCTCATCGCCACCCGCGTCGCCGCTTTTGCCCGTCCGGCGCGGCGCCGTTCGCGTTTGCCGATGGTGACGGCGACGCCCCTGCGCGGCATCGAAGCGCCCCTGCCGCCCCGCCTGAGCGAGCATATTCTGGCGCGCACCACGCGCAAGCCCAACGCTCACGTCATGCTGACGCCGATGAATGGCGTCACTCCCGTCGCTACAGGACGGAACAACGCGAACTGGAAAGCGCGCACGTTTACGTTCCGCCGTGCGCCGTTGTGGGCCGCGCCCGCCCTCGCGCTGTGGATTTTGATGCTGGGCCGCGCCGACTTCAACGCCACTGTGCCCACCGCCACTCCCGATGCGGCGGTTGTGGTCGCGCCCGCGCCGCTCGTTAATATCGCGCCCACTAATGTGAAGTCAACGACGCGTTCGACAGTCGAAAACGAAGTGATTACGCCGATTCCGGTCGCTTCATTGCCGGTAATAACGTCGTCGTCTCGCACGACGGCGGCGCCGCGCGTCGGCACGGTTGCACCCATCGTTGTGCCGGTTGCGGTTGCGCCGGTTGCGGTTGCGCCGGTTGCAGTTGCGCCGGTTGCGGTTGCGCCGGTTGCGGTTGCGCCGGTTGCAGTTGCGCCCATCGCTCGGCGTATCGCGACGCCGGTGGTTGCTGGCGAAGGCGTTTTGAATCGCGGCGAAGGTGAGCGCATCGCATCCGCGTCCGTTGCGCGTGCGCAGTCAACGCGTGGCAGTGCGCGCGCCGATGTAGGATTGGGCCGTGCCTTTTTGCTGGCGATGAACGCCGGACAACGCGACATCATGCGCGCGCGCACGGCGCCGCGCCCAGCTCTCGGCACTGCGCCTGTCGCGCCAGTTTCGCGGGCACCGGTTGCGGCGCCCGCTCCGCGCCCGCAAGCGCCCGCCGCCACGCCCGCCAAAGCCGCGCCGCGCGCGATTCGGACGGCGCGCCGTGTGCCGGAAGATGTCGCGAACTCGCGCGTGACGCTGGCGGCGTTGGCCTCACCGACTTCGCCGATTCGCACGTTCAGTTCGGCACGCCTGCGTTCGGCGGCGTTCTCCGAAGATTCATTGCGCCCGCGCGTGGCTCATCTCAGCGCGGGCGGTCGCCGCCTGACGCGCCTGATGCCCGATGAAGGCACGATTCCCCTCCGCGTTTCGCGCCCAATCGCGGGCGCGCCGACGCTTCGCCCGACCAGTTTGAACGCGGGCGATAACGGCCCCAAACTCGACGAACTACGCTCGGCAGTGGACGATTTTCGCGCCTCAGTCGCGGGCAATGATCTTTTTTAGACAAGATGAACAGGATTTGCAGGATGAGACAGGATAGTTTCGAGTGGGTGAGAATTCCGAGGGATAAACCAAAATTAAATTGTTTTTCTCTGGGAGTTTCATTTGCTCGAAACTATCCTGTCTCATCCTGCAAATCCTGTTCATCCTGTCTAAAAATTTTCTGAATCGCTTTCGTCAAAGTTCCAATTTTATCCCACTCGCGAATTTGTCCCGCATCGCAAATTGAGCCCAACGCGCGCACGCCCGCCGCGCCCGAAACCACGAACGCTTCGTCGGCATCCCACAATGCCGCAAGCGGCCAACGACCCTGACGCACCTCGAACCGTTCGAGCACAACCGCGCGTCCGACGCCGCGCAAGCAGCCGCAATCGAGCGACGGCGTGTAAAGCGCGCCAGCTTTGGCCCAGAAAATCGAGGCGCGCGCGCTTTCGCAAATCCAATCGTTTTCGTTGAGCAACAACGCTTCGTCAAACCCGCCCGCGCGCGCTTCTTCCCACGCGATGAAATACGGCAAATATGAAGTCGTTTTCACGCCCGCCAAAGGCGCGCGGGCCGCCACCCGCGACGGCGAAACTTCTAACCTTAGCGGCGCAGTCGAAGGCGCCGCCGCCGTTTGCGCTGTGATGCTCCAATGCGCGCCTTTTTCGGCGTTCCAGCGTCCGTCGCCGCGCTTGGTGCCGGTAATGCGCGCGTGTCCATCGCGGATGTTTTCGGCGTCGAGCAACTGAGTTAATCCGGCGTATAACTGCGCTTCGCCGAACGAAAACTCAACGCGCGCGGCGGCGGCGTCGCGCCGCAAACGCGCGGCGTGACGCCGCCAGAATACCGGCGCGCCCTCGCGAATGGCGAGCGTGGTGAAAATGCCCCAGCCAAGTAATAATCCCGCGCTTGTGGCGTCAATGTGCGCCTGGGAAGTGAGTTGACCGTCGAACCAGATCATGCGAGGCAGTGTAGGATTAAACTGACTTGTTCCATGAACGCGCGCTCGCAAATTCTCGTCACCGGCGGTTCGGGCGCGTTGGGAAGCGCCGTCGTCGCCGCGCTTTGCGCGCGCGATTATAGCGTAATCGCAAATTATTGGCACGACGAAAAACGCGCGCAAACTTTGTCTGACGTAACCGGTTGCGCGCTCTATCGCGCCGACATTCGCGACGAAAATGCGGTGCAGACCCTATTCGATTCGCACCGTTTCGACGCCGTGATTCACGCGGCGGGCGCCAATCGCGACGCGTTGTTGTTGCGCACTTCCGCCGAACTGTGGCGAGAGCAGATGCGATGGCTCGACGCCGCGTTTTTGCTGACGCGCGCGAGTTTGCGAACCTTGCCAGAAGGCGCGCGTTTGATATTGATTGCATCGCGCGTAGGCGAGCGCGGCACTGTCGGGCAATCCGCTTACGCCGCGAGCAAAGGCGCGATATTGGGCTTGATGCGCACCGCCGCCAAGGAACGCGACGACCTGAGAATCAACGCGATTTGCCCGGGCTTTGCGCCCTCGGCGTTGTCACAGAACATCAGCGAAAAAACGGGCAAAAAGCGCGCTGAAGAGAATTCGCTGCCCGATGCCGATGCCGCGCAAAGTTTGGCGGCGGCCTGTCTGTGGCTGTTGAACGCCAACGTGAGCGGTCAAATCGTGCGGCCCGATTGTCGGGTTTAAAGTTTTTAGACAGGATGAGACAGGATGGGAAAAAGGGCTTGCAAGGAAAAAGGTAACCACTCAGGTGCCCTGTGAACCGCGCGCGTAAGCAAGCGGGCCATAACGCACCCGACAGAGTAGAAGTTGATCGAGTGCGTTACGGCCCGCTTGCTTACGCGCGCGGTTCACAGGGCACCTGAGTGGTTACGAAAAAAGAACTCAAAAAATATCTTTGTGCTTTCTTCAAGCTCAAATCTTCTTTTATCCCATCCTGTCTCATCCTGTTCATCCTGTCTAATCAAAGTCTTTTATGCCTCGCGTTGCCATCCTCGCTTACGGAGCGCACTATCGCGGCTCTACTCAGGGCGCGCTCGAATCGCAAATTGAGCGTGCCTTCGGCTCGCTGTGCGACGCCGCGCCCGATAAATCTCGCATTGGCATTTGTTTTACTTCGTCGAAAGGCGACCTCGACCGTTTACAAAACGGCGAATTTCTCGCCGCTCTGCCCGATGCGCCCGCGCGCGAATTCGCGCGTCAATTCGACGCGCGTGGCCGTATCGCCGCGCCCAACGCCGCCTGTGCGAGCGGCGCGCACGCCATCGCGTTGGGCGCGCAGTGGATCGCGCAGGGCGAGGCCGATTTGGTCTTGACCGGCGCCATTGAACCGCCGCAACATCCGATGATTACGGCGGCCTATCGCAACATGGGCGCGCTGAGCAAAAGCGGAATCATGCGTCCGTTCGATGCGCGGCGCGACGGTTTCGTCGCCGACGCGGGCGGCGGCTTTGTGGCGTTGGCCAGCGAAACGTGGGCGCGCGAAGGCGGCGTTCCAATTCACGGTTTTCTGGGCGGTTGGAGCTTCGCCTGCGACGCCCATCACATCACGCAAATGGCGCCGTCGGGCGCGGCGATTGAACGCGCGATTCGTCAATCGTTAAAGCGCGCGGGCGAGCCGAAAGTGGATTACGTCAACGCGCACGGCACCGCGACGATTAACGATGCTATCGAAGCGCGCGCTTTGAATCGCGTCTTTGGCGCTGGCGTTGCGGTTTCCTCGACCAAGCCGCAAACCGGCCATTTGCTGGGCGCGGCGGGCGCCGTCGAAGCGGTTTTGTGTCTGGAAGCGATGGCAAATCAGGTCGCGCCGCCGACGTTGAATCTGGAAAAAGTGGACGATGAAATTGATTTAGATTTGGTGATCGGGCAGGGCAGGGCGATGCCGATTGGGGCGACGTTGAGTTTGAATTACGGGTTCGGCGGGCACATTGGTTGTCTGGTTTTCACAACTTCTTGAGACGCCCTTAGCTGGATTGTTGCGGCGCTTTCCAGAGTAGTGCGCTATTGTCATCGCCGCTGGACGCGATAGTTTTGCCATCGGGCGAAAACGCGAGGTGAATGATCCAGTGACCGCCTCTTTGTCGCGAGAGCCAGGCGCCACTGCTCGTATCCCAAAAATTGATTTCGCCAACGGTGTCCGGCTCTTGCGGGCCGGACGAAGGACAATCATAACAGCGTATTTCGCGGCGCCAAGTGAAGTTTGGGCCACCGCCAGCCAACGTTTTGCCATCGGGTGAAAAGCCCAACCCGAAAATAGAAACTTTGTCGGGAGCAGCCCACGAACGCAATAAACGCCCATTTCGCGCGTCCCATAGCCAAAGGGTGCGCGCGTCCGTTGCCGCAATCAGCGAGCCTTTGGGCGCAAATGCCACGCGAGCAACGCCAGCGCCACGCGCGCCAATGATGCCTGGTGCGCTTAAAGTAAATTTCAATTTGGCCTGGGACACATCCCACAGATAAACGGCGCCATCGTTGTGCCCCGAAACCAGTGCCGTGCCGTCGGGCGAAAACGCGGCGCTTGCGACGGTTTGAAGATATTTTTTCTTGCTTTCATAGGTGGGCCCGCTCAACTTTTGCGCTCGGCGACCGTCGGATGTATTCCATAATTGCACCGCGTTCGCATCGGTGCTGGCCCAAAAACGTCCATCGGGTGAAGCGAGCAAACCGGCGCGTCCCCCACTCGCATCCTTCCAAACGTGCTTGATTTTTCCGCTCTGCGCATCGCGCACCATCAGCGGAAACGTTTCACAGGCGATCTCAGCGCCCTGACTGCCAAAGGTCGCTGATTGAATACCGCCGCTTGGAAACCTGGCTGTAGGATTGGGCGTGACGGTTAATGTGCGTCGCAAATAGCCAGTATGTGCATCATGAATTTGCACTCGTGCGCCCATCGGCGCGGCGCCGTTGCGCGTAGTAAACGATCGCACGCTCAAAGCCAGGCTTTTGCCATCGGGAGAAAAAGAAACCGAATTAACGCGCGTGCGTTTGGGAGCGCGCAACGTGATAACTTGATCGGGCCTTTGAGCCGAGGGCCGAAAATAAATCAACAACGCGGCTCCCACTATGAGGCCAACGAGCAACAGGCGATGGGAACGAATTCTTTGAAAAAAGTGCGTCATTGATCAATCCCTATAAATTAAATTTACCTAAGTTGTCCCCTATGCCCGCTTTGTCATTCTGAGCGTAGAGAGGCACGAACGAAGTCGAAGAATCCATTGCGTTTGAGTCTCTGCGCACGTTTACGGATGT
>JAABUN010003078.1_pt1 | contig 27094 bp, 30 predicted proteins | sample 5559311 | NCBI WGS metagenome assembly JAABUN01 (sample SAMN10711877, study PRJNA513370) | rock metagenome | isolation source: Antarctica rocks | place: Antarctica: Victoria Land, Siegfried Peak sud
CGGGCGTCGAACCGGACGGTGTAGACGGTCTGCGTCTGCGCCGGCAGGCCGCGCGCGCGGTCGTCGGCGAGCGGGCTGGACCCCTCGGGCTCGAGCACGGTCCCGACCGCGCCTCGGGCGTAGCGCGACAGCCGCGTGTGGTGCGGCGGGTCGCTGCGCCGGGTCCGGACGCGGGTGCCCGGGAGGAAGCGGTCAGCCACCGTGCACCTCGTCGTTCGACAGCACGCCCTTCTCCACGCACAGCGTCGTGACGGCGTGGAACCACTTCTCGTAATAGCCCGAGGCGAGGTACTCCCCCGGCGGCATCCGCTCGATCGCGTCGCGGAACTCGTCGAGGTTGTAGACACCCGCGCCGAGGAGCGCCCGGTTCATCGCGAACACGTGCGCCTCCCAGTCGGCGTGAAAAGCCGGCTCGTCCAGCTCGGGCTGAGGCAGGTCGAAGCCCTCGACCCCACCGACGTCGTTGATGCGCGCCACAACGCCACCCTGACACACCAACCGGTCGGTCCTGGTTCTAGGCGGACGGCGGGCCCGGATCTCCAAGTACTCACCGACGGGCGGACGCACCCGGGCCACCTGCCCCGCCGCCTCGGCGCGTGGCCAGTAGACGCTCGCCGGGCGCGCCAGCAGCCTCGGGAAGGCAGGGGTCTGCCCAGACTTCCGTTGACAGCAGATGACGGAGCGGTCACCCACCACCACCTCTGTCATGACCCGACATTCGTGAGGTCGAGCGCCTCGTCGATCCTGGTCGACCGCTGCCCCCTGCAGAGGTCGGCCCCCGACAGCGGGGACAGCAGCTACCGGTGGCCTGCCCCGTGACCGGTCATCTGTCCGCGTACACGGCCTGACTCCACCTACCCCGGGTCAACCAAAGTCTGGGCAGTCCCTCGTGCCGCTACCGCGAGTCAACTAGGGGCACGGTGGCCAGCCTCGAGATGAGCATCGCGACGAGCTTGCTGTCGAGTGCGAGCGAGTTGATCAGCAGGTCGTTGACGCCGAGCCCGATGACGGCGTGAAGCACCAAGAGGGGAATCCTGCGGGCACGGCGTAACCCGATGACGGCGAAGAGCAGGCCTACGACGATGATGATGATCAGCAGGGGAAGCAGGACCGCGGCGATGACGGCCGCCCAGTCGAGGTAGACGATCATCGCTCCCCGATCACCGGGGAGGGCTGCCGGTTTCGCGAGCGGCTCGTGAGCGGTACCCAACGGGCCGATATCGAGCAGGAGCGCGAGGTGGTCGTACTCGGGTGCCAAAACCGGAGACGCCTATCGAAGGATGAGCGCCGGATCGCCGTGGAACGACATGGCCTACAACCGGCTCGAGCGGACCATCAGGGCGCCGTCGACTGCAAGCCTGCGAGACGGTGACCACGGCTCTTTCGACAACCACCGGTTCTCTCGCGAAGGAGATCGCGGGGCTGGCCGACCTGACAGCTGGACCCTCTTCCGTCCGCGACATTGGCCGTGTGGTCAGGTGCCGCGCATGAGGTCAGCAAGCCGAGCCTCGCGCGCCCGCCGCATGTGGGTCTTGGCCTCCTGCTCCGCCACGTCGCCGTTGCGGGTCTCTATGGCCCGGACGATGTGGTCGTGCTCCGCCAGGACCTCGACGGCACGCTGCTCGCTGGCGAACGTCGAGACGGACAGCCGCCGGATGGCGTGCTCGACCTGGCCGAGGAACCGGTCGAGGTAGGTGTTGTTGGCAGCGTCGCGCACCAGCCGGTGCCACTCCAGGTTGAGCCGTGCCATGAGAGACACATCCTTATCGGCAGCGGCCTGCTCCATCTGCTCGCCGACCCGCTGCAGTTGCGGGACCAGGTGCGGCCCGCCCCGGGTGGCGGCGAGCCGGGCGGCAAGGCCTTCGAGCTGCTCCCGGACGGCGTAGAGCGCGAGAACGTCGTCGAACGACAGCGTCGCCACGACTACCCCCTGGTGCGCCGTCTTGACGGCGAGGCCCTCGTCCACAAGCCGGCTCAGCGCTTCGCGCACCGGTGTGCGGCTGACCGATAGGATCCGGGCGAGGTCACCCTCGCGGAGCCACTCGCCGGGCTTCAGGGCTCCGTCGAGGATCGCCTCGCGCAACGCGTCGATAACGGCGGCGGGGGTGTGACCGCGGGAGGCCCCCGCGAAGACGTAGGTCTCGAGCCCCGCTCCCACGGGCGAGCTCTGCAGTTGGCTCACGGGCAAACCTTATCGGCTGGTTCTCGGATCCGCGCGGGCGGTGCGTACAGATGGTATGCGACGTGCAGGGCTCTGTCACCGCGACCGCAACTCGGTCGGGCTCGGCAGGCTGGCAAAGCGTAGGAGGAGGCGCACGGTTGGGCTGCAAGTCCTCAGGCTGCAAATCGGAACCGGTGCCTTGACGCCTCCTCGGTGATGCTGCATGGTCGTTGTATGCAACCTGTGGCCAATCCTCAGCGGCTGCCGTGGGAGCCGACGGCACAGCTGTGGCGCGAGCGCTGCGCCAGCGACGAGGCCCTACGGGCCATCGCCGCCAGCGTCGACATCGCCTTCGGGGTCCGTTCGGACGACCAGCACACCACCTTCCTCTTCCGCGACGGGGTCTTCGAGGTGACCGCGAGCCCGGGCGAGGTCGCCTTCTCGGTGTGCGCGACGACCGACAGTTGGCGCGAACTCTTCGCGCCGGTGCCGCGACCGACGTACCAGAACTTCTTCGGCATGCTCATGCGTGTCGATGGCACCTCGGTCGCGGGTGACCAGTTGTCGTTCGCCCAGCATGTGCACGTCGTGCGCCGGGTGCTCGACCTGGGACGGTCGGCGACCGACCCCGACCCGGCCGAGCCGACACCGGCGCAGTTCGCCCCCAGCGAGGACCACGTCCAGGGACGCTTCCACCACGTGACGACCGCCGCCGGTTCGAGCCGCATCCTCGTGGAGGAGTCCGGCACCGGTCAGGACGTGCTGCTGTTGCACACCGCAGGGGCCGACGGCCGGCAGTTCCACCACCTGATGAACGACGAGCGGCTACGCTCGCGCTGCCACATGGTGAGCTTCGACCTTCCGGGTCACGGCCGCTCCGCTCCGCCGAGTGGTGTCCACCCGGGTGGCTACGCCCTCGACACCGACTCCTACGTCGACTGGGTCATGGGCGTGGTGGACGCGACCGGTCTCGACCAGCCGATCGTGCTGGGCTGCTCGATGTCCGGTGCGCTGTGCCTCGAGCTCGCCTACCGCTTCCCCGACCGGCTCGGCGGTGTCGTCGCGTGCGAGGCCAGCGAGAAGGTGCTCGGACGGCAGGTCCCGTGGGCGCGGCACCCGCTGGTCAACCAAACGCTCTTCGTCCCCGAGTGGGTGGACGGGCTCATGGCGCCGCAGAGCCCGGCTCGCTACCGCGACGAGATCTGGTGGGGCTACTCGCAGGGCGGCTTCGGGACCTTCTACGGTGACATCCTGTTCTACAGCGGCGACTGGGACGGCCGTGACCGCGTGCCGCACATCGACACCGAGCGATGCCCGGTCGTCATGCTGACGGGCGAGTACGACTACTCCTGCACCCCGCAGATGTCGAAGCAGACGGCCGCGCGCATCCCCGGTGCGGTGTTCCGGACGATGCCGGGCCTCGGCCACTTCCCGCCGGCGGAGAACCCGCCCCTGTTTGCCGGGCACCTGCTCGACGCGCTCGACACCATCGCCGAGACGGCCGGCTCCGCGTCGTGAAGCGCTACCAGATGCTCATCGGCGGCGAGCTCGTCGACGCGTCGGACGATCGGCGGCTCGACGCCGTAAACCCCTACACCAGGGCGGTCTTCGCCACGATCCCGGACGCCACGCCCGACGACGTCGCCCAGGCGGTCGCGACCGCCCGTATAGCCTTCGACGAGGTCTGGTCCGGCGTACCCGGGCACGAGCGCGCTCGGCTGTTGCACCGCCTGGCCGACCTCATCGAAGCCCGAGTCGACGAGCTGGGACGGCTCGAGTCCACCGACAACGGCAAGTTGCTGCGCGAGACCACGGGTCAGGCCCGCTTCGCCGCCCGCAACTACCGCTTCTTCGCCGGCTACGCCGACAAGTTGTACGGCCGGACGATCCCGCTGGACACCCCCGACATGCTCGACTACACGATCCGCGAGCCGGTAGGCGTGGCGGCGCTCATCACGGCGTGGAACAGCCCGATGCAGCTGCTGGCCAACAAGCTGGCGCCCGCGCTGGCCGCCGGCAATGCCGTCGTCATCAAGCCCTCGGAGCACGCCTCGGTGACGACCCTGCTGTTGGCCGATCTCGTCGACCGAGCGGGTTTCCCGCCCGGTGTGGTCAACATCGTCAGCGGCGGGGTGGAGGCCGGCGCCGCCCTGTCGAGCCACCCCGGCCTGGACCGGATCAGCTTCACCGGGAGCGTCCCGACGGGTCAAGCCATCGCCGCCGCGGCGGCGCGCACGCTCGTCCCCGTCACGCTCGAGCTCGGGGGCAAGTCGCCCAACATCGTGTTCGAGGACGCCGACCTCGACCGCGCCGTCACGGGCGCTCTCGTCGGCATCTACTCCGCGGGCGGCCAGACCTGCATCGCGGGCAGCCGGCTGCTCGTGCAGGCATCCGTCCACGACCAGGTCGTGGAGCAGGTAGCAGAGCGGGCGAGGCGCATTCGGCTGGGTGACCCCATGGCGCCGGTGACCCACATGGGTCCGGTGGCCAACGAGCCGCAGTACGACCGCATCCGCGGCGTGATCGCCGATGGCAAGGAGTCGGGTGCCACGATGCTGGCCGGCCAGGAGGCGCTGGAGGGCTCCGACCTCGAGTCCGGGTTCTTCGTGCGCCCCACCGTGTTCGCCGACGTCGACAACTCGATGGCGCTCGCCCGCGAGGAGATCTTCGGGCCCGTCCTTTCCGTCCTGCGGTTCGAGGACGATGACCACGCCGTGGCCCTCGCCAACGACAGCGACTTCGGCTTGGCGTCCGGGATCTGGACCAACAACCTGAGCCGGGCGCACAGCGTCGCGCGCCGGCTCGTCGCCGGGACCGTTTGGGTCAACACCTACCGGGCCTCTGCGGCGCAGGCACCCTTCGGCGGCACCCGCCGGTCCGGCTGGGGGCGCGAGCGGGGCGAGGAGGCCCTGGAGGAGTACGTCCGGACCAAGAACGTGATGGTCGACCTGTCTGGAAGAACCGCTGACCCGTTCTCCCCGACCGACTAGCCCGACGAGGCCGACGAGGCCGACGGCCGACCAGCCACACCCCCACGACGGAGAGGCGCTCATGGACCAGCAGCACAGCGGTACCCGGGAGGTCGTGGCCCTCTGCGGCCTCGGCAACATGGGCGGGGCCGTAGCCGGCCGGCTGGCGGAGCGCTACCACGTCCTGGGCAGCGACCTCAGCGAGCAGCGACGCGCCCAGGCGGCCGACCGCTACGGCGTCGAGCTGGTCGACAATCTCGCCGACCTGTCGAAGGCGCCCGTCGTCGTGCTGTCGCTGCCCGCTCCGGACATCTCCGTGTCGGTGACGACCGAGTTGCTCCCCAGCCTGTCGCCCGGCACGCTCGTCCTCGAGACGAGCACCGTCAACCCGCTGGACATGTGGCGGCTGCGGGACCTGTGTGCGCCCGCGGGGGTGCGCGTCGTCGATGCCGCGATCCTGTCCGGGGTGGCCCAGATGGCGGCAGGCCGGGGGACGCTGCTCGTGGGCGGTGCGGCCGAGGACCTCGCGGCGGTCGCCCCGCTGCTCGAGGTCCTCGGCAGCCGGGTTCTCACCTTCGGCGACGTGGGCAGCGGCATGGCCGCGAAGGTGATCAACAACGCCGTCGCCCACGCCGTCATGGTGGTGCTCGTGGAGGCCGGCGCCATGGCAGCCGCCACGGGGCTGGCTGCCGACGATCTCGCGGGGCTGCTCTCCGACCCGGACGCCGGCCTGCTGCGACCGCTCACGCACCGCTTCGTCGAGCGCGTCATGCGGTCCGACTACGACGGCGGCATGCCGACCGAGGCGGCCCGCAAGGACTCCACGCTCGCCCTCGGCCTGGCGCAGACGGCAGGGGTGCCGCTGTTCGCCATCCAGGGCGCCCACACCGCCTACGAGATCGCCGTCGGGGAGGGGCTGGGGCGCCTGGACTACGCCTCAATCGCCCGGCTGTGGGAGGGCTGGACAGGCCGGCCCATGGCGGGGACGGCGCCGGAAAGCTCCCTCGCAGTCACGGCGGCGGCGAAGCAGTGAGCACTGAGGAGCGGTTCGACGTCGTCGTGGTGGGTGGCGGCAACGCCGGCTTCTGCGCCGCGCACGCCGCTCGGGAGGCGGGCGCAGACGCACTCCTCATCGAAAAGACCGTCGAGCAGGAGTCGGGTGGCAACAGCTTCTATACGGCCGGGGCGTTCCGCGTCGCGTTCGACGACCTGGACGAGCTCGTGCCGCTGCTCGACGACGCGACCCGTGCGCTGCTCCCCCGCACGGTCGTGCCGCCCTACCCGCAGTCGCAGTTCTTCGAAGACATGGACCGGATCACTGGTGGCCACTGCGACCCGGTCCTCACGCGCGTCCTCGTGACGCGGTCGACGGACACGCTGCGCTGGCTCCACGACAAGGGGCTGCGGTTCCGTCTGATGTATGAGCGCCAGTCCTTCGAGACCAACGACGAGCACGTCTTCTTCGGCGGCCTCCACGTCGGATCCGTCGACGGGGGCAAGGGCCTGGTGAGCCAGCACACCGAGGCCGCCGTCGCGTCCGGCGTGGAGCTGCGCTACGGCGCCCGTCTGACCGAGCTGCGCACCGACGCAGATGGAGCGGTCGCCGGCATCGTCTACGAGGACCAGGCGGGTGAGTCCCACGAGATCGACGCCGGAGCCGTCGTGCTCGCTGCCGGCGGCTTCGAGTCCGACCCCGAGCGCCGGGAGCGCTACCTCGGACCCGGCTGGTCCCGCGCCCTGGTACGGGGGACGCCCTCCAACACCGGGGAGGTGCTCGACCTCGCCCTCGCCTTGGGCGCCTCCCGCCACGGTGACTGGACGTCCTGCCACAGCGTGGCGTGGGACTCGGGCGGTCCGCCGCAGGGCGGCAACCGCGAGCTGACCAACCAGATGACGCGGCAGAGCTACCCGCTCGGCATCGTGGTCAACGTCCGTGGTGAGCGGTTTCTCGACGAGGGCGCCGACTACCGCAACTACACCTACGCGAAGTACGGGCGCGAGATCCTGGCCCAATCAGAGGGTCTGGCCTTCCAGCTCTTCGACGCCAAGACCAAGCCGCTGCTCCGGACCCAGGAGTACGACTCCACGCCCATCACGATGGCCCAGTCCGACACGCTGGAGGACCTCGCCGACCGGCTCGGCATCGACAAGGAGGGACTGCTCCGGACGGTCGAGCGGTTCAACGGATCCATCGGCGACGAGCCTTTCGACCCCGCCGTGAAGGACAACCGTGCCGCCCGCGTCGACCCGCCGAAGTCCAACTGGGCCCTGGCGCTCGACACGCCCCCCTACTACGGGTACGGCGTGTCATGTGGCATCACGTTCACCTTCGGCGGTGTCCACGTCGATGAGGGGGCGCGCGTCCTGAGTGCCGGCGGTTCACCCGTGCGCGGCCTCTACGCGGCGGGCGAGATGATCGGTGGCCTGTTCTCGGGCAACTACCCGGGCGGCACGGGTCTGACCTCCGGTGCGGTCTTCGGCCGGCTCGCCGGTGCCGGGGCGGCCGCCGAGGGTCGGGGGGCTAGGGGATGACGCCGGACGGGGGCGAGCAGTTTGCCGTGTACGCCGTCCGGTTCGCGCACCGCGATGCCTCCCTGCGCGGTGAGCACTTCTACCGCGGGGACCCGTGCGGCGATCACTCGCTGCCCATCGACTACTTCGTCTGGGCCGCCGTCTCCCGGGACGTCGTCGTCCTCGTCGACGCCGGCTTCACCGCTGAGACAGCGGCGCGTCGTGGCGGCCGCCAGTACCTCCGGTCACCGGTGGACACGCTGCGGTCACTCGGCGTCGACCCCGCAGCCGTCGGGCACCTCGTCATCACGCACCTGCACTACGACCACGTGGGGCACGTCGCCGACTTCCCCGCCGCCGAGGTCCTGCTGCAACGGGCGGAGTACGACTTCTGGACCAGCCCCATGGCCGAGCGCGGGGAGTACCCCCACCTCACCGAGCCGGCCGACCTCGCCTACCTGGGCGAGCAGCTGCGCACCGGGCGGCTGAAGCTGGTCGAGGGGGAGCGCACCGTCGTGCCGGGCATCACCCTGCACCACGTCGGGGGACACACCCCGGGGCTCCAGGTCGTACGAGTGGCGACGGCGCGCGGGCACGTCGTCCTCGCCTCCGACGCGACGCACTTCTACGAGAACATCGAGGCGGACCGCCCGTACTCGATCGTGGACCACCTGCCCTCCATGTACGTCGCCTTCGACACGGTACGCGAGCTGGCGGACGGCGACGACCTCGTCGTGCCGGGGCACGACCCGCTTGTGCTGGACCGGTTCCCATGCGCCGGCGAGGGGCTCGAGGGTCTGGCGGTGCGGGTCGCGTGACCGAGCTCCTTGACCTGACCATGACTGTCCGCAGCGGGATGCCGGTCTTGCCCACGCACGCCCACACCGTCCTCTACCCCACGAGCAGCCACGAGGAGATGGCGGCCGCGGGATGGCCGTCGACCTTCGCCGTCGAGGGGCTGCACATGAGCACGCACGAGGGGACGCACGTCGACGTGCCGTACCACTGCGACCCGAGCGGTCCCGCCGTGACCGACCTGCCCATCTCGGCGTTCACCGGCCCCGCGACGTGCCTTGACCTGACGGGAGTACCGAACTCGGAGCTGATCGAGGTGGCCGCGCTCGAGCAGGCCACCGCGGCTCCGGAACGCGACGTGCGCGCCGGTGACCACGTCTTGCTGTTCACCGGCCACCACGAGCGGAGCTACGGCACACGGAGTTGGTTCCGTCACACGGGGCTGTCGGAAGCGTCGAGCCGGTGGCTGGCGGCACGCGGCGTGGCGGGCGTGGGGATCGATGCGCCGTCCCTGGACTCGAGCCGGGAGGCTAGGCGGGGGGTGTACCCCGCGCACCAGGTGCTCCTTGTGGAGCACCGGATCCCGCTGGTGGAGAACCTCGTTGGCCTGCGGCAGGTCGCGGGCCGGCGCTTCCGCTACACCGGCTTCCCGCTGCGGCTGGAGGGCTGCGGCGGGGCGCCGGTCAGGGCCGTAGCCGAGTTGTTATGAACTCAGTACACTCATTGGCCTAATATTAGACCTGACGAACGGCAGTGCGCACTCCCGACCGGGCGTGTGTCCCGCGAAGTGCTCCGCACTCCGCTCGACGAGAGGGAAGGCATGAACCGAAACTGGGGACGCTCGCTCGCGGCCACCGTCCTGCTCAGCGTGCTCGCAGCATGCGGTGGTGACGCCGGATCGGGGGAGGTCTCTGTCGAGGGAGCCGAGAAACTCCCCGTGGCAGTCATCTCTCCGCTCTCCGGCTCGGGTGCCGGATTTGGATGGGCGCTGGCCGGCGCGGCCCGGATCGCGATCGACGAGGTCAACGCCGCTGGGGGAATCGAGCTGGACGGCCAGCTGTACGAGCTCGAGGCCAAGGTCATCGACGACAAGTACACGCCCGAGGGCTCGCTCGCGGCCTACAACGAACTGATCAAGCAGGAGGGCATCAAGATCCTCATGGGCCCGATGGGCTCCGCCTCCGGCCTCGCCATCAAGGACCAGATCGAGGCCGACCAGCTCATCGCGATGGGCAACACGTACACGCCGGAGATGATTACCGAGGACACCAACTACTACTTCCGCGTCAACGCCACCTCCAACGAGGTCGCTCCCGCGCTGTGGGCCGGCTTCACGAAGAAGTACCCTGACGCGAAGCGGCTGGCCGTCATCGGTCCGGACGACGCGACCGGCAAGGGCGGCGCCGCGCTCACCACGGAGGCGGCCACCGCCGAGGGCGTCGAGACGGTGTCCACGCAGTTCTACGAGCGTGGCATCTCCGACTTCAGCGCCTCGGTCACCGCGTTGTTGGCCAGCAACCCCGACGTCATCGACACCGTCACGTCCCCTTCTCAGGACGCCGGTCTCATCATGAAGACCGCGCGCCAGCGCGGCTTCACCGGGCGCTTCATGAAGACCGGTGGCACCTCGCCGGCCGACATCCTGGCCGTCGCCGGCCCCGAGGCGACGGAGGGCCTGTTCTTCGGCCAAGCCGGTGACCTGAGCACCCCTGAGGTCAAGGCCTACATCGAGGAGTTCCAGAAGCTGACGGACGTGCCGTTCGACAGCCTGTCGATCGACATGCACGACGGCTTCGTGATGGGCCTCGAGGCCCTTAAGAAGGCCGGGACGCTCGACGCCGACAAGTGGGTCGAGGAGATGAAGGGCATGGAGCCCTTCCAGGGCCCGCTGAAGGGCGAGCTCACCTGGGGTGGCGAGGAGACCTACGGCGCGGAGCGCCAGATGCTCGGCAAGCTGTGGGTGTACGAGGTCCAGAACGGTGAGCCGACGGTGGTGGGCACCGCCCAGGAAGAAGCGCCCTAGGTCCGGCTGGAGCTGTCGCCCGGTGCCCTGCCTGACGGTCGGGCGCTGGGCGGCGAAGCCCCGTCATCGGCAGCACCCACCAGAAGGGACGTGGCGGTGGACGTCAACGTCGTCATCCAGACAGTCATCAGCGCCCTGACCAGCTCTGCCATCTACATCCTCGTAGCCCTGGGCTTTACCCTCGTCTTCGGCGTGATGCGGATCGTCAACTTCGCTCACGGAGCGGCCTACACCGCCGGCGCCTACGGCATGTTCATCCTCGGCACCAAGGCAGGCCTCCCGTACGTCGTGTCGGTCCTCGTCACCGTCGTCGTCGTCACGCTGGCGGCAGCGCTCATCGAAGTCGCCCTGGTCGAGCGGACCGCGAGCGACGGCCTGAAGACGATGATCCTGACCCTCGGCGTCGGCCTGATCATCACGGGTTCCATCGAGGTGTTCTTCGGTGCGTCCCCGGTCTCCGTGCCGCCGGTGGTGACGGGCTCCGTGGGAATCGGCCCGTCGGTGGTGCCGAAGGACCGGGTCGTCGTCGTCATCTGCGCGATCATCGTCCTGGCCCTGCTGTGGGCCTTCCTGAAGTATGGGAAGTGGGGGCAGGCGCTGCGGGCGGTGAGCCAAGACGCCGACATGGCGTCCGCGCACGGCATCCGCGTCAAGTGGGTCAGGGCCATCGGGTTCGGCGGCGCCGCCGGGATCGCGGCCCTTGCCGCCACGCTGATCGCACCGGTGCTGTTCAGCACGCCCTACATCGGTGACGACGCCCTCGCGAAATCCTTCATGGTGGTCATCATCGGCGGTGTGGGGAGCGTGCCAGGCGTCGTGCTCGCAGGGCTCCTGGTCGGGTTCGTCGAGAGTGTGACGACCGTCTACTGGGACAGCAGCATCGCCGGCATCGTCACCTTCAGCGTCGTCATCATGGTGCTGCTCGCAGCACCGAACGGTCTGCTGGGCAGGAGCTCTGCGCGCGTATGACGAGCCATGTCGTCGACGTCCCCGAGGACCCCTCGCCCGCCAAGCTACGGGAGCCGAGCCACGGCGCCCCCGGCTCCAGCGGCGGACCGGCCCGCCGGATCCCAGTGCTGCCTGTTGTCGTCGCGGTGCTGGCCGGACTGGTGCTGCTGGCCATCCCCGAGACGGCGCGCGCCGGCTACTACCAGTATTCCTTCATCACCGCCTCAGCCCTGGCGATCGCCGGCCTTGGCTTCTATCTGGTCTACCAGGTCGGCGGCGTCACCTTTGCTCAGGCCGGCTTCATGGCCATCGGCGCCTACACGAGCGGGCTGCTGTCCAGGGAGCTCGGCTGGAACGTCTTCCTCACCGCCCTGGTGGCCATCGCCGTGACCGTTGTCCTGGGTGCCGTCATCGGCGTGCTCATCACGAGGGCGCGAAGCGAGTTCCACTTTATCCTCGTGACGTTCGCCTTCAGTGAGGTGGTCCGGCTCTCCCTGACCCGGTGGGTCTACGGCGCCGACGGCATCCCGGGCATCCCCTCTCCGGAGCTGTTCGGCTACAGCTTCCGCGATCCCACGCGGTACTACTGGCTCGCCGCCGTGGTCCTGCTGCTGTGCGCGGCCCTCGTGTGGCGGCTGATGCACTCCGGGCTCGGCAGGATGCTGCTCTCGGTGCGCGAGGGCGAGCTGCATCTGGCGCCGTCGTTCGGGATCCGGCCCGAGACTTACAAGGTGCTCGCCTTCGCCGTCGCCTCGGGGCTGGCCGGCCTGGCGGGCGCGGTGCAGGCGCACTTCACCAACTTCGCCTCGCCAGACCAGTTCGGGCTGCAGTTCTCCGTGCTGATCCTGACCGCCGCCGTTATCGGAGGGGTCGGCTACATCGCCGGTCCGATCGTCGGGGCCCTCGTCCTCATCAGCCTCGAGCGCTACCTGTCCGCGTACCCCGGGACGAGCATCGTCGCCTACGGCGTCGTCCTCGTCGTGGTGATGCTCCTCCTGCCGGAGGGCCTGGTTGGGCTCGTCGGGCGGATCGCGGGTCTGCGCCGGTTCTTGCCCGGCCGGCCGAGCAGGAAGGTGGAACAACCATGAGCCGAGCTGCCAGCCCGTCGGCCGACGGCACGGTCCTTGAGGTCGAGGGGCTTACCAAGCACTTCCGCGGTGTCACCGCGGTGGAGAAGGTGTCGCTGCGCGCAACGGCCGGGGAGATCCTCGGCATCATCGGACCGAACGGTGCGGGGAAGACGACGTTGCTCAACCTCATCACCGGGTTCCAGCAGCAGGACACCGGCAGGGTGCGCCTCAAGGGCGAGGACGTCACCAAGTTGCGCGCCCACGCCATCGCACGCAAGGGCCTGACGAGGACGTTCCAGGCGCCCTACACCTTCGAGGACGAGACGGTCCTCGAGAACGTCGCTCGAGCGCTGTACCCGCATGCGCGACCGTCGGTGCTGTCGCAGCTGCGGTCCGGACGCCACCTCGGCAAGGGAAGCCAGGACATCCGCGACCGCGCGGAGGCCCTCGTGGCCGAGGTGGGTCTCCCATCCGGCCTGACCACCGCGAGGGCCAATGAGCTGCCGTACGGGCACCGCAAGCTGCTGACCGTCGCCATGGCGCTGGCGGCGGACCCTGCGGTGCTGTGCCTCGACGAGCCGGCCGCGGGCCTCAGCGCCGCGGAGAAGGAGAAGGTCTTCGCCATGGTGCAGTCCTTGCGGGCACGCGGCGTCGCCATCCTCATCGTCGAACACGACATGTCGCTGATCATGCGCTTGTGTGACCGGATCGTGGTGCTGGACCACGGGTCCCGCATCGCCGAGGGCACTCCGGATCAGGTCCGCAACGACCCGGCCGTCCTGGCCGCCTACCTCGGAGGTTCGCATGGCGCTCCTGCGGCTTGAGGACGTCCACGTCAGCTACGGGGCGGTCGTCGCGCTCGAGCAGGTGTCGCTGCGCGCCGAACCGGCCTCAGTCACGGTCATCCTGGGTGCGAACGGCGCCGGCAAGTCGTCTCTCATCGGGGCCGTGATGGGCCTGGTGCACGGCAGCGGCGAAGTCTGGCTGGACGACGTCCGCCTCGACGATATGGCGCCGGCGGCCAGGGTCAGCCAGGGCATCGGGCTGTCCCCCGAGGGGCGGCGGGTGTTCACCGATATGACGGTCGCGGAGAACCTGCGGGTGGGCGGGTTCAATGTCAGCAAGAAGGACCGGCGCCAGCAGCTCGAGCTGGTCTACGGCTACTTCCCGGTGCTCGCGGAGCGGCAGTCGCAGCTGGCCGGGACCCTGTCCGGCGGCGAGCAGCAGATGCTGGCCATCGGCCGTGCCCTCATGACCCGGCCGCGGCTGCTGCTGCTCGACGAGCCGTCGCTCGGGCTGGCCCCGCTGATCGTGGAGGAGATCGCGCGCATCATCGGGCGGCTTGCGTCGGAGGAGTCGCTTACTGTGCTGCTCAGCGAGCAGAACGCGTCCCTCGGGCTCGACATCGCGACGTCGGGCTACGTGCTGCAGAGCGGCAGGGTCCGCGCGAGCGGGGACGCGGAGTCGCTGCGCCAGGACGACGCCGTCGCGGAGGCCTACCTTGGCGCTTGAGTCCCCTCGCTCCCGGACCGACCTGTGATTCGGCAGGAGTCCCACGACGGCATCGTCGTGCTGACCCTCGACAGACCACCCGTCAACGCGCTGAGCGCCGAGGAGTACACCGGGATCGTCGACGCCATGTCGGATTTGGCCGACGACGACGGCGTGTCCGCGGTCGTGATCACCGGAGCGGGTGACCGCATCTTCTGCGCGGGGCAGGACACGCGTGAGATCGAGGCGTTCAACCCCGCGGCGTCCACGGCCCGCAAGCGGCTGCTCGTGGCGTCCATGTCGGAGGTCCTAGCGTTCCCGAAGCCGACCGTGGCGGCCCTCAACGGCCACGCGGTCGGGGCGGGCGTCATGCTGGCGTCGGTGTGTGACACCGCGGTGGCTGTGCCGGACACGACCCTGCGGCTGACCGAGATCGACGTCGGCGTGGTGGGCGGCGCCCGCCACGCGCTGCGGGTGCTCCCGGCGCCGGTGGTCCGCCACATGGCGCTGACCGGCGCGCCGCTGTCCAGCCAGCGCGCCTACGAGCTGGGGGCGCTCGCAACCCTGGTGCCGGCGGCCAAGCTCCTCGTCGAGGCGCTTGCGCTGGCCAGGGTGCTCGCGACGAAGGAGCCGCAGGCCTACCGCACGTGGAAGCAGACGCTGCTCTCGACCGAGACACTCGGCCTCCACGACGGCTGGGCCCTGGAGCGGCGCAGCAGCCTGCAGCTGGAGTCGGTCTGGGCGGACCAGCGGGCAGGCAGGAAGGGGTCGTCGTGACCGAGCTCAGCACCCTCACCATCCCTGCCGTCTGGCGACGGGTGGCGCAGACCCGCGGGTCGAGCACCCACCTGGTCCTCCCGGACGGGCAGGAGGTCTCGTACGGTGAGACGTTCCTGCGCGCTCGGCAGTTGGGCCGCCACCTCACCGACTCCGGCATCCGCCCCGGCGACCGCATCGTGTCGCTGCTCGGCAACGGACGTGAGCTGTACGAGTTCTACGTGGCGTGCGGGCTGGCCGGTGCCGTCGCGGTCCCGGTGAACGTCATGGGCACTGCCCGTGAGGTCCTGGCCCTCGCGACGGACTGCTCCGCCGCGGGGGTCGTGGCGCGTGCCGACCTGGCCGGCAACGCGCCGGAGGGGCTCCGCCTCAGGCTGGTCGTGGGCGGGGAGCTCGACGGCTGGCTCCCCTACGAATCGGCCCTCGGTGAGCCCGGTCCGGAGGAGGCCCCCGCCGCGCCGGGAGACCCGGCGGTCATCATCTACAGCTCCGGCACGACCGGGCTGCCGAAGGGCATCGTGCTCAGCCACTTCGGGCTGGTGCGCAACGCGCAGCTGACCTCGCAGGCGCTCGGCTACACCGAGGACGACACGCTGCTCTCGGTCCTGCCGTCCTACTCCAGCTTCGGCTTCAGCTGGGACTTTCTCCAGCTCGGCCTCGTGGGCATGCGGCTCGTGGTCCTGCCGGCCTTCTCCCCCGACGAGGCGCTCGACCTCGTGCAGCGCCACGGCGTCACGAGCATCGCCGGCGTGCCGACGGTCTTCGTGCGGATGTTCTCCGAGGACCGCCTCCACGGCCGGTGCCTCGACTCGTTGCGGCTGCTCGACGTGGGAGGGGGTCCGGTTCCCGACCTGCTCAAGACGCGGATCCGCGACCGCTTCGGCGTGGACGTGGTCGAGAGCTACGGCTTGAGCGAGATCTCGCCCGTCGCCACGGTGGAACGCGTCGGGCATCCCACGCCGCCTGGTTCCTGCGGGCCGCCGCTGCCCGGCATCGAGGTGCGGGTGGTGGACGGTGACGACCAGGACGTGCCGACGGGGGAGACGGGCGAGCTGCTGTTCCGGTCCGAGACGGTGATGCTCGGCTACCTGAACAACCCGGAGGAGACCGCGCACACGCTCCGCGGTGGCTGGCTGCACTCCGGCGACCTCGGACGCGTCGACGACGACGGAAACGTCTTCATCGTCGACCGCATCAAGGAGCTGATCGTGACCTCGGGCTACAACGTCTACCCGAAGGAGGTCGAGAGCGTCCTGTTCTCGCACCCCGGGGTGCAGTCCGTCGCGGTGGTGGGTCTGCCGGACGAGACGAGGGGCGACAACGTTCACGCCTTCGTGGTCGCCCAGCCGGGCGAACAGGTGAGCGTCGAGGAGCTGCTCGTGCACGCGCGGGAGAACCTGTCGCTCTACAAGGTGCCGCGCGGCATCACGCTCGTCGACGAGCTGCCGCTCACAGCGTCCGGCAAGATCCGCAAGTTCCGGCTCGTGCAGCAGGCGACCGGCCCGTCCGGTGGCACGGCGTGAACGCCGGCTCGGTCGACAGGACCGTCCTGCTGGAGCGGCGCGGTGACGTCGCGGTCCTCACCATCAACCGGCCCGACGCCGGCAACGCGCTGGGACGTGACTTCTCCGCGGTGATGCACCGCCGGCTCGACGAGGTCGAGGCCGATCCCGCGATCGGAGCAGTCGTGCTCACCGGGGCGGGTCCGGTCTTCTGCGGCGGCGGCGACCTGGCGCAGATCATGTCGCCCACCAGCTCCGATCCGGTGCAGGACTTCTCGCTGATCCGCGGCTACAACCGCGTCGTGTCGAGGATCCGGCGCCTGGACCAGCCGACCGTGGCGGCCGTGAACGGTCCGGCCGTCGGCGGCGGCGCGGCGCTCGCGATGGCCTGCGACATGGCCGTCGCGGCGCAGAGCGGTGCCTACCTGTTCGCCTTCGGCCGGATCGGATTGGCCGGGGCCGACATGGGCTGCGCCTACCTGCTGCCGCGGCTCATCGGCCCGGTCCGCGCGGCGCACCTCATGCTCAGCGCCGGCACGCTGACAGCTGACGAGGGTCGGGCGGCCGGCGCCTTCCTAGACGTCGTCCCGGACGGGGAGGTGGTCGACGCAGCGGTGGCGCTGGCCACCCCGCTGGCGGCGGGGCCGCGAGCGGCGAACGCAGCGACCACGATGGCGCTGCGCCGGGGCGAGACCACCGACCTCGACACGGTCCTCGACTACGAGGCCTACCTACAGACGGTGCAGTTCGCGCACCCGGACCACAAGTCCCGACTCGCGGGGTTCCGTCGGGGGCGCCCCGCCGCGAGCGGACCTCCCAGCTCCGATGAGGAGCGGTGATGATCAACTTTGGGCTCAACGACGAACACGTCCAGATGCGCTCCTCCGTGCGCGCTCTGGTGCAGGACAAGGTCACGCCCATGGCGAAGGACGCCGAGGAGCGCCACATCTTCCCGCGGGAGGTGCTGCCGCTCCTGGCGGGTCAGGGGCTGCTCGGCCTGAAGTACCCGGAGGCGCTCGGCGGGCAGGGCCTCGACATCCTCGCCGAGTGCGTCCTGACCGAGGAGCTCACCCGAGCGGCGGCCGGGCTGTCGGCGGGCGTCTTCGCCCACTCCCACCTAGGCATCGCGCCGATCCTGTACTTCGGGAGCGACGAGTTGCGTGCGGACTTCGCCGCCCCGGCGCTGCGTGGCGAGCAGATCGCCGGCTTCGCGCTCACGGAGCCCTCCGCCGGCTCCGACGTGAAGGGCATCAGGACGCGCGCCCGGCGCAGCGGGGACGACTACGTCCTCGACGGGTCGAAGGTCTTCATCACCAACGGCACCATCGCCGACTACCTCGTCGTGGCGGCGTACACCGAACCTGGCGCCGGGAGCCGGGGGATAAGCATCTTCGTGGTCCCCACTGACACGCCGGGCATCGAGCGCCGTGCCCTCCGCAAGCTCGGCAACTGGTCCTCCGACACGGCGGAGGTCTTCTTCCAGGACGTGACCGTGCCCGCCCGGTACCGCATCGGCGTCGAGCACGGTGGCTTCGGCCAGCTGATGCAGATCCTCACCGAGGGGCGGATCATCGTGTCGACCAGGGCCCTGGCGCTGGCAGAGCAGGCCAACGAGATGGCACTGGCCTACGCCAAGGAGCGGACGGCATTCGGTCGCCCGATCGCGAGCTACCAGACGCTCAGTCACCGGCTGGCCGCAACGTCGGTGGAGGTCGACGCCGCCCGCATGCTGATCTACCGCGCCGCCCGCCTGTACATGGCGGGACAGGACTGCGCCGTCGAGGCCAGCAAGGCCAAGTACTACGCGTCGACGCTCGCCCAGCGGGCCACGACCGAGGCGCTCCACGTCCACGGCGGGTGGGGCTACATGGCGGAGTACGAGGTCGAGCGCCTGTACCGGGACGCGCCCGAGTCCGTCATCGGCGAGGGTACGGCCGAGATCCAGCTCCGGGTCATCGCCCGGTCCCTCGGCATGGTCGAGGTCTGACGTGGCGGACGACGACGCGCCACGCCGGCTGACGTTCGGGGTCGGCCTGCCCAACTTCGGTGAAGCCGTGGACCGGCTGGGCGCGCGCGAGATGGCCTCGGCGATCGAGGAGACCGGCTTCGACGGCGTGTGGCTCACCGACCACGTCGCGATCCCTCAGCAGCTGACCTCGAAGTACCCCTTCAGCCCCGACGGCAGCTTCTTCGTGCCGGAGGGCGGCGCCTGGTACGAACCGGTCGCCCTGCTCGGCTACCTGGCGGCCGTGACGACGCGGCTCCAGCTGGGCATCGGCGTCTGCGTCCTCCCGCTGCGTGACCCCCGCATGCTGTCCCAGCAGCTGGCCGCGATTGACCAGCTGTCGGGCGGCCGGGTGGTGCTGGCCGCCGGTGCCGGCTGGCTGGAGGAGGAGTTCGAGGCGTTGGAGGTGCCGTTCCGCCACCGCGGTGCCCGGCTGGAGGGCGGCATCGACCTCATGCGGGCCTGCTGGACCGGGCGTCCGGCTGCCGGTGACTACGGTCCGTACCGCGTCGCGCAGGACCTGCTCACCCACCCGACCCCGGCCCAGGAGCGGATCCCGGTCCTGCTGGCGGGCGACGGTGAGCGCTCCTTGCGCCGGATCGTCACGCACGGCGACGGCTGGTACGGCGCGGTCGGCGCCACCGGCACGATCGACCCGGTTCACGTCGCCCAGGTGCGCACCCGGCTCCACGAGCTGGCGGCAGAGGTCGGGCGGGCACCGGAGACGCTGACGATGGCCCTGCGGCTCGCCTTCCCCAGCCGCGAGCTGGGCAGCCAAGCCGTCGCCGACCACCTCACGGACCTCGTCGAGCCCGGCGTCTCGGACTTCACCATCGACTTCGGCTGGCGTGGGATTCACGACGGAAGAACGGCTCTGGAGGAGCTGGCAGGCACGCTGTCGATCGTCCGGGGTGCACTCGCGCCCAAATAGTGTAATCTTTATACTCTAAATGGGTGCCCCGCCGAGAGAGTGAAGCGCTGCGGACCAGCACCCGTCCACCGAGGCGCGGGAGGACCGTCGTGGACACCTTCTCGCTGGCCCCGGAGCAGCGCTCGCTGTACGAGAGCGCGACGGCGTTCGCGCAGCGGCACGTTGCTCCGGTCGCGGCCGCCACCGACGCGTCCGACAGCTTTCCGGCCGCAGTCTTCGAGCAGCTGGCCGCCGGCGGCTGGCTGGGTCTCACTGCCCCCGCCGACGTGGGCGGGCAGGAGGCTCATCCGCTCAGCGTGGCGCTTGTCCTCGAGGCCGTCTCGGCCGCTTCCGGTGCCATCGGCAGCTCGCTCAACGCGCACGTCAGCCTGACGTGCGCCCTGCTGGCCGAGCACGCGAGCGCCGAGCAGCGCGCCGAGTTCCTCCCCGAGCTGGTGGCAGGCGCGAGCCTGGGGGCCTTCTGTCTGACCGAGCCCTCCGGCGGCTCGGATACGGCCGGCATGCGGACCTCCGCGCGTCGCGACGGCTCGGACTACCTCATCACCGGCGAGAAGGCCTTCATCACCAACGCCCCTGTGGCGGGGGTTTTCGTCGTCGCTGCGCGCACCTCAGCGGGCGAGGGCGCCGACGGGATCTCGGGCTTCGTCGTCCGACGAGACGCCCCGGGACTGACGGTCGGGCGGGCCGACCACAAGCACGGCATGAACGGATCGCCGACCGCTGCCGTCCACTTCGACGAGGTACGGGTGCCTCGGGCGCACCTGCTGGGCGAGGAGGGGAGCGGCTTGCAGCAGTTCCGCCACACCCTCGAGCTCGGTCGCGTCAACGTGGCTGCGCTGTGCATCGGGCTCGGCCGGGCGGCCCTCGAGCTCGCGACCGCCTACCCCCGCGAGCGCCGGCAGTTCGGCAAGGCGATCGGCACGTACCAGGGAGTGCAGTGGCCGCTGGCGGACAGCGCCACGGAGCTCGAGGGGAGCTGGCTGCTCACCGAGCACGCGGCCCGCCGGGCGCAGGCCGGCCTGCCGCTGCGCAAGCACGCCTCGATGGCCAAGCTGGCCGCATCGAACGCCGCTGTCCGCACCGCACGCCGGGCCGTCGAGATCTTCGGGGGAAACGGCTACATGAAGGACTACGCCGTGGAGCGGATCCTGCGCGACGCGCAGATGTACACCATCGGCGAGGGGACCAGCGAAATCCAGCGCATGGTCATCGCCCGTGAGCTGACGGGCCGCCTGTGACTCACGCGGAGGTTTCCGACGGCGGTTCGGGAGCCGTGCGCTACTCCGTCGACTCCGGCGTCGCCTGGATCACCCTCGACCGGCCCGAGGCGAGGAACGCGCTCAATGCGCAGCTCCGGACGGGCCTCTGGGAGGCCTTCGCCCGTCTCAACGACGACGAGTCGGCCCAGGTCGCGGTGCTGCGCGGGGCAGGCCCGGCGTTCTGCGCCGGCGGCGACCTCAAGGAGATGGTCGAGACCGGCATGGCCGTGCCGCCTCCGGACTACCTGCCGTACCTCAATCGGACGATCGACGTGCCGAAGCCGGTCCTTGCGGTCGTGCAGGGCGTCGCCTTCGGTGGCGGCTTCCTGCTGGCTCAGATGGCGGACCTGTGCATCGCTGCCGACGACGCCGTGTTCGGCATCACCGAGGCCCGCTGGGGGCGCGGTGCCCCCTGGGCCGCGCCGCTCCCGTGGATGATCCCGCCGCGTGCCGCGATGGAGATCCTCCTGACCGGTGAGCCGTTCAGCGCCGGGCGTGCCTACGAGCTCGGTCTCGTCAATCGGGTGGTGCCGGCGGAGCAGCTGGAGGAGGCGGCGACGGCGCTGGCGGCCGTCGTGGCGGGCAACGCTCCGCTGACCGTGCGGGCCGGCAAGGCGATGGTGCTGGCGTCGGCTGAGCTGGGCTGGCGCGCGGCCCTCGACCGGGCAGACGAGATCTTCGAACCGGTCTACCTCAGCGCAGACGCCCAGGAGGGTCCCCGGGCCTTCCGGGAACGCCGACCACCGCGCTGGCAAGGCAGCTGACCACCACTGACGCGCAGCGAGAGCGCCGCTCTGCGGCGGAAAGGCACAGGGACAGCATGGGACGGACTCTGCGACTCGGGTCGGGCAGCGGCTTCTGGGGAGACGCGCTCGACCCGGCGGTCGAGCTGCTCGAGCGCGGCGAGCTGGACTACCTCGGCCTCGACTTCCTCGCCGAGCTGACGATGGCGCTGCTGCAGCGCCAGCGCAGCAAAGACCCGTGCACCGGCTTCACGCCCGATCTCGTGCCCTTCTTCCGATCGCTGCTGCCGCTGGCGGCGGCGTCCGGCACCCGCATCGTGTGCAACGGTGGGGGCGTCAACCCCGCTGCCGCGGGGGAAGCCGTGCGGGCGCTCACCCAGGAGCTCGGCCTGGCGAGCATGCGCATCGCCACCGTGCACGGTGACGACCTCCTCGACCGCGTCGAGGAGCTCCGCGCGACGGGGTTGGACTTCCCGAACCTCGACACGGCGGAGGAGTCGATCGACCGCATCCGCGACCGCATCGTCACCGCCAACGCCTACACGGGCGCGGAGGGCATCGTCGAGGCGCTCAGCCGCGGCGCCGACGTCGTGATCGCTGGCCGGGTGTCGGACTCCGCCCTCTACATCGGGCCGATGATGCACGAGTTCGGCTGGCGCTTCGAGCCCGAGTTCGAGGACCGCATCGGCGCCGCCATCACGATGGGACACGTCGTGGAGTGCTCGTCCGCGGTCACCGGCGGCATGTCGTCCCGCTTCGACGAGATGCCGGACATGGGGCGCGTGGGCTTCCCGATCCTCGAGGTCTCCGAGGACGGGTCGGGCGTCGTGACCAAGGTCGCCGGCAGCGGCGGGCGGGTGGACCCGTTCACCGTCAAGGAGCACCTGACGTACGAGACCCTCGACCCCCGCCGCTACTTGGCTCCGGACGGCGTCGCTGACTTCACGGCCGTGCAGCTCGAGGAGATCGCTCCCGACCGGATGCGGATGACCAGCATGCGAGGCGGTCCGCAACCGGACCAGCTGAAGCTGATCATCGGCTACGAGGACGGCTGGATTGGCGAGGGGCTGCTCTTCCTCCCCTGGCCCAACGCCCTCGGCCGCGCGCAGAAGGCGCGCCAAACGCTGCTGGAGCGGTTCGAGCGCATGGGGCTCGACGCGCAGGACGTCTCCTTCGACCTGGTGGGCGTCAACATGCTCCACGGGCCGGCAGCGCCCGCGCCGCAAGCAGACCTCAACGAGGTGGGGCTCCGGGTCGCCGTCCGCACACGGTCCCGCGCGGAGGCCGACAAGGTCCGTCGAGCCTGCTCCCATCTCTGGATTATGGGTCCCGGCGGGACGTCGTTCGGTGCGCCCCTCAAGCCCCGTCCGGTCATCAGCGTGTGGCCGACCCTCGTGCCCCGGTCCCTCGTGCACCAGACCGTTCGCATCGTGGAGGGATGAGCCGGTGCTGCTGCTCGAGTGCGCGTACGTCCGGTCCGGTGACAAGGGGGACGTTGTGTCCGCCGGGGTCATCGCCCGCCGACCCGAGGACTACCCGAAGATCCTCGCTGCGGTGCGCCCGGACGCGGTGAAGGCGTTGTTCGGGGACTGGGTCCGCGGCGACGTGGAGGTCCACCGAATGGACAACATCCACGCCGTCATGGTCGTCATGCACAGCGGGCTGGGAGGAGGAGCGACTAGTACCCTCCGCCTCGACCAGACGGGCAAGTCGCTCGGCAACGCGCTGTTGCGCCTGGAAGTGCCGAAGGACCATCGTGACGATCCACGCTGACCCCGTACCTTCCCGTACGCCGACCTCCGTCCGGCCACGGGTGCCCAAGGCCTCGAGCGTGCTCGCGAACGAGCTGCGGCGACGGGTGCTCCTGGAGCGGCTCCCCGTCGGTGCGGAGTTGCCTAACGAGACGCAGATGATCGAGTCGAGCGGCTTCAGCAGGGCGACGGTGCGGGAGGCACTGCGGCTGCTGGAGTCGGACGGCCTCGTCACGATCAAGCGCGGTCCGCGGGGTGGCGTCAAGGTCGCCCACCCCGACACCGGTCACGTCACGCGATCCCTCGCCCTGATGCTCGCCCTGTCTGATGCGCTCGTGCGAGACCTGTTCGCCTACCGGCAGACGCTCGAGCCCGCAGCTGCGGCGATGGCGGCGGTCTCCGCCACGGAGGCGCAGCGCGCCCAGCTGCTTGACATCGCCCGACCGGACCCCGGTCGGGCGGTCGCGCACAACGTCGACTTTCACCTGCTGCTGGCCGAGGCCACCAACAACGAGTTCTTCCGCGTCAGCCTCAACGCCGTCCACGAGATCACCGAGTGGCACTCCAACGACGAGGGACTCGCCGGCTCCGAGTTGCAGGCCGCCGTCGTCGCACACCGCCGGATCGCCGAGCACATCGCTGCCGGCAACGCCGCAGCGGCGGAACGCGCGATGCGCAAGCACATCTCGGTCTTCGAAGCGATCATGGACGCCCACGGCCGGCTCGACACGCCCATCATCCACCGATCAGGCCTGAGCAGCTGGACCTGACGGCGGACACCCACCCGCACGACCACAGCCCCGGCCGAGGTGCCGCTGGCAGAACGGAGCCTGAGATGACCTCTCCCGGACGCTTCTCCGGCAAGGCGGCCTTCGTCACCGGCGCCGGGACGGGGCTCGGCCGAGGCTTCGCCCTGCGCCTGGCCGAGCAGGGCGCCACGGTCGCCTTGACGGCGCGGCGGACCGATCGTCTGGAGGCCGTCGCCGCTGAGATCACCGCATTCGGCGGTCGGGCGATGGTCGTACCGCTGGACATCCGGGACGCCGCCGCCGTGGCAGAGGCGATCGACTCGGTCGTGAAGCGGGCCGGCCGGCTCGACATCCTCATCAACAACGCCGCCGGCAACTTCCTGGTGCGGGCCGAGGAGCTGACGCCCAACGGCTTCGACGCCGTCGTCGGCATCGTGCTGCACGGCTCGGCCTACTGTTCGACGGCCGCCGGGCGTCACATGCTGCTCCAGGGCTCCGGCAAGAGCCTCAGCACCGTGGCGAGCTACGCGTGGGTCGGCGGGCCGCACACCGTGCACTCCGCCGCCGCCAAGGCCGGTGTCATCGCCATGACCGAGACGCTCGCGGTCGAGTGGGGTCCGGGCAACGTGCAGATCAACGCCCTGTGCCCGCGCTTCGTCGACACCGAGCAGTCGCGCTAGGTCCTGTGGCCGAACGAGGACGGCGTGCAGCGGATCCTGCGCCGGATCCCGGCCGGTCGGTTCGGCACCATCGAGGAGGTCGTCGACGCCGGTCTCTACCTGTGCTCGTCGGAGGCTGACTACATCACCGGCGAGACGCTGACGGTCGACGGCGGTGAGTGGCCCAACAGCGACGCCTTCCTGCCGCCCAGCGGACGGGGGACGGGGGACGGGAAAGTGACCCCGTCCGAGGTCGCTGTCGTGACCGGCGCCAGCCGCAACATCGGGCGCGCGATCGCCGTGGCCCTTGCCGCCAGAGGTGCAGCGGTCGCCTGCACCGGGCGGGACGAGCAGGCGCTGGCCGAGACGGTCGACCTCATCGAGGGAGTCGGCGGGACCGCACGGGCGTACGTCGTCGACATGTCCGACGACGCGGCGGTCCAGACCCTTCCCGGACGGGTGGTGGAGGCGTACGGCCGGCTGGACGTGGTGGTCAACAACGCCGGCGTCATGCAGGAGGCAGCGGCCGTCGATGTGGCGGTGAGCGACTTCCGACGGCTGCTGGACGTGAACCTCACGTCCTACTTCCTGCTCGCGCAGGCATCCCACCCCTACTTCGCCGGCTCGGGCGTGGTCCTCAACATCGGGTCTATCTTCGGCTCCGTGGGTGCCTCCCACACCGTGGCCTACTGCACCTCCAAGGCGGGCGTCGACGGGCTGACGCGGGCGCTCGCGGCGGAGTGGGCGCGTGACGGGATCCGGGTGCTGAGCCTGGCGCCCGGCTACGTCGAGAGCGAGATCTCGCGCGGCATCCTCGAGGACGAGAAGCTGACCGCCACGTGCTGAAGCGGATCCCGCAGCGCCGCGTCGCCGCACCGGAGGAGATCGGCGCGTTCGCCAACTTCCTCACGGGCGCCGGTGCCGCGTTCGCCACAGGCTCGACGTTCATCGTCGACGGCGGGCAGATCACTTCGGTCTAGGAACGGCGGTGACTCAGTCCTGCGCGGCGAGGGACGACGGGTGCTGCGCGAGCGGTGTCACCACTACGTCCATGTACGGGAATAGCGGCAGCGTCGACAGGGTCTCGTGGAGCTCGTCGTGGTCGGCCACGTCGAAGACGCTCACGTTGGCGTAGGCCCCGGCCACCCGCCACAGGTGGCGCCAGCGGCCGTCGCGCTGCAGGTCGAGGGCCCGCTCCTTCTCCATGGTCTTCAGCTCGGTTACTACCTCGCGGTCGAGACCCGGCGGGATGCGGACGGTCATCTGGACCATGTAGAGCATCCTCCGAGCCTACGACGGCGCTGCGTTGGGCATTCAGTCGAGCCCCACCCGGCGCAGGACGGCGGTGACGACCGCGGCGACGACGACCGCGAGCGGCAGCGGAGCCCGCCGCCACAGCAGGATCCCGGCCACCGTGACGCCTGCGGTGTCGGCACCGACGTGGAGCCGGTCGCCGTCGGCCAGAGCCGAGCTGACGACCAGCGCCGCCAGCAGCGTGGAGGCGAGCATGACGACCACCCGGGTCACCGGTGCGGGCAGGGCGCGATCGCCTGCCACGAACGGTCCGATGGCCTTCGCCGCGAAGGTCACCACCGCGGTGAGCACGACGACCAGCCAGGCGTCACCCGTGCTCATGTCGCGCTCGGGGAACGCCGCAGCCCAAGCAGCGCCGCGCTGCTTGCCACGAGGACCGGGACGCCGGCAGCGGTCACGGGGACCAGCAGGAGCGTCAGCGCCGAGCCGAGCAGCGCGACCGCCAGCCGCCTGCGGTCCCGCACCTCCGACAGGAGCAGCGCGACGAAGAACGCCGGGAAGACCGCGTCCAGTCCGAGGGCACGCGTGTCGAGCGCGGGGAGGAGCACACCGAGGGCGGTGCCCACCACCCAGGCGACGTACTGGATGCCGCTGTGGCCGAAAAGGTAGGCGCGGTCGAAGGTGCCGTCCCCCCGCGAGGCCATGGTCCAGGCCGAGTCCACGACGGCCTGGCCCTCGACGGCGCGGCGCAGCCGACTCCCGCGCAGCGACGGCCCGAGCGCGAAGCCCATCGGCAGGTAGCGAGCATTGACGAGCGCCGCTGCGAGCGCCGCTGCGCCGACGCCGCCACCCGCTGCGAGCAGGGCCACTGCCGCGAACTGCGCCGAGGCGGCGTACGCGATCACGGACATCACGATGGTGGCGCCGGCCGGGAAGCTGCTGTCCGTGGCGATCACGCCGAAGGACAGCGCCATGACGAACAGCGCCACGGCGAAGGGGGTCCCGTCCCGCAGGCCGTCCGGCCACGACCTTGGACGCATCACCGGATCAGCATCGCCGCTCACCACCCGACCACCACGGCGCCAGCCTGGCACACGGTTCGGGAGAAGGCGGAGACGGACGCCGGTCGTCAGCCACCCACCCGCTGCGCGAACGCCACCGCCTGCTGCTCGATCAGCGGCGGGTCGTGGTCGAGCGTGGCGACGTGGAAGGAGGAGTCGAGCGACCTCCGCTCGACCTGGCCCTGCGCGCTTCTGGCGACCAGGTCCGAGGAAGCCGGGTCGACGACGTGGTCCTGCGGGCTGGTGAGCAGCAGCATCGGGCAGCGCATGTCGGCGAGCGCGCCGCGAATTCCGGTGATGGTGCGCAAATGTGTCGGCTGCGCGCCGGGTTGGCCGGTGCTGCCCGCGGCGAGGCGCCGTTCCTGACCGAGACCGCACCAGCCGCCGGCTCGTGGCGCGCCTGCGCGGGCACTACACGGTTCACTCCCCCGAAGT
>JAABUN010003079.1_pt1 | contig 27089 bp, 25 predicted proteins | sample 5559311 | NCBI WGS metagenome assembly JAABUN01 (sample SAMN10711877, study PRJNA513370) | rock metagenome | isolation source: Antarctica rocks | place: Antarctica: Victoria Land, Siegfried Peak sud
ATGTTGTTTCACACCAAATCTTACTGCCTTTTTTATTTATATAATCCCATCTTAGTATCTTTTCTTCTTATAAAACCCTTATCCACAAGCACAGCAAATAACATCGAAAAAACTACCGGACTATTGAATAATGTAAGATGAATAATCAATCTCCACTTTTCCTTTTTTACTTTTCATTTTTTGGGGAGCGTCTCCTGTTTCAAATTCGAGGGTAACGCCTTTGGGTAGCTTAAAGTCTTTTGTATTAAAAGCAAATATTACTTTATCGGGCAAGCCATAATCTGCATACCTGCCATAGCTCATTTCCATTTCGTAAGTTCCGTTTTCGCGGGTGGTAGTGTTTGCTTTTCTAATTAAAAAGTTGGCTTCATCAATGTATAAAGTGGTAAGCACTACATCGCCGTTTTCGTCGGACGGCAATAGCTTTACCACTTTCACTTTTGTGCCTGCTAACGTACTTTCTCCCGAGGCAATTGCAGTATAGTTGTTAGAAGCTAACACAGAACTCATATTAACAGAAACACCACCTTTTGGCAAAATGGAAATACCACCATCACGCTTGAGCTTAAACTTATTGGGCTTCTTAAAAAACACTTTCACCTTGCCCGAAGGCGCTTTAATGAAGGCAACATCGGTTTTCATTTTTCCTTCGGCAACATAGTCGTTTACTTTATCGAGTTTGGCTTTCACCTTTTTTATAAGATCAGTCGCATCCTGTGCGAAAGTTGACGGATGACAGATGACCGATGACAGCAGTAAGAATATAAATTTTTGCATTTTTAGTTTCACTTTTCAAATTCCTAAATCACACCCCCTTCTGCAATATCTGAAGTGCTTCGTCATCATGGTATTGTTTAATCAGTTGATTTAAACTCTCCCTTAATTCTTTCGTTATTTTTTCATAACCTTTTACGCCATACAAATTATTCAGTTCGTGCGGATCTTTTTTAAGATCAAACAACTCCCACGATATTTTGTCGCCATAAAAACAAATAAGCTTATGGGTTTCGGTTCTAACTCCGAAGTGAGGCTGTACATGATGGGGTTGCGGATATTCGTAGTAATGATAATATGCCTGGTTTTTCCAGGGGATACTTTTGCCATTATTATTAAGCAATGGCAAAAGCGAAACCCCTTGCATGTCAGCCGGAGGTTTCACTCCGGCAATACTTAAAATGGTAGGCGCCCAATCAATATTTACAGCAAATTGATTAATGGAAGTGTCTGGTTTTATAACGCCGGGATAACGCATTACAAAAGGTGTACGCATAGACTCTTCGTACATGAACCGCTTATCAAACCATTGATGTTCGCCTAAATAAAATCCCTGGTCGGAGACGTAAATAACTACTGTGTTTTTGGCGAGACCTGTTTTATCGAGATAGTCTAATAGATAACCAATGTTTCTATCCAGAGAATTTGCAACCGAAAGATAATCTTTCATAAAGCGCTGATATTTCCAAAGAGTCAGGCTTTCGCCGGACAACTTTTTTTCGTCAAACTCTTTACTTATTTTTTTATTATAGTAATCTTCATACGCTTTCTTTTGATCGGCAGTGAACCGTTTATATGCAGGGCCGTTAAACTCAAGATGCACTTTTAAATCTTCGTTTAGTCTCATCGCTTTCCCAATTTCCATCTCCTGGTTTTGTGCAGCAATCCTTCCCTTATAATCATCATGAAAGGTTGGCGGAACAGGAAAGTCAACATTATCATAAGCTCCTAAATCCTGCACATCAGGCATCCAGCTACGATGCGTTGCCTTTTCTCCCACTACCATACAAAAGGGTTTCGACTTATCTCTTTTATCTAAAAAATCCAAAGAAAGCTTAGTGATAACATCTGAAACATATCCATTATAATTCAGCGTATCGTTATTCGTATTTATTAAGTTGGGATTAAAATATTGTCCCTGCCCTACAAGTATATTAAAATAGTCAAACCCTTTTGGCAATGTTCCTAAATGCCACTTACCGATCCAGGCTGTTTGATATTGATTTTGCTGCAATAAGTTAGAGAACAATGTTTGATTTACATTAAATCTTTCTTCATTAGCCTTGTAACCATTTATATGGCTATACTTTCCGGTAAGTAAAGTTGCCCGGCTCGGGCCGCAAAGAGAATTGGTAACAAATGAATTTTTGAATATAGCGCCTTCCTTTGCTATCCTGTCAATGTTAGGTGTTTTTGCTATTTTACTTCCATAAGCGCTAATAGCCTGGTAAGCATGATCGTCGGAAATAATAAAGAGAATATTTGGTTTATTGGTATTAGCTCCATTAGTTTGAGCATAGCTGTATGTTACAGCAACTAATAAAAAAACAAATAATAAACTGTACAAATTCTTATTCATAACAATGCAATTTTTTTAAATGATCATTCTAACTATTTCCACCTATCAGACTACAATATCTTTTAAAATACTTTACCAATTGCTTTTAATATTGAATGGTTATTTTACTTTCCAACTTTCCAGTAAGCAACACTCCCTGGTTTTCTTTCATCGGTAGCTCTTACCACCAAAGTGTCACCATTACTAAGGTTGCCAAAAATCTCTATCCCTTTTTCAGTTGACATGCCTTGTCGTACATCTACCCATTCTGCTTTGCCATCTTTTACCCTTATTACAAATTTTCTCTCCTGGTTAGTGGCAATAGCGGTTGGCATTACAACAAAAGAGTTGCCTGCTCTTTGCATGTTTAATTTTACATAAGCGAAAGAGCCGGCTTTTAATTCGCCATTCTTATTATTAAAAGTATATTCCCATTGCTCTGTTCTTGTAGTTGGGTCTATCGTACCGCTCTTTCTTGAAAGGGTAGCGGTAAATAATTTTTCAGGAAAAGCATCTACCCTAAAGGTTGCTTGTTTAGTGGCGGTATTAGAAGCCAAGGGCACGCTATTCGGTCTATCTTTGGTCTTTCCCTGGTAATCCACTTCATCTTGAAATTTTGTAGTAATTTAGGCTACAAACTACTGAAATTTATCAGTAGCAGACAAAATGCAAGAGGAGATACTATTGAAATTGATAATATTTTTTAAAAAAGGTAAATAAAATACAAAAAGTTATTTAAATACAATTTTAAGATAAGAGATTAAAGCACCTTAGATTTCATCAGAAAGTACAAAAGCAAAGTAAAAAAACATTATGAAACAAACATTGAAAGCAACTAAGAAAGTAACCCTGTTTCTCTTTTGCATGGGTATAACTGCATTGTTCCAAACTACCAAAGCGCAAGTAACACAAAACAAACAACCCAATAGTGGTGGTAATTTCAAGCCCATAGACACTGCTGCTATTGAACGTATCATGGGCATGAAAGGAATAGCTAAAAATGGAGAATTCAAAATAACTATTCCACAGAATGATTTAAATGTAATGGTAGATGACTTTAAAATAATACCTGCTATGGGATTGGGAACATGGGTAGCTTTTACTGCGGCAAAAGAGGGTGCTATGATCATGGGGGATCTTATAGTAACTGAAACTGACTTAAAACCTGTACAACAGGAAATTATCAGGCAAGGTTTAACAAGTACAGCTATTCATAATCACTTTATACGCAATCATCCGAACATTATGTTTATGCATATGGGTGGCTCTGGAAGCACCGAAGTGATGGCACAAAAAGCCAAAGCTGTATTAGATAAAATAAAAGAATTGCGAGGTGGAGATCCTTCAAAAGGAACAGCTTCGATTGAAGCGGTTCAGAATACCTTAAACACAAAAAGGTTGGATGAAATACTTGGCAATAAAGCCGAAATGAGTAAAGGGGTTTACAAATACACTATTGGCAGACCTGATGTTGATTTAAGAGAACACGGAGTGAAGATAACAACCTTCTTTGGCTTCAATACCTGGGCAGCATTTCAGGGAACACCTGAAAAAGCTGCGGTCGCTGGTGACTTTACCATGCTTGAAGATGAAGTTGAACCTGTTTTGAAGGCCTTGATTGAAAATGGAATTGAAGTAGTGGCACTACATAATCATATGGTACATGAACAGCCCCGTATTTTCTTCCTTCATTATTGGGGAATTGGTAATGCGGAACAACTGGCAAAAGGTTTAAAAGCCGCTATTGACCAAACAGGGAAGAAACAACAAAGTCATGATATGAAAATGTAAATAGTGGTTGGGGGATAATGAGGAAAACAGATTGTATTGACTTATAAAACTATCGGCTATGAGATTTAAAATTCTGCATCTGCTTTTCTTCTTCAATTTCATAAGCTGTAATGGACAGAAGCCTTTTGGAACTGAACACTTAAAACTCGAAAGAGTAATCCAAATGCCGGAAGTTAGGGGACGCATTGACCACATGGCTGTTAATCTTAAAGATAAGGTTCTTTATGTAGCTGCTTTGGGTAATAATACAGTGGAAGTTATAGACTTACAAAAAGGCACAGTAATACGCAGTATCAAAGAGGTGGATGAACCGCAAGGCATAGCATACATACCGGAACAGAACGAAATTGCAGTGGCAAGTGGTGGAAATGGTGATTGTGTTTTTTATGATGCTGCCACCTTTAAGAATATTGCTACTGTTCATTTAGCCGGAGATGCAGATAATATAAGATATGATGCTGCTGAAAGAAAAATGTATGTAGGTTATGGAAATGGTGGATTGGCATTAATAGACCCTTTAGCGCATAAGCAAATTAATAATATAAAGCTATCTGCCCATCCTGAAAGTTTTCAATTAGATAAAAAGAACAAAAGGCTGTATGTAAACCTCCCTGATGACCATAGCATTACTGTTATTGACTTAAAGAGTTTAACTATAACAGCCACCTGGAAAGTAAGTAAGTACAGGGCTAATTTTCCCATGGCTCTGGATACGTCAAATAACCTTGTTTTTGTTGGATACAGGCATCCTGCATTGCTTGTTACTTATGATAGCAACACTGGTAAACAGGTTTCCTCGAATGAGCTTGTGGGTGATGTTGATGATATTTTTTATTATGCAGATAAACAAGAAATAATTGCAAGCGGTGGTGATGCCTCCATCAATATTTTCAAAAAAGAGAACGGAACAGCGTTTAAAAAAGTAGCTGACATACCCACAAGAGAGGGTGCAAGAACTTCTTTGCTTATTCCCTCATTGCAAACGTTTATTTTAGCTGAAAGGGCTAACGGTGGCAAAGCTGCCATGGTAGCTGTTTATAAAATCAATGATTAGATTTCGTTGCGAATGGGAATAAAGTATGTTTTGTTAAAGCTACATTTTGTTCCGCCGCTGCTGCCTCTTGCAGGAGCCCTTAAAGTTGTGGAAGTGGGTTTGAACTTTTTGCACACATTCACAACACTTGATGGAAGCCATTGGTTATAACTTGTACAGATCGTCAGACATTGTAGCAAAAAAATGCGTTGCTTATTAACGAAAAATAAAGCAAGAAACAAAAATTAAAACAAAAAAGGGGGCCTGTTATCGGGTATCAAAGTGACATTTGCACAAGTTATATAACCCGTCTAATTATCGTCATCGTCCTGGCTCTTCTTATTTTTGCCCATAGCTTTTCTCATATTTTTTTCCTGCTCAGCAGTTTTGATAGTTGCCATTTTTGCTTTGGTTTTTTTCATCCATGCTAAAAGATCTGTAAGTAATTCATCGCGCTTTTGCGGGTTTGATGATGCTATATTATTTCGCTCGCCTTCATCTGTTTTTAAATCGTATAATTCTACTGCATTGTTTGTTTGTCTTTTATCCCAGCCTCCGTCTAATATCCATTCTTCGTGATATAACAATACTTTAAAATCTCCCTTACGCATGGTAGTTACCGGTCGTGTTCTGAATAAAGAATCCCTTCCTCTTATTACAGGCCTTTGAAGGTATCCGGGAAAGTGCCAGAATATTTTATCGCGTATTGTTTTGGTTTGTTTTCCTGTAAACAGCGGCAACAAATTTTCACCATCCAAAATTTTATCCGGAGGAAGTTTTGCCTGTCCCAAAGCAGCGAAGGTGGGATACAGATCAAGATTTATAATCGGTGTTGTATTAACAGTTCCCGGAGTTATTTTTCCCGGCCAGCGGGCAATGAAAGCTTCTCTTATTCCGCCTTCGTAAAAGGCGCCTTTGTTTCCTCTTAAAGGTTCCTGTGGCGTTATGTTGGTGCCGCCATTATCGGAAGTAAAAATGACCAATGTATTTTTATCAAGCCCGAGCTTTTTAAGATGCGCTATTAATTGACCTACGCTTTCATCCAAGTCGTAAATGCAGGCCGCATATAAAGCATCCTTGTGATATTTGCCCGGCGCCTTCGCTTTAAATTTTTTCAAACTTTCTTCGCGGGCCTGGTGAGGGCTGTGCACAGCATTATGAGAAACATAAGCAAAGAAAGGTTTGTCTTTATTATCAGTAATGAACTTGCATGCGGCATTTGTTTTTTCAAATATGCCTTTGGGATCATTTGTTACACGGATTTTATTGTCTTTTGCTGCCGGGCCCGATTCCATTACAACATCAAACCCCTGGCTTGCCGGATCGGTTTTATCTGCTGCATCGCCTAAATGCCATTTACCAAATATGCCGGTGGCATAGCCTGCGCTTTTTAACGCCTCGGCAATAGTGAAGTTCGAATTGGCAAGGTCAGTATTATTAGGAACCGGCGCTAAACGCATAAATTTCGGGGGACCTTTTAAAGTAGTTCCTACAGCATATACTTCGTGCCGGGGCGTATATTGACCAGATATTAAACAAGCGCGGCTGGGAGCACAATTAGCTCCTCCTGCATAAGCATTTTTAAATACCATTCCCTCCTTTGCCAGCTTATCAATATTAGGTGTTTCATAATAATCAGTGCCATTATATCCCACATCCATATAACCTAAATCGTCGGCAAAAATCAATAGTATATTAGGCTTGCTGTTGGTTACAGAACTTTGGGCATATATATTATTGCTGACATACAGGCAAATGAACAAGACAATTGATAAGGATGCTTTATAAGATTTATTCATAAAATTTTTATAATAATTATTACCTTCTTCTTTCCTCACTTTCAAATTTTCTATCGCCCCCTATGCTAATATGTAATGAACTTTACTCTTTTTTCCCAAACTGGCTAAGCCTCATGTTGAAGCTTAAAAGTAAGTAACGCGTAATTACATTTGTCCTGCTTTCTGTAATAGAATTATCGGAGATTGTACGGGCAAATGTATTTCCCTGGTTAAGGATGTCGTTTACCTGCAGGCGCAGGTTTGCAGTTTGCCTTTTAAAGAAGGTGATATTAGTATATGCATTAATGTAAAGCGGATCGTTTGAAAGTGAACTGTAATATCCTCTGTTGATCTGCTTGCTAACATCGTAACCTGCGCTAAAGGTCTTTGAGAAAAAGATAGCATTTGAGAGGTTAAACTCCCACGTAACAATATTGGTGATTCTGTCTTTAAGGGTATATTCGTTGTGAGAGTTGGAATATTGGGCACCCCCAGAAAAGTCTATCCATTTCAGGTTCATCCCTACACGCAAAGCCTGCGACATCTGCAGGCTTGTGCGATAATTTTTTGTATTGTCAGCATAAGAAACATTTTTCCCATTGCTTACATTACCACTGAGGCTAACATTAAGTTTACGGTTGAACAGCGGTTGCGATAAGTTGTAATTTGCTCCTATATTATACGTGCCGCTCGCATTTTCATAATGTGTTTCCTGCTTTAAACTTCCAAGTACTGAGTCGCGTATCAGAAGTACATTTGCTACTACCTGGTTTTTAATAGTGGAGCCATTCAGCCCCAACGTAAACATTGCACCATCATTTGAAAGACCTTTGTTATACGATAAATTAAGCTGGTGATTGAATGAGGGTTTCAGATTAGGATTACCAACTATTATATTCTGCAGATTACGGCTGTCTGCTACAGGCTGCAACTGGTTTATATTGGGAGCTACGCTCTGGCCGTTATAACCCATTCCAATAAACGTATTTTTCCCCGATATTAGAGTTAGATTGGCCATTGGCGAAAAGTTAAGCGTACTGTAATGTATGCTTTCTTTGCGACCGGCGTATTGTCCGTTTGTACTGTTTGGCTGAACATTTATGCCTGCGCTGTAGTTTATCTGTTTGTATGTATAACGGTAACTCAGGTTGATGCGATGATTAGAAAATGAGTATTGCGAAATGTTGCTGAGTGAATCGATATAATCATATTTACCCGGGCTTTTGCTAACATTTGTAAGCAGGCTGTTATTGGTGATGTTAGAATTATAAGTGTACGATACATCAAGGCGTTGCCTTTTACTTATCGGTTCGCTATAAGTTATATTCATTCCAATATTACGACCTTTGTTTTGTGTAAGAACCAGTCTTTCAAGCATTGAGTCTTTAACTACTGCGGATGTATTTACATCGTAATACACAACATGATCTGTTAGCTGCTGCTTATTATCGCCATTCGATCCGTTAAGGGTAAGGCTTGCCGATAATACCCTTCCCTGCTTTTTAAACCGGTGCCCAAAAAAGGCTGAGGCAAAAATATTGGGACTGCTTTGCAGTGAATAACCGGTAGTTTGCAAATCCTGCATAATTGCACCGGTTTGATTAGAAACGGAAGCTGTGTTGTTGCTGCCCTTGCTATAATTAAGGCCTGCATGTAAGGTAAGGTAGGTTGAATGCGAGATGGTGTAATTCATACCCAGGTTAAGGTTGTGTCCGTTATTTTTATTATTAGTTGTATTGCCGGTGTTGGTATAAATGGTGCCAAAGGGGTAGATGGTTTCGCGATAAATATTCCTGGTGTTATTGCTGCGGGTAGAGCTATAGTTGTAATCGGCATTTACCGAAAGCTTCTTGCTCCAGTTGTTGCGGTAGCTTAATGCAGTGCCGCTGCTTGTGCTTACAAGGCTTTTATTATTGGCATTATTAAGGTTAACATTCGCAGAAATTTGTTTAGTGTCGCGCCAAAGATTTACCCCTCCGTTTATGCCGTAAATGCCGCTGGTTGCTGCACGGGCTCCTGCGTTTCCAAAAGTACCCCTGTTCATTCCGGGTTTCATTACAAGGTTCAGCATTTTCTTTGGCTCGCCTTTTTTTATGCCTGTAAATTCCGCTTCTTCACCATAATCTTCTATCACCTGCAGCTTGCTTACAATATGTGCAGGCAGTTGTTTTATAAAAGTGGTAACATCGTTGGTAAAAAAATCTTTGCCGTTCACCCGCAGCCGGGTCATCTCCTTTCCCTGTGCTTTTACATTTCCATCCTTGTCCACTTCTATACCGGGAAGTTGTTTTAAGATATCTTCAACCATATCTCCTTCTCTTATATTATACGCTCTTGCATCGTACTCAAGTGTGTCGGGTTTTACCGTAAGCGGTACAATAAGCGCTTTAACCACAACATCTTCTAACTGATGCACCTCTGGCTTCATAATTACCGGATCAAGTTCCATTGCCGTCTGGCCTTCTTTAAAATGAAATGTGCCCGTGTACGCCTGGTAGCCCATTGATGTAATGGTTAAAGTAAAGCTGGCGGTACCAATGCCTTTAAAGGTGTAACGGCCATCTTTGTTGCTTGCAGTAAAAAAAGTATCTTTTCCTGCTATCAGTTGCAGATTTGCACCAGGTATAACCACACCGCTACTGTCGTGTAGCAAGCCGCTTACCACACGGGTGGTTTGCGCATTTGATTGCCTGAAGACAAACAAACTTAACAACATCAACAGAACAGCAAGTCCTTTCATTGTAGTAAAATACGCGACAATATAAGTTTTATTTATTATGAACTAAAGGAGCGTGGAAGAATTTTTGATGTAAAAGCGAATATGGCAAGTAACCCTTCAATTTCATACCGTACCACAACAGAACAAACTTCACCTAAACGGGGATTGAAAGATATTGAATACCTGGCTAAACTTATGGATAACCAGTTTAGAATACCAGGCACCAATATCCGTTTTGGGCTTGATGCTATAATTGGCCTGATACCTGGCGTAGGAGATTTATCAACATTTGCTGTTTCGGGATATATGTTATTAATAATGGCACGAAATGGTGCAAGCGGTTTTTTGCTGGCGCGAATGGTGATGAACGTGTTGATTGATACGTTAATAGGCTCAATACCTCTGTTGGGAGATGTATTTGATGTGGCTTTTAAAGCAAACATTCGAAATGTGCAATTGATGCACGAGCATTATGCTGAAGGCCGGCACAGGGGCAGCGCATGGAAGCTGATTATTCCGGTATTGATCGTATTGCTTGCAATAATAATAGGTGTTATATGGGTTACTTACAAACTATTGGCAGTGTTGTTTTCCAGTTAAGGCTTAGAGATGTGCTGGTTTTTTTATAATTGCCTCCCTACTATATTATAGTGATTAATTTTTTATAAACTTTGCATTATAAAGGTAAAACAAAGTAGAATCAGGAAATATTTGCAGAGTATATTTTCCATTTGGAAGATTTGGATAAGGATACGAATTAGGAGGAAAAAAATGTCCAGTTAAAATTTTTTTATTCCCTGAAACAGCTACTGCTGCCGGAGCTTCAGGCATCATTTTAAAAAAAATGTATCCGGTAGCTTTACCCGGAAGTATAGTGCCGTAATTGTAATTGGTTGTGTCGTAAACAAGTTTCACACTGTCAAGCGTAAAGCTGGTAGAATTTTCTATACTAATCATAACACCGCTTGGTTCACTTTTTTTACAACATCCCAATGCAATTAGAAGAAGGCAAATAAGAATATATCTTATCATCAGTTCATTTATTAGTTGACACTCAAAAAATATAAGACGTTGCATCTTACTAAAAATATTCCTTGTTGTTCACTTCTATTTTTTTTCTTGTAATTAAAAGTGGAAATTTATTTAACTTTTGCCGCTGTAAAAAAATGTTCTGATGCTGTTAAGTTTATTTAAATGGTTAAGCTTTTCTGCGGTGTTGTTTCTGCATCCCTACTATATAAGTATGACGGATATTAATTATAACAACAAAGCAAAATCGCTGGAGGTAAGCGTTAGAATTTTTACCGATGATTTTGAGAAGGTGCTGCGGCAAAATTGTAATTGCAAAGTTGATTTGCTGAAACCGCAGGATAAGAAAGCAATGAGCATATTAATAAACAGCTATATTCAGGAGCACCTTCAGTTAAAAGTGAACGGCGAAACAAAAACATTGGAATTTGCAGGCTATCAACAGGAAGAAGAAAGTGTGTGGAATTACTTTCAGATTAAGAACATGCAGCAAGTAAAGCAAATAGAGATGAATAATTCTTTATTGCACGATTTAAGAGAAGAGCAGATAAATATGCTTCATGTTAATATTAACGGTAAGGAGCAGTCCAATAAACTTGACTATCCCAACAAAATATTAAGCATGAACTTTTAAAGGCATGGATCAACTTACTCGTCCATTTCAGTTCTTATTTCTTCGGAGATGGTAATTAAAACTTTATCAATACGGTTGCCATCCATATCTATAATTTCAAAATCGAAGCCCTTCCAATGTAATTTATCGCCTGCCCTTGGTATGCTTTGTAACTGGTGCAGAATAAAACCGGCAAGGGTATTAAAGTTTTGGTCGCCTTCATTTATATATTCCGTTTTATCGAAACGGGTTAAAAAATCGTAAAAAGGAATTTGCCCGTCAATAAGATAAGTTCCGTCTTCCCTTTCAATCATCTCGTAATCATCTTCATTAGTTGGCGCCATATCTCCCACAATTGCTTCTAAAATATCATTCAATGTCATCATACCTTCCACGCTGCCGTATTCATCTACAATAAAACAACTGTTGGTTTGGCTGTTTTTAAACTTTTCGAGCACCTGATAGACCGTATTATTTTCAGGAACAAAAAGACCGGGTTTCATTATATCGGTTAAAACAGTATCATCGGTTGCAAGCAAAATATCTTTAATGGTAATTACGCCTTTAATATTATCAATTACTCCGTCGCACAAAGGGTAAGTATTGTGGATCACTTCTTTCATCTTCTCTTTTACATCGGCTACCCTTGCATTTATATCCATCCACATAATGTCGCTGCGGTGCGTCATTAACGAAGTAATGTTCCGGTCGCCTAAATGAAAAACCCTTTCAATAATTTCCTGTTCAGTTTCTTCTATATCGCCGTGTTCGGTTCCTTCGTTTATCATTGCCTTTATCTCCTCTTCAGTAACTGCAGAGTCGTTTCTGCGAATGCCAAACAGGGTACATATTACCTGGGTGCTTTTGGTTAATAGCCATATAAAAGGATAAGTTATCATAGCAACCCATTCCATAGGTCGTGCAACAATTTTTGCGATTGCTTCAGGCTTGGACAGCCCTATCCGCTTAGGAACCAATTCGCCAATAACCAAAGACAGATAAGTAATAAAAACTACAGTAATTGCAGTGGCAATTGGTTTGGCATAATGCTCAAGGGAAGGAAATGTTTTGAGGAATACTATGATAGGACCCGTTAAGTTTTCGCCCGAATAAATACCTGTTAAAATGCCAATAAGTGTAACCCCCATTTGAACAGTTGACAAAAAAGTATCGGGGTGATTGGATAAATTAAGGGCCTTTTTAGCCAGCTTGTCGCCCTTATTTGCCTGTACCTCAAGGCGGGTTTTTCTGGATGATAACAGCGAAATTTCAGCCATGGCAAAAAGCCCGTTTAAAACCATTAAACCCAGAATAATAAAAATCTCAGTCATTTATATATAATTGCCGCAAAGCTATGTAATATCAGCTTGTTTTTGAATACACACTATAAATACCACCCCAGTTCTAAATAAGAGCTATCCTATTTTCCCTGTTCGTATAAACTGTTCCTATGGCTTAAGGTTATTAAGTCAGGCTCGGTTAGCAGCCTTGTGTTTATTGCTGAATTGAGGGTATATTATTCGTGACTACTCAGGTCTTTTTTTTTAACGCAGAGTGCGCAGAGGTTTTCGCAGAGAACCCAGAGTTAATAATGGCACATCCAATTATTATTTCTGTAATTCATTTTTCTGTCATCATTTTTATTGTTTTTCTCTGTGGTTCTCTGCGTGTCTTTCTCTGCGCACTCAGCGGTAAAACTTTTTACTAAGCAGGCTGAGTAGTTACAATTATTCTTTGGTTACTTCCATTCGTAAGTTATCTTGTTTTGGAAGTGATGGCGTTAGCAACCCAAATTGCCGGATATAAAAAGAAGCCGAAGCCCAACCTATAAGCGCACCTAAAACACCTCCGCCAATAACATCAAGCGGGTAGTGTACACCAATATACACCTGAGCATAAGAAATGGTAGCTGCCCAAAAATACAGCAGGTACTTCCATTTACCTATAAACTGCTTAAAGGTAAGTGCGATAAAAACAGACATACCAAAATGATTGGTTGCATGCGACGATGTAAAGCTTCCGCTTGAGGGGCAACGGTTTAAAAGCAACCTTACATACTGGCTGAAATAAGGATCGCTGCAGGGCCGCGGACGGGCTACCCAATCCTTTACAAAAGTACTGCTTACCTGGTCGCACAAAGAAACTGTAATAATAAAAAGGCAAACCCAGGGAAAGGCTTTACGCCCAAAATTAAAAACCACAAAAAGAAGTAAAAAAAGATATACCGGAACCCATGTAATTGAATCCCTCCAGACAGGAAAGAGCGCATCTAAAAAATGATTTGTCCAAAAACTATTGATGTAAATAAATAGTCGCTGGTCGCACGATTTCAGCCATAACCATATATTTTCCATGAGCCTTTTTTATAAAAATTTAAAAAGTTATAGAAAGGCAGCCATCTTTCTCCCCACTTATATAATTTGTAACTTCGCCGCCGCAATGCAAAAATTAAAAGTACCAAGGTATATTCAATGGATTGTTATAACAGGAATTATTTTTCTGTTGTTAATGACGTTGCTTCGCTTTGCCCTTGCAGCATCTTTTAATCATCCAAAGCATTTTTCAGGGCTTTTGCCGGCTTTTGTTTTAGGCTTTCGTTACGATCTTCGCATGGTAAGTATTGCCTGTCTGCTTATCTTTTTAATCGGCTCGTTTAAGCCTTTACACCCCCTTCAAAAAAAAGCCGGAAGAGCGGTTAGCTTTGCCCTTTGGGGAATTTTTATAGTTATGTTTTGCTTCTTTTATGCAATAGACTTTGCCCATTATGCTTACCTGTCTCAACGCTTAAACGGCAGCGTTCTAAATTATCTTGATGATGCAAAAATCTCTTTAAAAATGGTATGGCAAACCTATCATGTTATCGAAATAGTCATTGCTTTAATAGCCGGAGTATTTTTGCTGTTATGGATAGTAAGACTTACCTATAATTATATTCTTTCTAAAAAAATAACCAGTACAAAAAGGAGCAGGTTAGGCTGGAGCTTTGTTTTGTTTATTGGCTTAGGAATTGGAATTTTCGGAAGATTAGGACAATATCCTTTAAGATGGAGCGATGCATTTACAGCAGGAGATGATTATAAAGCCCAGATTTCGCTAAATCCCTTTCAACCGTTTTTTAGTTCTCTTAATTATCGCCATGCCACTTATAATCTTAAGAAAGTAAAACAACATTACCCCTGGATGGCTGCGCATTTAAAAGTTACTAATCCTGACAGTAATAAGCTGAATTACGAACGCATTTATACTGCAAATAAAAGCACAGCCCCCAAGCCCAATGTTGTGCTTGTAATTTGCGAATCGTTCAGCGCCTACAAAAGTTCTATGATTGGTAATCCGCTAAACACTACTCCCTATTTTAACCAGATGGTTACAAACGGAATTTATTTCGACCATTGCTTTTCGCCTTCTTACGGTACGGCGCGTGGAGTGTGGGCTACAATAACCGGCATCCCCGATGTTCAATTGTATAAAACTGCCAGCCGAAATCCTGCTGCTGTTGACCAACACACTATTATCAACAATTTTAATGGTTACGAAAAATTGTATTTCTTAGGCGGCAGCACAAGCTGGGCAAATATTCGCGGCTTGCTTACCAACAATATTGCCGGCCTTCGCCTTTACGAAGAAGGAAGCTACAAGGCAGCAAAAATTGATGTTTGGGGCATAAGCGATAAAAATCTTTTTCTTGAAGCGAATAAAGTTTTAGGTAAACAACAAAAGCCCTTTTTTGCCATCATTCAAACAGCAGATAACCACAGGCCTTATACTATTCCGCCCGAGGATTTAAAAGCTTTTAAAAAGAAGGATGTGCCGAAAGACACCTTATTGAAATATGGTTTTTCAGGAGCAGATGAATACAATGCCTTTCGATATACTGACTTTAGCTTTGAACAATTTATTGAAGCTGCAAAGAGGGAAAAGTATTTTAATAATACCATCTTTGTTTTTGTCGGCGATCACGGCATAAGAGGCGATGCCGGCGATATGTTACCTAAAGCATTTACCGATCAAAATTTAACTGCCGAACATATTCCATTGCTGATATATGCGCCGTCTTTATTAAGACCTGCACGATATGCTTATCCTGCTTCGCAGTTGGATATTTTGCCGACCATTGCAGGCCTTTGTAATATTAGTTACCGCAACAATGCTCTTGGTAATGACTTGTTGAACGATGCATATTCATCGTCACGTAACGCTTTCATCATTGACATTGACACCCGGAGAATTGGAATGGTACAAAATGGCTTATTTTACAGCTACAATTTAAATGGAAGCGGCGAGCAAATATGCAGCATATTAAATAATGAGAAAGTTATAATGACCGACTCTTTGCATAATGCTTTTAGAAAAGCTACAGACGCCTATTATGAAACAGCGCGTTATTTATTATTGAATAACAAAAAGAAAAAACGTAACAGTTATGTTACAAAGGTGGAGAGTTCCTAAAACAATACAATGAAAGCTTATAATGCAGGTGCAAATAAATACAATACAAACCGTTGGAGATTTAACGAAAGACTTATCCCTTTACAATTACGATTTTTACAAGTAATTTGCAGTATTTAAAAAAATGTACTTATGTATCCTGAAGCAAAGAAATTACATTTGATAGAAGAAATACTAAAAATTGAAAATGATGAAGTACTGGCAGCAGTAGAAAGTGTTATAGTTAAAAACATGAAACATGCCGTAACCCGCCGGAGCTTTAAAGATTGTGCAGGTATGATGAGTGAGGAAGAAATAAACAAGTTGGAAAAAACAATTGAAGAGGGCTGTGAAACCATAAACACCGATGACTGGAAATAAATGTTTATTAGATACCACCATCATTGTTCATGCTTTTAGAAGTAACAACAATATAGCGGAAAAATTAGATGCTGTTCAAGAGGTTTACGTTTCTGTTACCGCTATAGGTGAACTTTTTTATGGAGCTTATAAATCCGCTGATCCGGCAAAGCATATTGTACAGATGAAGTCTTTTTTGAAGAATTGCAAAATATTGCTAACTGATACCACAACAGCGGATATATATGGAAGTATAAAAGCTGCATTAGCAACGAAAGGAAAACCAATACCTGAAAACGACATTTGGATAGGAGCAGCATCACTTCAATATAATCTTCCATTATATACAACAGATGCTCACTTTAACGAAATAGATGGTATTACTTTGTTTTAATCCTTACACTCATATTATTGAACAACAAAAAGAAAAAAGCGTAACAATTATGTTGCTAAGGTGGAGAGTTCCTAAAACAATACAATGGGTAGTAAAGCTGTTTGCTATCTTCCTTATCATATTTACATTATTTCGTTTATCAACTTATCTCGCATTCAGGCCAGAAACCGTTCGCTTTACTGATGTGGTGCCTTCCTTTTTTTTAGGTGTTTTGTTTGATGTAAGATGGATATGCATTATACTGTTGCCTGTTTTGGCAAGCGGTTTTATTCCCAACTTCACACCTTACAGCTCTGTAAACGGAAAACGTTTCTGGACGTCGTACATGGCAGTGGTAACTTTTGTAATGATGTTTTTTTTCGGCGCTGATTATGGCCACTTCGCCTATGTAAATACCCGTTTAAATGCAAGCGCATTAAACTTTGCTGAAGATGCAAAAATATCTATAGAAATGCTTTGGCAATCCTATCCATTGTTCTGGATATTGCTTGCGCTTATTGCAGTGGTTTGGTTTTTTTACTGGTTATACCAGCATGCACATAAAACCGTTGAGAACAAAAACAACGACCATTCAATTATTTACCGGCGAAGATGGTATGTATTAGGCACAGCATTTTTACTTATTGGCATTTATGGAAGCTTTACAAAAAAACCCCTGGTGTGGCAGGATGCATTTGTTTTTAACGACAATTTTAAATCTTACCTTGCTCTAAACCCACTCCAAAATTTTTTTACCACCTTAGGTTTTAGAAAGCCGGAAATGGAAGATAGAAAAGCGAGGGAGTATTTCCCGCTGGTTGCCGGTTTTCTTCAAATAGACAGCAATGCTTCTGAATTAAATTACAGCAGGTTAGTTTTGCCTGCAAGCCGTGCCCTCGAAAGCAAGCCTAACATTGTGCTCGTTATCTGCGAATCGTTCAGTATGTATAAAAGCAGCATGAGCGGTAATCCGCTTAATGCAACACCTTACTTCAACAGTCTTTGTAACGAAGGCATATTTTTCAACCGTTGTTTTTCTCCTCATTTCGGCACAGCCCGCGGCGTGTTTGCTGCGCTTACCGGAATACCCGATGTTCAATTGTCAAAGTTCTCCAGCCGCAATGCCGAATCGATAAACCAGCATACCATCATCAACAGCTTTGAGGATTATGAGAAATATTATTTCATTGGCGGAAGCAGCGAGTTTAATAATTACAGGGGATTGTTAGAGAACATTAGAGGACTTCATTTATACGAAGAAAAAAACTTTTCGTCGCCCAGGGTTAATGTTTGGGGCATAAGCGATAAAAACCTTTTTTTAGAAGCGAACAAAGTGCTTACAAAACAATCAGAGCCTTTTTTTGCGGTGATACAAACAGCCGACAATCATCGCCCTTACACGATACCTGAAGAAGACAAAGATTTTGTAAAGCATGAAGTACCAAAAGACACATTATTAAAATACGGTTTTGAATCACTTGATGAATATCATGCTTTTTGCTATACCGATTATGCTTTTAAAAAATTTATAGAGGCTGCAAAGCAGCAACCCTATTTTGATAATACCATATTTGTTTTTGTTGGCGATCATGGTGTAGCCGGCAATGCAAAGGCGCTTTATCCTGCTGCATGGACAAATCAGCGATTGAGCGACGAACATATTCCGCTGCTGTTATACTCTCCTAAATTATTACTGTCGCAGCAAAGAGGTGAAGTTGTTTCGCAAATTGATGTGTTACCCACTATTGCCGGCCTGGTTCACCAGCCCTATATTAATACTACATTGGGACGCGATTTATTGCAGCCGAACAAAAAAGAAAATGGCGCTTTCACCATTCATCACGATGAAGGTGTGATTGGCTGGGTAACTGATTCTTATTACTTTGAAAAAAATATCCGCTTCAACCAGGAACTTCTGTTACCGGTTACCGGCAATTCTCCCTGGTGGACAAAACAGCAGCAGGATTCAATTTGCAAAATTGCATCTGCTAAAACATCTGCTCTTTATGAAACTGCCAAGTGGATGTTGGTTCATAATCATGAAAAATCATTGAACTAATGTCACGTCAAACGTCAACCGTAAAACGTCAAAAATGAGAAAATCTATTTCACGTTTCACTTTTGACGTTCAGGAGGCTACTTTGCATTTTCGTCCACTTCAAAAACTCCGAAAGTGTTGTTGTCCGAATCAATAAAATATCCCTGCCAACAACGAGCTGGGATTGCAAATTTCGGTAGGGCAACCTGCCCGCCTTTTTTAATAATAAGTTCGCTTGTTTCGTCGAAATTGTCAACCTGAATAGAGCAGACAAATGCGTTTGTTCCACTTTCAGTTGGTGGCACTTTTGCAGGTCGTTTCAAAAGTCCCCCTTTAATACTGTTTGTTTCAATTCTGTAATATTCTATCGGAACATGTTCTTCCTTAATAAATTTCCAACCAAAAATAGTTTGATAAAATTCAATTTCTCTTTCCGGGTGTGAAGATTGAATTTCAAAGTACCCTATTGTATTCATAGCTTAATTATTTTGTTACTACTCAGGTCTTTTTTTTAACGCAGAGTTCGCAGAGGTTTTCGCAGAGAACCCCAGAGTTTATGTACTTTAATGGCACATCCAATTATTATTTCTGTAATTTCATTTTCTGTCTCATTTTTATTGTTTTTCTCTGTGGTTCTCTGCGTGTGTTTTTCTCTGCGCACTCTGCGGTGAAACTTTTTACTAAGTAGGCTGAGTAGTTACATTATTTTTAAATGAAAGTCCTTTTTCTTCTAATGCATTTTTCAATTTGGGAATAGAGCTTTTTCCCATTCCGTGAAATCTTAAAATTTCAGTCTCGCTATATTTTGAGAGTTGTTTTAATGTTGTTATCCCATTGTTTTCTAATGCCCGCCTTGCAGGTGCAGCAAGCAATGTAAGAAAACCGTCTTTAGGTTTTCGTTCTTCTTCACAAATTGGGCAGGCAGGACAGTCGCTGCTTTTATAGTATTGATGCCCGTTTTTACAAGTCCTTAATGTTTTATTTGTTGTCGCCATTTTTGTCTTCCGAATTATGGTGGTGTTTACAATAATCTTCAACACAAACTTTCACAGAACCATTCCCCCACAGATACTTTTTATTGTATTATAATTTTTATTGTATTATAAATGGTATGCTCTGCTTTTTATCTGCCTGCGAAATTTGAATAACATATACACCTGCGGAAAGGTTTCGGGTGTTTATTAACCAGGTATTTGAAGCTCCTGTATTTGTAATAATTCCTTTAGAAAGCTCTCTTCCTACTTGGTCAAAAAGAGAATAAGTCATCCTCTTATTTTCTGGAGTTATCACCTGTAACTGCAATGCCCCGCCCTGCCGCAATATGGTTGGAAATACTTTAACCATTTCACCACTTTGCTCTTTATTAATTGTTCTTACGGGGCTATATTTAAACTGTCCGTTTTTATCAACCATCTTCAGCCTGTAATATAAGGTGCCGGTTATGCCATAAGTTATATCTGTAAATGCATAATGCTCGGTTCGGTTACTGTTTCTTGCAACCATTTTTCCAATCATTAAAAAGTTGGCGGCATACTGGCTCCTTTCAATTTCATAATGCTCCACACGGTCTTCCCCGGCAGTGCTCCATTGTACATTTACATTTGCTTCACTGGTTTTGGTTGCTGTAAAGTCAAGTAATGTAAGCGGCAGCAGTTCAAAAGTATTGGCTGCAATACTCTCGTTTTGAAAGCGGTCTAAGCTTGTAACCGTATAATAGTAATTAACATTGCTGCCAATGGTTGTATCTCTGTAAGCTGTGGTATCGTTTGGAGTTATGGCAAGAATATTATTGGCATTGGTCAGATCAATTACAGGGTTTTGCGAACGGTAGATAACAAAGCGCTTAACTTTATCCAACTCGTTTGTAGTTGCAGGAGGTTTTGTCCAGTTAAGCACTGCAGAGTCAGTTCCAAATTTTCTCACGGTAAGATTAACTGGCGGTTGGGGAGTTATACTATCACGCCAGGGCATTGTTGGTAATAAAGCAGGTGTGGGGTAAAAATTTAATCGAAAAGAATCTCTGAAACCTAATTTATTACTTCGCAGGCTGGTTGTATTATAAATTGCCTGGCCAAATACATTTGGATAGCTTCTGTTCATCCTTACCTGGTCGGGAATTTGAGAAGGCAACGCCCATGCCGCACCTTGTGCAGGATCGGCCACTTTATAGCCTGCCATTCCAATGTATATATGCCTGCCATTTGCTATGTTGTTCCACCATGGAACGAGTATTTTGTAATCTGCATTGGATTGCCCGATATACCAATACAATTGCGGACACATATAGTCAACCCAACCTTGCTGCAACCATTTTTTAGTATCAGCATAATAGGTAGTATAGTGCTCGAGACCGCTTGTTGCGGAGCCAATATTAGGGTCGGTGCTATTGCGGTAAATACCGCTTGGCGAAATACCAAACTTTACCCAGGGCTTAATACTTTTAACTGAATCGTACACCCTTTTAACCAAGAGGTTTATATTGTCTCTGCGCCAGTCTGCACGAACGGTAAAGCCTCGTGGGTCTGCATTAAAAGCGCTGTCATCGTTGATAGTACCAGACGGATAAAAATAATCATCAAAGTGAATTCCATCAACATCGTACCGTTTTACAATATCCACTATTACACTTGTGGTATAATCTCTTACAGCCACTAAGCCAGGGTTTAGTATTTGTAACGTTCCTACTGTAAGCAACCAATCAGGATGTTGCTTTGCTACGTGCGAAGCAGAAAAATTGGGAAGGTTTGCTGTATTGCCAACTGCCCTGTAAGGATTTATCCAGGCATGAAATTCCATGCCGCGTTTATGGCATTCATCCAACATAAATTTCATGGGATCCCAAAACGGGTTTGGAGCCACTCCCTGTGTACCAGTAAGGTCAGCCGACCACGGCTCTATTGCACTTTCATACATTGCATCGCACTGGCTGCGAACCTGTATGAACAAAGCATTCATTCCTGTTTGCTGGTGATGGTTGGCAATAACCATAAAAGCATCGCGTTGTTGCTGGGGAGTTTGTGTTTTAGTTGGCCAGTCAATGTTTGTATAAGTGGCAATCCACGCTCCTCTAAACTCACGCTTAGGAGGATTTTGCGCATAAAGATTTAAAAAACTTATTAGAGCTATCAGAGAAGAAAGTAAAACTTTTTTCATAAACAAAATTTTTTGGAAGTATGATGCTGCAACAAATTAATCTAAAAATATTTACATTTCAAAAGTAATACTGCTGCCATGCGATAAGTTAGAAAAGTAAGCACGGATTTGTGGAGGGGCTATTTCCATCTGCCTCTTTCAAATTAATTCTCACAGATTGAACAGATAAACACTCTGTAGTATCTGCTTATGTCCGGGTTATCCAAATTAATTCTCACAGATTGAACAGATAAATACAGATAAGCTCATCTGTAGCTTTCCGTGTCATCTGTGAGAGCAATCATGAAACATCGTGATATGCTTTAAAGGTTGTACCGGTTAACCATCACCTTAATAAAATTTTGCAACGCATCTTGCCTTTAATTCATTTTCATGTAATTTCACCGCTCAAAAATTTATGCAAATGTTTGCCGGCTTCGTTAAGCTTTAAACAAATGCTTTCAGCAAAATATAAAAGTATGGCCGAAGCGATCTTAATGCCGCGTTTAAGCGATACCATGACAGAAGGAGTTATAGCTGCATGGCACAAAAACGTGGGAGATAAAGTTAACAAAGGAGATTTGTTAGCCGAGATAGAAACTGATAAGGCAACAATGGAACTTGAAAGCTACCAGGAAGGTGTGCTTTTGCACAGGGGAGCCGACAATGGCAGCAAGCTTCAGGTAAATGACTTGCTGGCAATAATAGGACGAGCCGGCGAAGACGTTACAGCTTTAATTGCAGAAAACTCAGGAGGCGGCAATGGTGCTGCTGAAAGTGCTGCTACAGCGCCCAAAGCAGAAACTCCACAGCCTTCTTCTCCCCCCGCACCCGGGCAAAACAAGGCACCCGGGCAAGCCCTTGCAACTGCACCAAACCAACCAGCGGAGCAAGCTCCTGCAACTGCACCCAAACCCGCTGAACAACCTGCTGCAAAACCTTCAGGCAACCTCGATATTTCAAAGATGGAAGAAGTTGTACTGATGCCCCGCTTAAGCGATACAATGACCGAAGGCGTAATTGCAGCATGGAACAAAAATGTAGGCGATACGGTAAAAAAAGGCGACATACTCGCCGAAATTGAAACGGATAAAGCTACAATGGAACTTGAAAGTTATAAGGACGGTACTTTATTATATCAGGGTGCAAAGCCCGGCGAAAAAATTCAGGTGAACGACCTGCTTTGCATTATTGGAAAACAAGGGTTAGACGTACAGGCAATTGTAGCTGCTGCTAAAGGTGGCAGTTCTGCTCCTCAAGAGCAGGCCACCGCTCCAACTGAAGCTGCACCTGCACAATCCCAAACTGCTAAAAGTGAAGCGGCGCCACAACATCCGTCTGCCCCACAACCACAAACTGCTGCAAGTCAACCCCCCCCAGCTCAGGCTGTGGTTCAGCAGCAAGCAGCATCGCAACCCGAACAGCAGGCAGTTAACGAAGGTCGCATCTTTGCTTCTCCTTTAGCTAAAAAATTGGCCGAAGAAAAGGGCATTGACTTACGCTATGTAAAAGGAAGCGCCGACAACGGAAGAATAGTTAAATCGGATATTGATAATTATAAACCATCTGAGCAACCTGCTGCGGCTGCACTTGCTGCCCCGCAACCCGTTGCGTCTAAAACTGCAGAACAACAGGCAGCGCCACAAGTAGCTGCGCCTGCAGGACAGGTAAGCTTTGATGAAGTGCCGGTATCGCAAATGCGTAAAACCATTGCGCGTCGTTTGGCAGAAAGTAAATTTTCTGCTCCCCACTTTTATTTAACCATGAGCATTGACATGGACAGCGCTGTTGCAAGCCGCGTTAAGCTAAATGAAGTCTCGAAGGTTAAGATCAGCTTTAATGATCTTGTGCTTAAAGCAGCGGCTATGTCGCTGAAACAACATCCAAAAGTAAACAGTAGCTGGCTGGGCGATAAGATACGTTACAACCATCATGTAAATATTGGCGTAGCTGTAGCGGTTGAAGAAGGACTTCTTGTTCCCGTTGTTCGTTTTGCTGATACTAAACCCCTCAGTGTAATTGCTGCTGAAGTAAAAGATTTTGCACAACGGGCTAAAGATAAAAAACTGCAACCTTCCGATTGGGAAGGAAGCACTTTTACCATCAGCAATCTTGGAATGTTTGGTATTGATGAGTTTACTGCAATCATCAATCCACCCGATGCATGCATACTTGCAATAGGCGGTATTTCGCAAGTGCCGGTTGTAAAAAATGGACAGGTTGTTGCCGGTAATATTATGAAGGTTACCCTTAGCTGCGATCATCGTGTAGTTGATGGAGCAACAGGAGCTGCGTTTCTGCAAACACTAAAAAGCTTTTTGGAAGAACCTTTGCGGATGCTCCTGTAATCTCAGATTATATGGATTGAATTTAGGATTACGCGGATTGCAGATTTAGATCTCAGATTACAACGGATTTCATCGCATAGATTACTCGATAGGGAATAGATAAAAATTCCATCCCCTACTACAATGGAAAAGGCTGCCTTTCTCAAGACAGCCTCCGCAATTATAATTTATAAAATAGTCCAAATTTTCCTTACAATTCTCCTTAAACCCCACACCTTCAATCTTAAACCCCCTCACTACATCTTAATAGCAAGCGACAAGCTAAACACTCTATGCTTCCCTTTATCGTTAGCATTGTTTGCTGTGTTTGAATTTATTTTTGCTAAACCATATCCATAATTGGCTCCGATGGCAAACTTATTAAAATCAAGACCAGCTAATGCATTTAATCCGTAATCAAATCTTTTAAGCTTGCCATAACCAGAGTTTTCTTCAACATGCGTAAAGGGATTATCATTGCTATAAACAATATCTCTTTCGCTTGAAGATGCTATACCTAAAGTTTTACCTTCAACTTTATTTTTACCACCTACACCCATTGCAACATAGGGTCCTGCTCCTACATATATTCGTGTGTATTCGGTTAAAGGTATTTTGCCAACAACATTAACGGGAAGCTCTACATACAAAGGATTAGATGTTGCCTTCCAATAAGTAGCGCTGGTTGATTGCCCGTATTGGGTTTTAGAGCCTTTGCCGGTTAGCAGCAAAGCAGGTTGCAAACTCAATCCTTCTGATAAAGCTAAGTCTGCACCAACACCTGCATGAAAAGAGGTTAACATGTGTGCATCGTCAACACGTCCGTTATCAGTTACTGATATGTTGGCGAAGTTTACGCCGGCTTTAACCATAAAGCCTCCACGATTCTCAGAACGTTTTACTTGTGCCATTGCGGTTAGAGTAAGCAAACAAAATGCACCTGCACTTAAAATAATTTTCTTCATAATGGTTTGTTTTAATTATAAAAGTATTTCAGATTCTATGCCAGTTAACAGTATCTGTATAATTTTATAATGCCGTTATAGTTTATGCACATTTTAAAATTAACTTCATTAAGAAAACAAAAAGTGATTTTATGGAACTAACTAATGCAATTAACTGGTTCGAAATTCCTGTTGCCGATTTTGATCGTGCAAAGAAATTTTATGAAACAATCTTTTCTTATCAAATGCCCGAAAATCAAATGGGGCAATCGAAGATGGGTTTCTTCCTGTATGATTTTAAAGCTGGTAAAATTGGAGGAGCAATTGTTTACAATCCTGAGTTATATACCCCGAGTAACAACGGTACTTTAGTTTACCTGAATTGCCAGCCCGATCTGCAAATTGTATTAGATAAAGTTGAAACCGCCGGCGGCAGAATAATTGCTCCAAAAAAAATTATTTCTCCCGAACAGAACTTAGGATACCAGGCATTGATTATAGATAGCGAGGGCAATAAGGTTGCTTTACATAGTATGAATTAGCGAATGGAAATGTAAATAAGCTCTACGATAACAGCCATTTAGATTTATGCTGATGGTTTAATTATTGTAGACACAACGTATCAGTATAAACAAAAAATTGTTTGAAATGGCAAATAAGAAAACAGTGGTTTTAGGAGCTTCCGAAAATCCTTCAAGATATAGTAACATGGCAGTTAACCGTTTATCTGCACATAAACATCCTGTAATTGCAGTAGGAAGAAGGGAAGGCAAGATTGGTAATGTAAAAATTGTAACAGGCCAGCCCGAAGAAGATGAAGTGGATACGGTTACGTTGTATCTAAATCCAACAAATCAAAAACCTTATTACGATTACATTTTATCGCTTCAACCTAAGCGTATAATTTTTAACCCCGGCACCGAAAATCCTGAACTCTACCAAAAGGCTCGCGAAAAAGGCATTAAACCTATGGAAGCATGCACATTGGTTTTGCTAAGTATAGGTCAGTTTTGATAAGGCTCTGGTTATTTTTTGCCTGCTTTTAAATACCTATTTTAAAAAGTTTTAAAATTTCTTAGCCTCGGATTATTTTTTTGGGTAATTTACACAAACCCATTAAATATGCATTGGAGAAAGTTCAGTGGAGAGCCTATAAATCTCCCCATAAAAGATGCTGTAGAAACAGCTATAAAAAAAGAAACAGAAATTGGCAATAAGTTAAAAGTATGTATTGGCACCGATAGCCAGGTAAAAGGTGTGGATACTGAATTTGCCACTGTTATTGTTTTTTTGCGTGAAGGTCATGGTGGCTTTATGTACATCCATAACGAAAAGACCCGGCAGAAATTTACCATTAAAGAACGCATGCTTGTTGAAGTTGCCAAAAGCATTGAGGTTGCTTACGAACTGTGCAACCTGTTTACACAGTACAATGTTGATATGGAAGTACATGCCGATATAAATACCAATCCTCAATTCAAAAGCAATGATGCTTTACGCGAGGCAATGGGTTATATTTTAGGAATGGGCTTTGCATTTAAAGCCAAACCCGAAGCATTTGCCAGCAGCAGTTGCGCTAATAAAGTTGTGAATTGATAATTTCATAGTCATTGGGTCAGTAAGTCATCAGGTCATTAGATCAGTAAGTTATTAGGTAATAAGATATTACCTAACATAGAAATATTGGTTACTGATATGGTTAATAGTTGAGTATAAAGTGCCAGTACTTTGCATCTCCTTGCAGCATTTCAGTAAGCCCGTTTTGCCTGCCGGCATGTTTCCTTAAAGTAGTTGGAAAAGAAGTTTAAGTCTTTGGTCTAAATCCCCGATCTCCTTAATGGTCAGCCTACCCTTGCGACCCCTGATTAGTAATTTGTCTAATGTAGCTAACTTACCTGTACGCACCAGTGAAGACTTTTTCAGTCCGTTGTTCAATGCTGGTGTCAATAGTAAATCTGTTGGTTCTTGCCATTTAAATTGAGTGGTAATAAATGCTACGGTAACGTCTCGGGTATTGTCAGCAATCACCAGGGATGGTCTGAGTTTGCTGCCGCTCAGGTCTGTAAATGCAATAGTTCGGTAATTTTTTAAGCTGCCATTTGGCCAATTTCTAAGCATTTAAGATAGAGCTTTTTTGTTTTTTGACAGTTTAACTCAATACCTAAGTTTGAAAAAATAGTTTCTGTAAGAAA
>JAABUN010003080.1_pt1 | contig 27088 bp, 30 predicted proteins | sample 5559311 | NCBI WGS metagenome assembly JAABUN01 (sample SAMN10711877, study PRJNA513370) | rock metagenome | isolation source: Antarctica rocks | place: Antarctica: Victoria Land, Siegfried Peak sud
AGGACACCATGGGCTTCGAGGTGATCGGGGACGGCCGCTTCCTGGGATCAGGGCATCCCGACTTCCGTGAGGACAACCCGCCGCTGCTCGGCCTGATCGAGTCGACCGACGGCGGTCAGTCGTGGACACCTCAATCACTGCGCGGGTAGGCGGACTTCCACGTCGAGGACGTCCACACCTACGACTCGACCGGCGAGATGTTCATGGTCAGCGACGACGGCCGGACCTGGGAACGTCGCTCTCAGTGGGTCGTCCTGGACGTCGCGGTCAGCCTGCAAGACCCGGGGCTGGTTGTCGCCGCGAGGGAGGACGGGCCGCACATGAGCACGGACGCCGGGCGCACCTGGCTGTCGCTGGCAGGTGGCCGTTGCCGCGAGCGGCATCCTGGAGAGCAAGGACGGCGGTCAGACGTTCCGCCTCTACTACCGCGATCGCTGAGCGGCTACTGCAGCTTCCGGGCCACGAGCCGCAGCACGAGCCCGAGCTTCGACCGCGTGCAGTGCTCGATGTCCAGCCCCAGCTCCTGCACCCTGCGCTCGGGTTCACGAAGCAGATGGTCAGCCTCCAGCCGCAGGAACAGCGGCTCGAGGGCGCGTTGCACGGCCCGGACCGGCGAGAGCGGGCTACGGACGTGGTCGAGCAGCACCAGACGGCCGCCTGGTGTCAGCACGCGGGCCATCTCCGCCATACCGGCCCGGTCGTCAGGGATGCTGCACAACGCCAACGTCGCCAGGACGGTGTCAAACGACGCCTCGTCGAAGGGCAGAGCCTGAGCATCAGCGACGCGGAAGTCGACGTCACGGCCCAAGGCAGCCGCCCGCCGTTCGGCATGCGCGAGCATGCGGCCGCTCAGGTCGACGGCAGTCAGGGCGACGTGCCGGTCGTAGTACGGCAGGTTCCGCCCGGTGCCAGCAGCGACCTCCAGCGTGCGGCCGGTAGCCAGGCTGGTCGCCCACTGCCGGCCGGAACCGAACAACAACCGCTCAGGAATCAAGATCTTGCGGTCGTAGCCGTCAGCGGACTTGTCGTAGATCTTGCGTACCCGCTCGAGACTGTCGCTCATCGCGGACGTGGTGGTCCTTGCGCGCTGAGCCGGGCACGCATCAACGGGTGGCGGGACCCATGTTCATGCCTCGCATGCCGCTGGCCCCCTCCTGCATGAGCTGGTGCATCCGCTTCATGCCCGGGTTCCCCTCCTGCATGAGCTGGTGCATCCGCTGCATGCCCGGGTTCCGGTGCTCGGGTCCGCCAGCGGCGGCCTGTGCCGCCGTTCCAGCGAGTACGGCGGCAGTGAGCGCACCAGTGGCCACGAGGCTGGCTCGTACGATCATCTTGCTCGTCATCTGTAACACTCCTAGGTTGGGTAGGACTAGGCTACCCGCCAACACGTTTGGTACACCCCGGGAGTACTAAGGCATGCGGGAGAGACATGAGCGAGGACCACGACAGCGCGACGCCAGGCTCACAAGAGCCAACGGCGCGGGAACTCAGAGCAGCCCGCCGACGGGCTCATGAGGAGGAGAAGAAGCGGCGAGGAAGCAGTGGCGGCGGCAAGAAGAAGGGCGGCAACCAGGGTCCCACCTCTGATGAGCGAAGCCGGCGCTAGCGCGACGCTTGTGGCCGCGGGTCGACGTCGACGCCACTGGACTCGGCCCGTACGTCGGCTTCGGGCCCGCGGGCGGCTTCGCCGGCTCAACCTCGGACGCGCACGGCGGGCACTGCAGACACCGATCCCTCCGCGCGTGCACGCGGAAGCCGACAAGCACTTCGACGTTCCGACGACCTACGGCGCTCCTCGGACGCTGCTCTACGTGACGGTCAAGCGGGACAACACGTCCTGGCGAAGCATCTACGGGCACTGGTGGGTCGAGGTCGGCGACAGTGAGAGCTACGGCTGGTGGCCGGCGGCAGTGCCGCTGACTGTCCGGGACCTGGTGGTCGGCACCGACGGCATCCTGAACGCCGTTGGACTGCTCGGACTCAGGGGGACCTGGTTTCAGGATCCGAACCACAGCCAGCCCGCAGTTCATGTCTTCCACCCAGTGCTGTCCATGGTGAAGCCGAACGACCAGGTGCGTGAAGAGATCCGGTCTTTCGCGCACGGCTACCGGGCGCCCTGGCGTTGGCACTGGACTTCTGCGCGTGCCTCCGGAACGTGCCGCGTGTTCCAGGACGATCTGCTCGCCGCAGTGGGACTGGTGGAGGGCTTGGAACAGCTGCACACGCGAGGCAGCGGCTGCCCGATCCTGTATCCGTTCCGCCACGTGGGCTGGCGGCTCGCGGACGGGCTCGACGACGTCGTGCGTCGTGCCGTCCCCGGAGCGGGGCGGGCCGCGCGCTGATCAGCGCCGGGTCCGGTACACGTAGTGTCCCGAACGGGGCAGGCCAGCAAGTCGCGTCCGCGGCACCTCGAGCCAGAACCGGACTCCCGACGAGAGCATGCCCTCCTGAGGTCGAAGGCCCTTCCCTGCGACGCCACACGGCTGTAGGTCGGGCCAGCTCACCTTGGCCGTCGGGTGCCTCGACGGCCAGATCGAGGTGGTAGTCGACCTCCTCCTGAGGGCCTGGCGCGTACTCACGCGCCTCGAGCCGGACAGCAGAAGCGGCGAGGGCCACCGCGACGTGGTTCACCCGTTCGGCCACCGGAGGGCCGCCCCGGTCGGGGCCGGCAACAGGGCGGCTGCGACACCGGTCGCGGCGGGGTCGCCGACGTCAGGCCGGCGGTCACCAGCACGACGACCGCGAGCAGCGCCGCCTCCACACGGGCGGCCCTGCTCAGCGCCCACGGCCTGCGACCCTTGCCGTTCAGCATGGCTTGACCTTCGTCGACTCCCCCGAGGGCGCGAGGTGGGCGCGTCTCCCACCGGCGTGACCGGCTCGTTGGAGGTGACGGTGACAGCTTCCGGAGGCGAGGTCGCGGCGTGACCGGCACCGGGCGTGGTCCCGACGGGAGCTGGATGGGCCAGCGCGGCGGTCGGCCATAGCAGGGCGGTGAGGGCCATCGGCCGGGCGAACATGGCGCGTCCTGACCGACGACGCGTGACGGAGCCGGCTTGTGGAGCGCGGTTGGGCGGCGGCCCCTTATGCAGCAGGACCTTAGGTGGGAGCCGAGCGCCAGGATCACAACTCGGCAACGGACCATTCGGGTCGGTCGAAGATCGACGAAGCGCGCACCTGGGCCTCTATCAGGGCCTGCGCCACGTCCGCCGCCGTGACCGGTCTCTCGAGCGAGCTACGGACCTCGACGTAGCCGGCCTCCGCCGTCGCGTCGACGTCACGGTCGGCAAAGCGCTGCTCCACGAACCGGGCGCACGTCTGGCTCAACTCCTCGTCGCTGCTGTACAGGTGCACGTGCACCACGAGATCGCACCATGCCCGCAGTGCCATTCCGGCCTCCTCGGCTGTGCATTGTCCCGACCGGCCGCCCCACCGACGTCACCACGTCCCTCCTAAGCAGAGTAGTCGACAACCGGTGGCAGGCCCGATACCGCCGCCTCGAGCATGCGTCCGTGTCCTGGCGGAGGTCCTGCCCGAGAACTGGCGATGGTCGGCGACGGCGTCGACGATGCCCCTGCGCTCGTCCAGGCCGACCTCGGAATCGCGATCGAGACCGGCACCGACGTCGCCATCGAGGCCTCCGACATCACGCTGCTCGCCAAAGACCTGCTCGCCGTCCCCAAGGCGCTGCGGCTGCCGCGACGCACCCTGCGGACGATTCACCAGAACCTGGGCTGGGCGTTCGCGTACAACCTCGCCGCGCTACCACTGGCCGCCGTCGGCCTGCTCAACCCGATCGTCGCGGGGGCGGCGATGGGTCTGTCCAGCGTCTCCGTGGTCACCCACAGCGTCCGGCTGCGTCGGTTCCGATGACGACTCCTGCGCCGACGCCGCGCGCCTCGCCCGCACCGGGGCCGCCTGGGCGGGCAAGCCATGACAGCGGGTGGAGGCCCTGACCGGTCGAGAACGAGGCGAAGCGCCCCCGAGACGACGAAGGAGCTCGCGCGGGCCTGAAGGCGCCAGATCGGCGAGCGTCACATGTGCGCCGTGCTCCCCACGTAGCCGTCCGCTCCACGATCGGTCCGCGTTCAACCCCCCAGCGGCGAAGCGGCATAGCCCAGGTTGAGAACGGCGGCCACTACCTCGCGCGTCACCTGGTCCGGACCTGCGTCCTGCTTGAGGCGGACCTCCGTGATGCCCGACCGGAACGACGTGGTCGAACGGACAACCCCTGCGACGTCCTCGACAGCCTCGTCGACGCTCAGGCCGCAGCTGCCGCAGTGCATGCCGGTGACCGCGAAGCGCAGCGCGTCGGCCGGCGCGTCGGAGGTCGACTTACCCTTGGACCACATCGATGGTCCCTCCGTACATGCCCATGCTGCAGGTGAACTCCAGGCGTCCGGGTTCCAGCAGACCGAGATCGATGTCCTTGCTGCCGGTCTCGGGCAGGTACTCCTCGATGCCCAAGGAGGGGATTACGAAGCCGCGGGTGCAGCCGCGGGTGCCGTCCGTGACGAGCGTGACCACGGTCGGGACGCCGGCACGCACGCTGGGTGGCGTTCGGTAGTCGGTGTCCAGGACCTGGATCTCGAAGCGCTGGCTCGCCGAGGCAGCGGCGCCAGGCGCCTGCGGCCCTATGAAGGCAGCGGATGGTGCTGGTGCGGTGGGGTCGGCAGCGGCGGGTGCACCCCCACCGGACAGTGCGGCGGTGAGGGTTCCGCCGGTGACGGGTGAGCCGCCCAGCGCCAGTCCGCCGTTGAGGGTGTAGAGCCCGACGGCGAGGACGACCACCGCGGTGGCCTTGCTGACCGCACCGCCGAAGCTCGCGGCCCAACGCGCCGCGGCGTAGCCGAGGACGGCGAACAGAGGGAACGTCCCCAGCACGAAGGCGGTCATGATCAGCGCCCCGGCCAGAGGCGAGCCGGAGGCGATGGCCAGGAACGCGACGCTGAGGGTGACACCACACGGGATGAAGACGGTCAGCAGGCCCAGCACCATGGGGGCGGCCATCGCCTGGGAGCGGGAGCTGCGCCGTACCAGCCGACCGATCGCGGCAGGTGGCTGGGGCACGAGGAACCGCAGCTGACGCACCCCGAGCAAGTGCATCGCCAACAGCACCATGACGACACCTGCGACGCCCTGCGTGATGGCTCTGGTGCGGAACCCGAGCTGCACGGCATCACCCAGCAGTCCGAGCATCGCGCCGAGAACGGCGTGCGAGGCCAGCTTCCCGGTCAGGAAGGCACCCACGGGGGCGGCGTCGTCGCGCCTCTCCCGTGGCTGGGCGACCACGGGTGTCGGAGGACGCTTCGTCCGGCGCGCGCCGGACGGCGCGATCGAACGTGATGACCGACCGCCTTGCCCCTGAGCGGGCCCCTGCGCGGCTGGGATCGGCGAGGTAGCGCTGCGCCGAGCCACAAGACCGGTCAGGAGACCCCCTGCACGGCAGCGCACGAGGCACCACCGGCGAGCAGTCCCGTCAGGAACACGGTCCACAGCTGCATGCGCGCGGGCTCCAGAGGTTGAGGTTCGCCGGCCTTGCCAGGTCATGCCACTCCCGGGGAGTATCCGTTGGCACGACGGGTACGTCCGCACGCGTCAACGCTGTCCTCCCCCGTGAGGTTCCGAAGCCCTAGCAGACACCTACACGCGGTCTCCGCCCTGCGTCGGTTGGGCAGGCGGCCGCGCCGGACCGGCCGCTACGCTACTCCCCGGAAGTACCGAAGACGGGAGAGTGTGGATGTCGCGCAATGCCCCCGAGCAGCAGCGGGTGCGCGTCCACCGGCGCCGCCGGGTCGCCGTCACCGGTGCGCTGGCCGCCGCCGTCGCGATCGCCGCCGCGGTCTTCCTCGCTCAAGGGGACAACGGGAACGGCCTGGATGGTGGCGGAGCCGGCTCCGCGCTGCCGCCGGTGGACTTCGAAACAGGCGTCGTCCACGTGCACGGTCTCGGTGTCGACCCCGGAGACGGCGTGCTCTACGCGGCGACGCACTCCGGGCTGTTCCGGGTGCCGGAGCAGGGCAAGGCCACGCGGGTCGCGAACCGGGCGCAGGACACGATGGGCTTCTCGATCGTCGGGCCGGGGAGGTTCATCGGCTCTGGTCACCCGGACTTCCGCGAGGACGACGTCCGCCCGCCGTTGCTCGGCCTGATCGAGTCCGACGACCGCGGCGAGACCTGGGACCGGATCAGCCTGCACGGCAAGGCCGACTTCCACGCCCTGCACGCAGCCCACGGCAACGTCTACGGCTATGACTCGACGTCGCAGACGTTCATGGTGAGCGAGAGCCGCAGGGATTGGGACCGCCGGTCGACCCTCCCGATGGCCGACTTCGCCGTGGATCCGGCCGACGCCGACACGCTCCTCGCGACGACGCAGCAGGGCGTCGTACGCAGCACGGACGGCGGACGGCGGTGGCAGCCGGTCGCCGGCGCGCCGACCCTCGTCGTGCTCACCTGGGCCGGGCAGGGTCACCTCTACGGCGTCACGCCGGACGGCACCGTGCAGCGGTCCGAGGACGGCGGTCTCACCTGGGCAGAGCGCGGCACCGTCGGTGGAGAGCCCGAGGCGATCACGGTCGACGTCCGTGACGGCGCGCAGACGCTGTACGTCGCGGCGACCGGCCGCGGGATCCTCGCCAGCGAGGACCAGGGGCGGACGTTCACCGCCCGCTACTCGGAGTGACTCCAGCCGCCGTCCTGCGCCGCCTCGCCGTCCTGGGAGTCCTGGTGGCGGCGTGGCTGGTGGGGGCGGCGGGGCCGGCGTCGGCGCACCCCGCGCTGGTCAGCAGCTCGCCCGGGGCGGGGTACGCCGTCACCGACCCGCCCCGCGAGATCGCTCTGGCGTTCAACGAGCCGGTGACGCTGCCGGACCGTCCGCTCGTTCTCACGACGGACCGGGGAGATCCCGTCGCGCTGCGGGTGACGACGACCCAGGAGGGCGCCGGGTTGGTCGCGACCCCGGACGTCCCCCTGGCGGTCGGCGCGTACGAGGTGGCGTACCGGGTCGTGGGGCAGGACGGCGACCTGATCGCGGGCACCTTCGCGTTCGGCGTCGCGACCCCGGTCGGAGCCGCCGGCAGCTCCGACCGCGCCGGGGTGTCCGGGGTCGGGCCGGAGTCGGTCCCGGTGGGGACGACGGCGCTGCGTGGCCTGCTCTTCGTCGGCGTGGCGGTCGCGCTCGGCGGGGCCTGGCTCGCCTGGCGGGTAGACCACGCCACCGGGGGACTTCCGGGCCCGAAACCGCTGCTGCGGGTGGGCTCGGCCGTCGCGCTGCTCGCCGTGGTCGGTCTGCTCGTCGAGCTCCGGGGTCCCGGCGGCGTCGTCGGCGCGGCGACCGGACCCGGCGTCGGCCGGCTGATCGGGCTGCAGGCGGTCCTGCTCGCCGGCGCGGCCATCACCGCCCGGCGCCCGGGCCGGGGGGCCATGGCGGCGCTGATGCTCCTGCTCGTTGTCGGGCTGGAAGGGGCCAGGGCGCACCCCGCCGAAGCCGGCGGCCCGCTCGGGGCAGTCCTGACGGTGACGCACCTGCTCGCGGGGGCGCTGTGGCTCGGCGGGCTCCTCCACCTCCTGCGGGTCACCGCCTCCTGGCGCGCCCGCCCGAAGGCCGTCCGGGTCGCCGTCGAGACGTACGCCCGCAACGCGCTGGTCCTGTTCGTCGTCGTCTCCGCCACCGGCACCGTCAGCGCCGTCATGCTCCTTCCCGACGTGGACGACTGGACCGGAACGACCTACGGGCGGCTCCTGCTCGTCAAGCTCGCCGCCTTCCTGCTCGTGATCATCTTAGCGGTGGCGGCCCGCACCCGGCTTCGAAGCACGAGGACTAACCGATCGAGCCAAGAAGTCGCCGGCCCGCCCCCTCGGAGGCCGCTCGGCACGGTCGCCACGGTCGAGACCGCCGCCCTGGCCGCGGTCGTCCTGGCCGCGGCAGCCGTCACGACTGTCACCCCGGCCCGGCTCGTCCCGGTCTCGGCACTGCTCCCGGCCCCGACCGGCCCGACGGTCCGGGTCGCCGAGCGGGTCCGCCAGGTCAGCGTTTCCGTCGTCGCCTCACAGGGACGGGTCGAGATCCGCGCCGACGCCCCCGACGACGGGACCCCGGCGCGGATCCGGCTCGACGGCGAGCATGCCGGGCCCACCGGCGTTGCGCGTGCCCTGGACCTCGACAGCTGCGGGCCGACCTGCTGGACCGGCCCGGTCGACTGGACCCCCGGGACGAACGTGCTCGCGCTCCGGGTCGCGGCCGACCGTTACGACGCCGGCAGGGTGTCGATCCCGGTGCCGTGGCCGGCCGTCCCCGCGCCCGGTCTGCTCCGCCGGGTGCAGGACGCGATGGGGGCACGCACCACCATCGACACGGTCGAGACCGTCACCTCAGGCTTCGGCACCGTCCTGCCTCACAGCTCGCGGCGAACCGGGCAGGAGTTCCTCGCCGGTCAGCCCTGGGCCGAAGGAGGCGCCGCCGACGCGACCGTCGCGGAGCGAGACGGCGGCCGGACACTGCTGTTCGCGCTGCCCGCCCTCGGATACCACTTCGCCCTGCGGCTCGACGGTCAGGACCGCATCGTCTCGGAGCGGATCGTCACGCCGAACCACCTGCTCACGCGGGAGTACCGCTACCCGTGACGGACCGGCTCCCCGTCGCGGGCGCTCCGGGCCGGCGGCGGCTCCTGCCGGGGGCGATGTGCGGCGCAGTGTTGTACGGCTCGCCGAGCGCCGTCACACGGCGCCCTTCGTGCCGCGCATGAGAAGCAGCGCAACGGCAGGCAAGCCGGTGAGGAATCCCAGGACTATGCCGATCTGCATGAGCAACAGGAAGATGACGCTCGTCAGGGGCGGGAGCAACTCATTGACGGGAGCACGAGCGTCCAGCCACCCACGCCGAAGTCGAACGCCAGGACGGTCATAGGGCGGCGAACAGCGCCCGCGTTCTTAGCTTAGTCCTACCGCCGACGCCGACGCCGACGCCGACGGCGTGCGGCAGTGGAGTACTCGAACGCGAACAGCATGGCGATCGCGAGGACGGCGATGACAGCGATCATGGCGAAGATGTCGACGCCCGACAGACTCCATCCAGCGGTGAGGACCAGCGGGACGCCGAGGCCGTGCCCGACGAGGGACGCGGCGTCCCGCAGCGTCTGGGCGCGGCTCGAGCTGTGGGACCGGTTGTGACGTTGGCTGGCCAGCGCACGGAAACGGAGCGCACCCGTCACATACCCACCGGGAGTAGACTCGGCCCGAGTTCTGAGGGAGCTCGCCGGCCCGCGACACGGAGGACCCGATGACAATCGCACGGAGGACGGCCGCGGCCCCCCGCGCAGGCAAGGCGGCTCCGGTGGCCACGGCGGCGGACTGCGACCGCGAGATGATGCCGGCGGACAAGCGCGAGGCGGCGAAGAAGCGCCTGGCCCGCGCGTCCGGGCAGGTCGCCGGGATCAGCCGGATGATCGACGACGGCCGTCACTGCACCGACGTGCTGCAGCAGATCGCCGCCGTGCAGAAGGCGCTGGACGCGGTCGGGAACATCGTGATGCGCAACTACCTCGAGCGATGCGTCACGACCGCGATCGAGGGCCAGGACCCGCTCATCTACGACGAGCTCATGACGGTCCTCGCCCGCTACCGGTAGGCCAGATGGCGCAGCTGCAGCCCGCGCGGCACGCGCCCACTGCAGCGACGACCCGCAAGACGGCCGGTCGTGGATCGCCAACACGTCGATGGACGGCTCACCGGTCTCCTGCGTGGCCTGCGGGACGATGTGCCTGCTCCGACGGCCGCTGACGTCCTGGGCCCTGCGGATGGTGACCCGAAACTTGCCCGACAGCCCCCTGACGTCGCCCGCTACGTCTGGCCGGCCTGCCGCGACACCCTACAAGGCTGCTGGACGACAGCACGATGCCGGCGTGGATCGAGGACCCGCCGCTGCCGACGACCGCGGCCATCGCCGAGGACGACCAGACCCGTGCCCGCTGAAGGTCTCGCTGCGCTACTCGGCCCGCGCGTCCACGTGGTCCGGATGCCCGGCACGCGCGGCTGCGCTGGGACGCCCCGCCGAAGTCGCCGAGGAATCCTGCTCGACAGGAACACATCTGCATCGAATGTCTGGTGGTGGGTACTCCCCCTGAGTATTTTGTGAAACGGAGGCATCATGCACGTACGACGCACCACGGTCACTGCAACCCTCCTGGCCACAGTCGCCGCAGGCGGCGTGCGTCTCGCGTCCGCCGGGACGGCCTTCGCGCAGGGCACCGCGGAACGGGATCCCGCGCATGTCCCCGGCCTCGCCAAGATGCACCAGCAGATGGGCGATGAGAACCCCGGCATGGCCCGGATGCATCAACTGATGACCGGCACGCTGAGCCTGCCGCGCCCACTGCCCGGCCCCCCTGCTCGACCGGACCTTGATCTGGAGCGCACATGATCGCCGACGACCTCGTCGTCCCCCTGACGCCCGCGGCGACGGGGGTGCGGTGAGCACCGCTGCCAGCCGCGCCGACGGTGATTGCGACGTCGACGTCCTGGTCGTCGGGGCGGGCCAGGCAGGCCTCGGGACCGCGTACTGGCTCGCCCGCCGGACCGACCTGGCTGTCCTGGTCATCGACGGGGCTGAGCGGGTCGGCGAGAGCTGGCGCCGACGATGGGACAGCCTGGTGCTGTTCACGCCCCGCCGCTTCAGCTCGCTGCCGGGCACCCCGATGCCGCGCGGCCTGGGCGAGTACGCGAACAAGAACGAGACCGCCGACTACCTCGCCGACTACGCCGACAGCCTGGGCCTGCCGGTACGACTGCGCACCCGTGTCCTGGCGCTTGAGCAGGACGTGGCTGGTGGCTTCGTCGCCAACACGACGACCGGGTCGATCCGGGCGCGGCACGTCGTCGTCGCGAGCGGCCCGTACAGCTCGCCGTTCGTCCCGGACGCCGCCGACGGGCTCGACCCGGACGTCGCGCAGCTGCACTCGTCGGCCTACAGCAGCCCGGACGACCTGCCCGGCCAGGACGTCCTGGTCGTCGGCGCAGGCAACAGCGCCGCCCAGCTCGCGGTCGAGCTCGCCGCCAGCCGCCGGGTCACCGTCGCGGCACCGGGCGGAATGTGGTTCCTGCCCTCGCGGGTCCTCGGCATCAGCCTGTACTGGTGGCTGTGGCTCAGCGGAATACTCAACGGCCCGAGCAGCAGCCGGGTCTCCCGTCGAGTGCGGGCCCGGGGCGACGGCATCATCGGCCGGGACCTGCAGTCCCTCATCGCCGACGGCGCCGTGCGGATGGTCAAGGAGCGCGTCACCGGCGCGAAGGGTCACGACGTCCTGCTGTCCGACGGGACGGAGGTCCCGACCGACGCCGTCTTGTGGTGCACCGGCTACCGGCCCGACCACGGCTGGCTCCGCGTCCCGGGCGCTCTTGACGAGCAGGGCCGGCCCGTCCACGACGCCGGACGCTCCCCGGTGCCGGGGCTGCACTGGGTCGGCCTGCCCTGGCAGACCCGCCTCAACACCGGGATCATCGACGGAATCGACCGGGACGCCCGGGAGTCGGTTCGCCGCATCGCGGCCGAGCACGCCGGCGCCCGACCGGCGGACGCAGCGGTGCGACCAGCCCGGCCCTGAGCACCCCAGAACAGGACCGGACCGCCAGTCCGCCACGCCCGCCACGTGGGCGACCGCGGCCGTGGCGGGCGCGGCGTCCACGACCGCCTACGTCGTGGAGCGGCCCCCCGGTACCTGGCCCGCGGCATCGTCGGAAACCTGCTCGGCTCCAGAGTCCTGGCCGGCGCCGGGGTGCTGCTGTGAGCCCGTATCGAGTTTGAGGCGCCGCTGAGCCTCGCGTCGATCGGGGCGTCGCTCCGGCTTGACCCGGCCTGGCCGCTGGAGGTGAGCGAGCCGGTGTGGTGGACGTTGTCTGCCAGCGGCGGGCCGAACATGTGGCCCTGCGGCGTCGGCTCTACGCGTCACGGCAGGCGTAAGCCGGGGAGGTTGCGCGCCATGAGCGGCGACGTGACAGCCCAGCGGGACGGCCTCTACCGCAGCAGGCGCCCCGAGCAGGCCAGGTGGCACCCGGGCACCTCGTGGCGGCTTCTGGTCGAGGTGTCGCAGCTTTCGGCGGCGGCCGTCGCTGTCGGCGCCGGCGTCCTGGCCGATCAGCTGATGACCGGGGCTTCGCCGACGTCGCCGTTCTGGACGTGTCCGCAGCCACGCTCGACTGCACACGTGCCAGCCTGGACGGGCGCCAGCCCACCGTCGGGGTGGTCATTGCGGACCTGCTCGTTGGCAGCCCACGCGTCAGTACGACCAAGGAGTTGCGGCAGATCCCCGACGATGCGACGTGAGACTCGTGGACGGCGGGCCGGCCGTGACAGCGAGTTGGTCCGACTGTGGCCGGCCTCCCGCTGCAACCCTGCTCCACGGACGTGGCGGGCTGTCCTGCCTACGGCGCCCGAGAGGTCGTCCGAAACCGTCCGAAGCCGACCCCCTGACGGCGCAAGCACTTCAGCCTTCAGGGGGTCGCTGCTCGACCCCAGCCTTGGCGGCGCCTTCGCCCACGTCGGGCCGCCGACAGTGGTCGAGAAGGTGCGCGGCGGGCCGGACGTGGCGCCCCACACTGACCTCCGAGACGCCGCTCTACGGAGACGACGCGGTCGGGACTGATGACACCGGCACAGGCTGGACATCCAGCGGCAGATCGGCGCCAGGCCGGTCAACGGCTCAAGCGGCGGCCCACCTAGTAGGTCTCCTCTTCGACTTCCTCGTCGAGCTGTTCGACCCCGTCCTCCACGGGGTCGCTGTCTTCGTCCGAGCAGGCGGTCGTCGCCGCGAGCGGCAGGGCGACCAGCAGGGCGGTCGCGAGCAGTCGACGGCTGCGGCCGACCTGACGGACAGGGATGCTTCGCATGAGGATCCCTCTCGGCAGGGTCGTCCTGACTCTCGTCGTCCTGACCTTGTGTCGGCCGTGTGAAACCCCGCCTGCTGGGCGGTCAGAGGTCGACGACGCAGCCTCCGACGCTCCGAGCGTCCCGAACGCTCAGCACTTGCCCTCGCCCGGACGCGACCGGGCGAGCACAACGGTCATTCGGCGCAGGATCATGAGCCCATCCACCTGGGCGTGGCGCACGTGACGATGCGTTGAAGACCGCGTGCCAATCTGCCGACGCAGGTGCAACAAGGGGACGGTGCGGGCAAGGCACCGCGAATGGTGAAGATCGGCGCCGACATCGCCGGCCGAGCCAGCGAACTCGGAACGCGCCTGCTGCTGTTCTTCGTGCTCACGGGGCTGGTGATGCTGTCCGGTCGGCTGGTCCGCCCGCTGGTGCGCGCACGGCTGGCTCGGCGCGGCCGGCCGTCGTTCACGCGGGTCTTCACAGGCTTGTACACAGCCGTGGTCGTGGTGATGTCGGTGCTGCTCGCCGCGACCCTGGCGTTCCCCTCCGTGCAGATGGTGGACGTGCTCGGCGGGCTCGGGATCGTGTCCGTCGCCGTCGGGTTCGCCTTCAAGGACGTCCTCGAGAACCTGCTGGCCGGGGTCCTGCTGCTGCTGCGCGACCCGTTCAAGTCCGGGGACCAGATCCGGGTGGCAGGCCACGAGGGAACTGTCGAGGGGGTCACTGTGCGGGAGACGCTGCTGCGGACCTACGACGGGCAGCGGGTGCTCCTGCCGAACGCGCAGGTGTACACCAGCGCCCTCGAGGTGCTGACGCACAACGCGCACACTCGGGTCTGCTTCCCGCTGCGCCTCGACGCTGCCGCGGAACTCGACAGGGCGCGAGAGGTCGTCGTCGGGACGCTGCGGACGGTCCCGCACATCGCGGCCGACCCCGCGCCTGAGATGGTGGTGACAGGCATGGCTCCGGGTGAGGTGACCGTCGAGTGCCGGCTCTGGGCCGGCTCTGGCCGCGCTGCGACGACGGCGGCTCGCGACACCGCCATCCTGGCGGCGCTGGCCGCGCTCGGCCGAGCGGGACTACCGGTAGCTGACGGCACGCTGGTCTTCCGGCAGGAGCATGACGAGTCCTCCCGGCAGGCCCCCACCCTGCAGCAGGAGCACTCCGTGACGGACCGATGACCGAGGCTCTGCTGCTCCTGGTGGTGCTGGGCCTGGTCGCGGCGAACGCCCTGTTCGTGGCCGCCGAGTTCGCGTTCGTCTCGGTGGACCGTGCCACGGTCGAGCGGGCCGCCGCCGGGGGTGACGCCCGTTCGACGGGGCTGCTCGCGGCGTTGCGCACCCTGTCGACGCAGCTGTCCGGAGCGCAGCTCGGCATCACGGTGACGAGCCTGGCGGTCGGGTTCCTCATCGAGCCGTCCCTGGGCTCGCTGCTCGCCGGGCCGCTGGCGCTGGCCGGGCTACCCGAGGCGGCGTCCGTCGCGGTCGCGGCCGGGCTGGCGCTGGCCGTGGCGACGGTGTTCCAGATGGTGCTGGGAGAGCTCGTCCCGAAGAACTGGGCGATCGCCGAGCCGTTGCGGGTCGGACGGGCGGTAGCCGGACCGCAGCGGGCGTTCACCGCCGGGACGGGGTGGCTCATCGCGGGTCTGAACGGGACCGCGAACGCGATCCTGCGGCTGTTCGGGATCGAGCCGCAGGAGGAGCTCCGCTCGGCCCGTCGGCCGCAGGAGCTTGCCGCCGTCGCCGTCCGCTCGTCTCAGTCGGGAGCGCTCGACCCGGCGACAGCGCGGATGCTGCAGCGAGCCGTCGACTTCGGCGGCCGCACCGCTGCCGACGTGATGACCCCGCGGCCCCGGGTGACGTTCCTGCCGGTCAGCGGTACCGCCGCTGACGTCCTGGCGGCGGTCGCCGAGACGGGGCACGCCCGCTTCCCCGTCACCGGCAAGGACTTCGACGACGTCCTCGGCGCCGTGCACTTCAAGCACGCCCTCGCGGTGCCGCGCGACCAGCGGACATCGACGACGATCGAGTCGGTGATGCGGCCGATCGCGGCGGTGCCGGACTCCCTCACCTTGGACGAGGTGCTGGACGTGCTCCAGAAGCCCGGGTGGCAGCTCGCCATCGTGGTGGACGAGTACGGCGGTACCGCGGGGATCGTGACGTTCGAGGACCTGGTCGAGGAGATCGTCGGTGAGATCGCGGACGAGCACGACGAGCAGGACGACCGGGTGCGCCAGCAGCCGGACGGCGCGTGGTCGGTCGACGCGCTGCTGCGCCCGGACGAAGCGAGTCGGCTGCTCTCGCTGCAGCTGCCCGAGCCCGAGGCCGCCGAGACGCTCGCGGGGTTGGTGCAGCAACACCTCGGTCGGGTCGCCGAGATCGGCGACGCAGTCGTCATCACCGGTGTCGACAGCGTCGTGTCCGACGAGGACGACAAACCGGTCCAGGTGGATGTCCAGCTGGCCGTGCTGGACATGGACGGCCGCCGCGTCGATCGGCTCGCCGTCACGGTGCTCGGGCCGCACTCCGGCGGGGAGCGCGGACGATGAGCGACCTGCTCGCGCTGGCGGCCGCGATCGGGCTGCTGATCGGCAACGCGTTCTTCGTCGGCGCGGAGTTCGCACTCGTCAGCGCCCGACCCGAGCAGCTCGCACCGCTGGCCGCCGACGGCGGCCGCCGGGCCCGCAGGACGCTGCAGGCGAGCCGTCAGCTGTCGTTGATGATGTCGGGCGCCCAGCTCGGCATCACCATCTGCTCGCTGGGGCTCGGTGCCGTCGGCGAGCCGGCCGTCGCTCACCTGCTCGAGGGCCCGTTGGAGGCCGCTGGGCTGCCGGATGCTCTGCTGCACCCGATCGCGTTCACCGTGGCCCTGATCCTCGTCGTCGGGCTGCACATGGTGCTGGGCGAGATGGTTCCGAAGAACATCGCCCTCGCCGGGCCGGTGCGCAGCGCCCTGCTGCTCGGACCGCCGCTGCTGGCGATCGTCACCGCCATGCGTCCTCTCATCTCGACCCTGAACGGCTTGAGCAATCTCGTCCTGCGGCGGCTGCTCAAGGTCGAGCCGCAGGACGAGGCCGGATCGTCGTTCACGGCCGGCCAGGTAGGTGACCTCATTGATGAATCGCACCGTGAGGGCCTCGTCGACGACGACGAACGCGAGCTGCTGAGCGGCACTGTCGGCCTGCGCGCGCGGACGGCAGCCGACGTGCTGCTTCCCCTGGAATCGTTGGTCACCGTCGTCGGCATCGAGACGGTCGGGGAGCTCGAGGACCTCAGCGCCCGTACCGGCTACTCCCGCTTTCCAGTCGTCGCCGACGGCGGACTGCGCGGGTACGTCCACGTCAAGGACTTGATCACCGGCGGGCAGGGCGCCCAGGAGTCGCTGTCGCCGGACATCGTTCGGCCGCTCCCCCGGGTCGTCGTCGGGCAGCCGCTTGCCGACGTGCTCACCCAGATGCAGGCCCGAGGGGCGCACCTGGCCGCCGTCACCGGAGGGAGCCACCGCACGCTCGGGGTCGTCGCACTGGAAGACGTCCTCGAAGAGCTGGTCGGGCAGGTGAACGACGCCACCCACCGCCGTCAGACTCATGGCCCCCGCAACGGGTAGACCCGCCCGCACCGTCAACGGAAGGAACCCTCGTGCTCTGGACTGTCGCCGCCATCCTCCTGGGGCTCTGGCTGCTCGGCCTCGTCCTGGACGTCATCGGCGCGCTCATCCACGTCGTGCTCGTCATCGCGCTCATCGTCCTCGCCCTCAAGCTCGTCTCCCACCTCAGGAGCCGCTCCACCGCCTGACCCTCACCGGCGCATGCTGTGCGGCCCCGTGTGCTCGACCCGCCACCGCCTCGACCCGCCACCGCCTCGACCCATCTGGTGCCGCCAGACCCGGTTCTGACTGGCGCTCCGCGTGTGGCACCACAGCGGTCGTGATGCTCGCGGTCGTGCTGATCGAGAGGGCGTGCCACGACAACCTGTCCGCGCCGTGGACTCGCGAGCACGCACCGGCCTCCGCGAGCCGTCCCGCACTCCCCCGTCTGCGCCCTTTCGGCCACCTTCGGGCGCCGACAGCGCGACCGCCCGCAACGGGCCGGGTCGCCGGTGTTTCACGGCTCCTTCCTCGGTCATGTTCACCCCGTCGTCCTACGAGGAGGAACCGTGCTGCTGACCACCCTGGCGGGCAAACTCGAGCGAGCCGCCTTCCTGGACCCGGCCGCGTCGGGCCTGACCACGATCGTCGATGCGGTCCTGCCGACGGGAAAGGTCAAGGACGCCCTGCACGGCCGGCCGCTTGGCCACCCGGTCCACCCGCTGCTCGTGGCGCTCCCCATCGGCATGTGGTCCGGCGCGATCCTGCTCGACCTGACGACCGGTGCCGGAGGTCGAGCGGCCGCCCAGCGCCTCATCGGTGCGGGCGTCCTCACGGTCGCGCCCACGGCGGCGGCTGGACTGGCGGACTGGTCCGCGCTCGGCGAGTTCCAGCGCCCGAAGCGGGTCGGGCTGGTGCACGCGGCGGCCAACGTCGTCACCACGGTCGTCTACGGCGCCAGCTGGCTGGCCCGCCGTCGGGGCGACCACGAGCGCGGCCGCAACCTCGCCCTGCTCGGGACGGCGGGGCTCGCGGTCGGGGGCTACCTCGGCGGTCACCTGTCGTACAGCCAGGGAGTGGGCGTCAACCGCAATGCTGACGACGACCCGACGCAGCCGCAGGAGTGGACGGACGCCGCCGCGGTCGCGGACGTCCCCGAGGGCCAGCTCAGCCGGGTGGACGTCGCCGGCCACCCGGTCGTGCTCACCCGTCGCAGCGGCGAGCTCCACGCGATGGGCGCGGTCTGCAGCCACTACGGGGCGCCGCTCGAGGACGGCGTCGTGGACGCCGACGACTGCCTGGTCTGCCCCTGGCACGAGAGCCGGTTCCGGCTGCGGGACGGCAGCGTCGCCCGCGGTCCGGCCACCTCACCGCAGACCTCCTACGACGTGCGCGTGCGTGGCCTGCGGGTCGAGCTGCGCGCCCGGGGCTGACCCGCCGCTCAGCGCTGACCTCGGCCGCCGCCGCATGGCCCGCGGCCACGGTGCGCCACGGTGGGTGATCCGCCGCGTCAGTCCCGTCGCGCCTTCGCCGTCGCCCGGTCGTTGGCCTTGCCGATGGCGCTCACCAGCTCCTCCTTGGACATGCTTGACCGGCCGGGCACATCGAGCCGGCGAGCGATGTCGTACAGGTGCTTCTTGCTCGCGTTGGCGTCGACGCCGCCCGCGGTGGGCGTGCTGCTGTCGCGCGCCGCCCGGCCCTTCTTGGCGCTCTGCGCGTCGCTCGGGCCCTTCTCGTCCTTGGGCTCCCAGTGGTCGCCGACCTTCTCGAAGTTGTGCTTCACCGCGGCGTACGCGGTCCGCGCGGCGCGCGCCTCGTCGCCGTCGTAGGTCTCGGTGGCCGAGTCGTAGGTCGCGGCGAAGGTGCGCTGGGCCTTGCCGGGCGATCGCTGCAGCGTCGACGGGAGCTCGTCCTGCGTGGGCGCTCCGCTCCTGGTGGTCTTCGGCACGGCTGCCTCCTGCGGTCGGGACGTCGTCCCGGCGCCCGTGCCCGCTGGTCGACCGGCTACGCCGACCGCCTGGACTGCTGCGGCGCCGTGCTCACTGCTGCTCGACGCTGACCAGGTCGACGATGAAGACGAGCGGCAGGTCGGGGCCGATGACCGGCGGGCGGCCTTCGGTGCCGTAGGCGAGCTCGGCCGGGATCGTGATGACCCGGCGGCCACCGACCTTCATACCGGTCGGGCCGACCGCGAATCCCGGGATGACCCCGCTCTGGCAGATGCCGAACGGGATCGTCTCGTCGGGGCCGCGGCTCCAGGAGGAGTCGAACTCGTCGCCGGTCTGGTAGAAGGCACCGACGTACTTCACCTCGACCGTGCTGCCGTTCACCGCCTCGGCGCCGTCGCCCTCGACGACGTCGGCGTACTGCAGCTCGGTCGGGGCCGGCGCGGGGTTCCCGGAGACCTCCGGCTTGACTGCGAGGTCGGTGGACACGCCGGGCGGCGGCGGGATCTCCACGGCCTGGAGCGGGCACTCCTCGGCCGGGGCCGGGGCCGGGGCCGAGGCGGACGCCGAGGGCGAGGGCGAGGTGGCGTTGAAGCGCGGGGCGGCCGTGTCGTCACCGCCGTCGTCGCCGCAGGCCGTCAGCACGAGGGCCGAGACGGCGAGCGCAGCGAGGGCGCGGCTGCGCCCCCGGGCGGGACGGACACGGACGGTGCGGGAGGTGCTCATGCGGTGGAGGTCTCCTGGCCGAGCAGTCGCTCGAGTCGGGGGCCGACGAGGCGCTGGAAGGCCCGTCGCGGTCGGGTGCGGTCGAGGACGGCGGCCTCCAGGTCGTCGGCCGAGATCGTCCGGGTCGTGCCGTCGGGGTTCTGGGTCAGGGCAGCGACGACCAGCTGCAACGCCGACTCCAACGAGGAGGTGGGGTCGTGGCGTTCCGCGACGTAGGTGCTGATCGGCTCGCTGTTGCCGCCCATCGCCACGTGGGCGTGCTCCTCGGCCACCGACCCGTCGTAGGTCAGGCGGTAGATCTGGTCGTCCGCGGGGCGGTCGCCGACCTCGGCCACCACCAGCTCGACCTCGTAGGGCTTGCCCGACTCGGTGAAGATCGTGCCGAGCGTCTGCGCGTAGGCGTTGGCCAGCCCCCGGCTGGTGACGTCGCGGCGGTCGTACTGGTAGCCGCGCAGGTCGGCGTAGCGCACCCCCGCGGTGCGCAGGTTCTCGAACTCGTTGTACTTGCCGACCGCGGCGAACGCGATCCGGTCGTAGATCTCGCTGATCTTGTGGAGCGCGTTGCTGGGGTTCTCCCCCACGAACAGGATGCCGTCCGCGTAGGCCAGCGTCAGGACGGACCTCCCGCGGGCGATGCCCTTGCGGGCGTAGTCGCTCTTGTCCTTCATCACCTGCTCAGGTGAGACGTAGAACGGCTGCGTCATGGGGGCTCCTCGGGCGGTGCGGGGGGTGGACGGGCTGTCTGGTCGGCGTCAGCCGCCGGGGTTGGTCATCCGCTCGTCGACGACGGTGCGGACGACGGCGCCCACCTCGTCGTCCGGGAGCCGCCGGGAGCCGTCGTCGGACACGCTCATGACGATCGGCCAGATGCGCCGGGTCAGGTCCGGGCCGCCGGTCGCGGAGTCGTCGTCCGCAGCGTCGTAGAGCGCGTCGACGGCGAGCTTGACCGCCTCGGCCTCGCTCACGCCGTCGCGGTAGCGCTTCTTGAGCGCGCTGCGGGCGAAGGTGCTGCCCGAGCCCACCGCGTGGAAGGAGTGCTCCTCGTAGCGGCCACCGGTCACGTCGTAGGAGAAGATCCGGCCGACGGCGCCCTCGAGGTCGAATCCCGCGAACAGCGGCACGACGGCGAGGCCCTGCATCGCCATGCCGAGGTTGCCGCGGATCATCGCGGACAGGCGGTTGGCCTTGCCGTCGAGGGAGAGCACGTGGCCCTCCATCTTCTCGTAGTGCTCGAGCTCGACCTGGAACAGGCGCACCATCTCGACGGCGAGCCCGGCGGTACCGGCGATGCCCACCACGGAGTAGTCGTCGGCGGGGAAGACCTTCTCGATGTCGCGCTGGGCGATGATGTTGCCCATGGTGGCCCGCCGGTCGCCGGCCATCACGACGCCCGAGGCGTGCACCACCGCGACGATCGTCGTGCCGTGGGGCGCGTCGATCATCCCTGCGGGCAGAGCGCGCGTCGATGGGAGCAGATCAGGCGCGGCACGCCCGAGGAAGTCGCTGAAGGACGAGCTCCCGGGCGCGGTGAAGTGAGCCGGTAGACGCCCGAACAGATCTGCGTCCGCTGCCATGTGGTGGTCTCCAAGTAGTCGATCGCTGAGCGCAGGAGGTCGGCCCGGTCCATGAAGTGACCCAGCGCCGAGTTGCAGGGGAAGCAGAGCACACGCCGCACCTGGCCCGTCGCGTGGTCATGGTCGACGTGCTCCGCGGGTCGCTCCCGGCACAGGCCGCACCTTCCGTCCTGCTCCGCGATCAGGCGAGCCACGTCCGCGCCCGTCAGGCCGTACTCCTTGACGAACCGAGCCTCCCGCTGGCGTTCGTTGCGACACGGCTTGCAGTACGGCGAGCGACCGCCGGACTGCGATGCGGCGCGGTGGAAGTCCTCGACGACCTTGACCGCCGAGCACGCCGCGCAGCGCTTGAAGCCGTCCAGTCGAAGGCGGGGGCGTACCGCGATGCCCTTGGCGGCCTGGCGACGCACGTAGGAGGCGGCGTCGCGGACGCGGAAGCACTCCTTGCAGTACGCGGAGAGGCCGCCCGCACCCCGCTTGTTGCGTCGGAACGCGTGTTCGGGCAGAGATCGGCGGCAGTCCGGGCAGAACTTCATCCGACGCTCAGAAGGGTCGAGAAGCGATCATGGAATCAGACCAGCAGGGCGTCACTCGCCGCCTTTTTGTACGTAGCTTTTGACGAAATCTTCGGCATTCTCCTCGAGGGCTTCATCGATGTCGTCCAACAATGCGTCCACGTCGTCCGTGAGCTTCCCGACCCGCTCCTGGACGTCGCTGGAGGCCTCGTCGACGACCTCGTCGGACTCCTCGCTGCGGCGGCTCGCCCGGTCCTGTCCCCCGGTGTCCTTGGTGGCCATGTCAAGCTCCTCTAGTCAGCTGCCCTGCGGATCGCTTGCGTCCTGGGCCGACCCTAACTGCGGGGTGAGACATCCGCGTGCCACGAACCGGTGCCTATTCGGTGTCGACGACGTAGCGGTCTCCGCGCCGCGACACCAACCGCCGACGCAGCACCAGCACCCTTCCGGACGCCTTGATCAGCTGGGTGTAGCCCGGAGTCCGGCCGACGTACCAGAGGAACCCCTTCGGCCCCTCGACCATCTGCCCGGTGTCGACGTCGTAGCGCGACCCGTGCCACGGGCACACGAGGCAGCCGGAGGCGTCCAGGGAGCCCTTCGACAGGTCCCCCAGCTGGTGGCGGCAGCGTGGGGACACCGCGGTCACCTCTCCCCCGCGGTTGACGACCGCCCAGGAGCCGGCGCGTCCGACCGTCCCGGAAGGCAGGGACGCGGCAGGGATCTCGTCGGACACGTGGCTCTCCAGGAGTCGGGTCTGGCGCCCTACCCGTTTCGCGGGCTCTCGCACGGCAGGATGGTGTCGTGGACACCGGCGAGCTCTACGCCCTGCCACCCGAGGAGTTCACCGCTGCGCGAGATGCGACCGCCCGCCAGGCGAAGGCCGATGGCGACCCCGCAGCCGCCAAGGCGCTCAAGGCGCTGCGCCGACCTTCTGCCGCAGCCTGGCTGGTCAACCGCCTCGCCCGCGACCAGGCCGAGCTGCTGGGCCAGCTGCTCGAGCTCGGTCCTGCACTGGCGGCGGCGCAGGCGGGCGGTCAGGCTGATGAGCTGCGGGCGCTGGGCGCGCAGCGCCGCCGGCTCGTGGAGGCGGTGGCCGACGCGGCGGTGAGCAGCGCCGGGCGCTCCGTCGGCGGACCGGTGCGTGACGAGGTCGTGGCCACCCTGGAGGCCGCTCTCGCGGACCCACGCAGCGCGCAGGCCGTACGCAGCGGTCGCCTCGTCCGGGCGCTCTCCTACGCCGGCTTCGGGGAGGTGGACCTCTCGGACGCTGTGGCCGAGCCCTCTGGCGAGCTGTCAGACCCGGGGCGCAGAGCGGACGGTGCCGCCGCGCAGGCGGACCGCACGGGCAAGGGAACGGGCACGGGGACACGGCGGGGCGTCAAGGCCGGGGCCGAGGCCGCCGACCCCGAGGCCGCCGAGCGGGCCTCGCGGCAGCAGGCGCAGCAGGCCGAGCAGCAGACCCGCGAGCGGATCGCGGCCGCCGAGCAGCAGGCGCACGACGCGGCCGGCGCTCTCGACGACTCGGTGCGCGCGGCCGAGCGGGCACAGCAGGCGAGCGACGCCGCCGCGGACGAGGAGGTCCAGGCGCAGGCGTCGGTGCGCCGGGCTGCGGAGGCGCTCGCCGTCGCCGAGCGGGTCCGGGACGACGCCGGCTCTGCCCGTGAGCGCGCCGAGGCGGCGGCCGAGCGAGCCCGGGGCACCGTCAGGACAGCGCAGGAAGCGGCGGACGCCGCCCGACGCGAGCTCGACCGGTTGCGCCGGGCCTGAGCCGGTGACGCGGGGTCTGGACGGACCTCGCCGACAGGGCGGGACGCCGCTGCGCGTTCAGCGGCGCGACAGGGCAGCGACCAGCTCGACGGCCGTTGCGGACGAGTCGAGCAGAGCGCCGACATGCGCCTTCGTCCCGCGCAACGGCTCCAGCGTCGGCACCCGCTGCAGGGACTCCCGACCGAGGTCGAAGATGACGGAGTCCCAGGAGGCGGCCGCCACCTCCGACGGGTAGCGCGACAGGCACGAGCCGCGGAAGTACGCGCGGGTGTCCTCGGGCGGGTCGTCGACGGCGCGCTGGACCTCGTCCTCGGTCAGCAGGACGTCCATCGCGCCGCGGGCCACCAGCCGGTTGTAGAGGCCCTTGTCCGGTCGGACGTCGGAGTACTGCAGGTCCACGAGGTGGAGCTTCGGAGCGTCCCAGTCCAACCCCTCGCGGTCGCGGAAGCCCTCCAGCAGCGAGAGCTTCGCGACCCAGTCCAGCTCACGCGACAGCGACATGGGATCGGTCGCCAGCCGGTCGAGCACCGACTCCCACCGGCTCAGGACGTCGAGCGTCTGCGGGTCGGCGTCCGCCCCGAAGCGGTCCTCGACGTGCTTCTGCGCCTGCTCGAGGTACTCCATCTGCAGCTGCACGGCGGTCAGACGGCGACCGCTGCGCAGCTCCAGCAGCGCGCCGAGCGTGGGGTCGTGCGAGACCGCCTGCAGCGCCGACACCGGGCCCCGCACCGACAGGTCGATGCCGTTGCTGTCCAGCCACCCGTCCTCGATCATCGACAGCACCATGGACGTCGTGCCGACCTTGAGGTAGGTCGAGATCTCCGAGAGGTTGGCATCACCGATGATGACGTGCAGCCTCCGGTACTTCTCCGGGTCGGCGTGCGGCTCGTCGCGAGTGTTGATGATCGGGCGCTTCAGCGTCGTCTCGAGGCCGACCTCGACCTCGAAGTAGTCGGCGCGCTGGCTGATCTGGAACCCGGAGCCGCGGCCGTCCTGGCCGGTGCCGACCCGACCGGCGCCCGTGACGACCTGCCGGCTGACGAAGAACGGCGTCAGGTGGCGCACGATCGCGGCGAACGGCGTGCGCCGCGGCATGAGGTAGTTCTCGTGGGTGCCGTAGGAGGCGCCCTTGCCGTCGGTGTTGTTCTTGTAGAGCTGGATCGGCGAGCTCCCCGGCACCTGCCGTGCCCGCTCGGCCGCCCGCGCCATGACCCGCTCGCCGGCCTTGTCCCACAGCACCGCGTCGCGGGGCGTCGTCACCTCGGGAGAGGAGTACTCGGGGTGGGCGTGGTCGACGTAGAGCCGCGCCCCGTTGGTGAGGATGACGTTGGCGAGACCCAGCTCGTCGTCGGGCTCCTCGGCGAGGTGGTCCGACAGGCCAGGACCGACGTCGAAGCCGCGCGCGTCACGCAGCGGGTTCTCCTCCTCGAAGTCCCACCGCGTGCGCCGGGAGCGGGCCGGTCCGTCCGCCATGCCGCTGGCGTAGCCGTTGACGACCTGGCTGCTGGCAGCCATGGCGCTGGTGCTCGCCCTGCCGGGGACCGAGACGCCGTACTCGGTCTCGACGCCCATCACGCGTCGGGTACTCATGCCCACAAGCGTAACGGGGCGGTCAGGTCCTCGCGGGTCCGACAGCCGGCGGCGCGGCCACGTGCGGGGGTGGCCCCTAGGACGGGCTGGGGCCCACGGCCCGGACCACCGCCCACGCCGCGGAGGCCGACCGGGCCAGCAGTGCCTGCTCCGTCATCGGCCCGCCTTCGGGTCACGTGCTGGCGCCGGGGCCACCGCACTGTCGGAGCTCGCCTCGGCGAGCAGGCTGACCGACTCGATGCGCGCACCGTCGACGGCGAGGACACGAGCCACGAGGCCGTCCGCGCGCACCACGTCGCCCACGACCGCGACCCTGCGCAGCCGCAGCAGCAGCCAGCCGGCGAGCGTGTCGTACTCGCCCTCGGGCAGGCGCAGCCCGGTGAGCCGTTCCACCTCGTCGGGGCGCAGGCCGGCGGAGATGCCCGCACCCGCCTCGGGACGGACCGGGTCGGTCTCGTCGTCGAAGTCGCCGATGAGCTCCTCGACCAGGTCTTCGAGGGTGACGAGCCCCGAGACCCCGCCGTACTCGTCCACGACGACGCACAGGTGCTGACCCAGCTCTCGCATGCGCAGCAGGAGGTCGTCGGCGGCCTCGGTCTCGGCCGCCCGCAGCGCCGGCCGAGCCAGGCTGCCCGCCGTGGCGACCGTCCGCTCGGCGTCGTCCAGGAGCAGCAGGTCCTTGACGTGCAGCACACCGAGGACGTCGTCGAAGTCCGCCCCGTGGACCGGCAGCCTCGACCGTCCGGAGTCCCGGGCCACCTGCTCGACCTGGTCGGCGTCCGCTCCTGCGGGGACGGCGATCAGGGCGCTGCGCGGCACCATGACCGCGCGTGCGTCCAGCTCGGCGAGCCCCAGTGCGCGACGCAGCAGCCGGCCCTCCTCCTGCTCCAGGGTGCCCTGCCCGGCACTCTCCTCGACGATCAGGGCCAGGTCGCTCGGGGTGCGTCCGACCGCGAGCTCGTCGCGAGGTTCGACCCCGCACAGCCGGACCAGGGCGTTGGCCGAGGCGTTCATGACGATCAGGACCGGCCGGAAGACCCACGCGAACATCCGGAAGGAGGGGGCGAGCGCGAGGGCTGCGGTCTCCGGATGGGTGAGCGCCCAGGACTTCGGAGCCATCTCGCCGACGACCATGTGCAGGAAGACGATGATGGCGAGGGCGAAGGCGACCGCGACCACGTGCGCCAGGCCTGCGGGCAGCCCGACCGACACGATGCTCGGCTCGACCAGGTCGGCGAGGGCCGGCTCGCTGATGATGCCCAGGCCGAGCGAGGCCATGGTGATGCCGAGCTGCGCGGCGGCGAGCATCATGGACAGCTCCCGGCTGCCAGCCAGCGCCGCTCGACTCCCGCGGCGGCCGTCGGAGGCCAGCTGCTCGAGCCGGTGCCGACGGGCGGCGAGCAGCGCGAACTCCGCGGCGACGAAGAAGCCGTTGAGGATCAGCAGGACGAGGGTGATGCCGAGAGCCAGACCGATGCTCATGCGTCCTGCTCCGCCGTCTCCAGCGTCAGCGCGATGCGGCTGAGCGTCTGGCTGTCGTCGACGGCTTCGACGCGCAGCCGGGCGACCGGGTGCTCCGCCGGACGGTCCTCGCTCGGGTTCTCGAGGACGACCGGCACCACCACCTCGTCGCCGAGTGCGCCAAGCCGCCCCAGGTGGGCGATGACGAGGCCGGCAAGCGTCTCGTAGTCGCCGTCGGGCAGGCGCACCCCGACCTCACGGGCCACCTCGTGGAGCCGCCAGGACCCGGGGAGGACCACCTCCTGGCCGAGGACGGCGTCCGTCGCGCTCTCCGCGACCGGGGCGTGCTCGTCGCGGACCTCGCCGACCAGCTCCTCCACGACGTCCTCGAGCGTGAGGATCCCGGCGTCTGACCCGAACTCGTCCACGACCACGCTGAACTGCGTACGCGCCCGACGCAGCTGGGCGACGACCTCCCCGAGGGGTGCGCTCTCGGGGACTCGGAGCACGTCGCAGGCCAGGCTGCTCGCCGTCAGCGAGGCGCGCTCGGCCGCGGGCCGGGACAGCAGGTCCTTGACGGAGACGAGCCCGACCACGGTCTCCTCCGGCCCGCGCGTGACCGGCAGGCGGCTGTGGCCGGTCGAGCGCAGCACGACACGCAACGCGGCGTAGTCGGCCTCCTCGGTGACCGTGACCACCGACGGGCGGGGCACCATCACGTCGGCTGCCGTCAGGTTGCCGAAGTCGAGCGCTCGACCGAGCAGTCCCGCTTCGTACGCCGTCAGGTGGCCGGAGGTGCCGGAGCTGGAGATGACGCGCTCGAGGTCCTCGGCGGTCATGACCCCGTGGCTCTCCTGGATCGGGGTGATCCCGACCAGGCCCAGCAACCGGTTCGCGGCGCCGTCGAAGAGCCGGATCAGTGGCCCGCCGACGCGCAGGAACAGCAGGGTCGAGCGGGCCAGGGCGCGGGCCACCGTCTCGGGGATCGCGATCGCCAGGTTCTTCGGGGCGAGCTCGCCGAGCACCATGAGCGCCACGGTGGACACGATGAAGCCGACC
>JAABUN010003081.1_pt1 | contig 27086 bp, 24 predicted proteins | sample 5559311 | NCBI WGS metagenome assembly JAABUN01 (sample SAMN10711877, study PRJNA513370) | rock metagenome | isolation source: Antarctica rocks | place: Antarctica: Victoria Land, Siegfried Peak sud
GGCACGCAGCGCGACCCCTTGCATGCCCCCTCGGGCTTGATCGCCCACCCCGTTCGTCGGGCGAATGCCGCAGGATCGACATGGAGCGACTCCAGAATCATGCCGCGATCCTCCTATGCGTAACGGGTGGCCCGACAACGGCGGACAGAGTGTCGCAGGAATATAGCATGCGCCATCGAAGGAAGGCGAACCGTGCTCGATACACCGTTGTTGGGCCGCTCAACGACGACGCAAGGGCCGTCTCGCAAACGCCACCAGTCGAGACGTGAAGCGGCGCGTCTCGTTTCACCGCCCCATGCGTGTAGGTACGGCAGGTTTCGAGACAGGCCCGAGGGGGTCCCGTTTCGTCTCATACCGCGTGTCCCGACGATCCTTGGCTCGGTCTCGATTGCCGCTACGCGAACTGCGGCATCACCTCCGCGACGAAGCGGTGCATCGGCTCCTGATCGTAGGCAACGAGCGGGAAGTTGAGGATCACGTACCCGATCCCCGCTTCCACCAAGCCGTTGATCCGCTCGATCACCGTCGCCGGGGTGCCGATCACCGTTGCCTTCGCGTAGTCCGCATACGACACCCCCGCCGCCCGCCGCGCCCGTTCCGTCGCCCGCTCGGGGTCTGCCCCCTCCGGGATGAACTGCACCGTGAGGTTCGAACTCTTGATGATCGCGTCGTAGTCGCGCCCGACGGCCTCGCAGTGGCCTTTGAGGATGCCCAGTTTGTGCCGGATCGTCTCCGGGGTGCCGCCGATGTTGCAGGCATCCCCGAACCGTGCCACGAGCTTGAGCGTCACCTGCTCGCCCCCGCCGCCGATCCACAGCGGGATGTGCGGCTGCCGCACCCCCTTCGGCTCGTTGATCGGCTTGTCGATCGTGTAGTACCGGCCCGCGAACTCCGGGTACTCCTCGGTCCACATCTTGTGGACGATCTCCACCGCCTCGCGGAAGGCACCCATCCGCTCGCGCAGTTCGGGCCACCTGTAGCCGTACGCCTTCCATTCGTGCTCGTACCAGCCCGCGCCGATGCCCGCGTAGAGCCGCCCGTCGCTCGCCACGTCCACGGTACTGGCGACCTTGGCGTAGAGGGCGGGGTTGCGGTAGCCGTTGCAGCCGACCATCTGCCCGATGTTCACGCGCTCGGTGTCGCGGGCGAGGGTGGCGGAGATCGTCCAGCACTCGAAGGTCGTCTCCAGCGTCGGCTTCGGGACGGTGTGGAAATGGTCGAAGACCCAGATCGAGTCCCACGGCCCCTTGTCCGCCTCTCTCGCCACATCGGTCATCGCCGCGAACTGCGCGACGGGGTCGGCGATCTCGACGAGATCCATCCGCCAACCTTGGGGAATGAAACACCCGAACTGGATTGCCATATGCCGCCACCCTACCCTTCCCATCCACTCGACGATCACCGCGATGATGACGGGGTAATCATACCCAACGGATGACTACCGCGCCGTATCGTCAGCACGTCCGCCCCGGACTCAACCCGGGCCTGCCGCGATCTTCCACCTGTGTCAGTCCTTGACGAAATGCACGCCTTTCTCGACCGGCTCGTGACCGCGCACAAGGGCGGGCAGTGGAGTGAACCCCTGAGGGCGAACCACGCGTTTCCCTGCGGGTCGAAGCCCATCGAGCAGGCGCGGAAGCCGACCGAGGCCATCAGCGGGCAAAGTGTGCGGCCAGTAGCGAACGCGACCTCGTGACCGGCACCCTCCAGTTACCGGGTGAGCGGCACCAGCGGGTGGAAGTGGCCGAGGAACGGCAGGCAGGTGAACAGGACGCGCACGGCGACCGCTTCTCGCAGGTCACGGCCCCAGCCCCTCCGCGTGTAGGAGAATGGATCGATAGTCCCAAGCTGCGCCGGATGCGGCAACGCCATCGCCGGTACACGGGGGGGCATCGGACCGGAGGAGCGAACGGCGACGGCGATCGGCGCGGCGGTGGGCGGGGCTGACCGACCCCGCCTACCGCGAGCGGGCACGCCAACTCCAGGCGGAATAGGACGCACCACCGTGCGTGGGTACGCGCCACCGCGTCTGCCGCCACCGCCACCGACTTCCTTGCCACCCTCCAAGCCCGGTTCCCCTTCCCGGTGCACACCATTCAGGTGGACGGGGGGACCGAGTGGATGGCGGATTTGGAGGGGCGTGTCAGCAGGCGGGCATCGCGTTGTGGGTGTTGACGCCGCGTAAGCCGCAGTGGAACGGCTGCGTGGAGCGGGCGAATCGCACGGGACGTGAGGAGTTCTGGGAGTGCTACGGGGATGACCTCGATCCGCCGGTGGTGCAACAGGCATTGACGGCATGGGAACGGGTGTACAATGAAGTACGATCCCACCAGTCATTGAGGATGCGTACCCCCGCCGCGTTCCTCGCCAACCATCTGTCCGCAACGCCCTGAACCCATACACGCGATTGACGCGCACAGCACGAATGGCTATACTGCATCCTCAATGATGTAAACAAAATTCCCCCCGTACGATGGAGTGGGGCCGACCGTGGTTTCGCTACCTCGACGGTTCGTCGTCTGCGCGACCACCGCAAGGAAAGGAAGGGACGATGCTCGACGATCTCCGCCACCCACCACGCCACCCGCGAACCGCCGCGACCTATGCGCGGCGCACAATTCTCCGTTCCGCCATCGCGGCGGCAGCGGCATCAGCTGCGGGGGCACTCCTCGCGGCGTGCGGCGAAGGCACGCCTACGCCTCCCGCCGTTCCTGCCGCTACCACCACCGGTGGCACGCGCACCACCCCCGTCAGCAGCCCCGCGAGTAGCCCCGCGAGCAACCCCGCGATAGCCACCGCAGCAGCACCTACCACGGGGGCGGCATCCACGACAGCGGCACCTGTGGCGCAACCGACGCGCGCACCGATGCCAACCGCCCTGCCTATGGCGACGGGCCGGCTTCCCTCCCCCGGCGGCGATATACCGGATGCCTACACGAGGTTCCCCGCGCAGCTCTTCAAATCGGTGAACGCCACCCCCGGCAAGGGCGGCAAGGTGAGCAAGTTCGCAATCCTCTATGGCACCCCCGCGAAGCCGAAGGGCGAGAACCGCTACTGGCAGGAGATGGAGAAACGGCTCGGCGTGACCTTCGACGTGATCGAGGCACCCCAGCCGTCCTACGAGGAGAAGCTCGCCGCGCTCACCGCCGGGGGCGACGTGCCCGACCTCATGTGGCTCTCGCCGCCGCCCGACCACCTGAAGATCGTCGCGCAGGGCGCGTACACCGACCTGACCCCGTACCTCCGGGGCGACGCGATCAATGAGTTCCCGAACCTCGCGCGGTACCCGAAGCGCATCTGGGACGTGGTCGCGTTCAACGGCAAGATATACGGCGCGCCGTACCTCCTCATGCGTGCCAACAACTCGTTCTACTTCCGGCAGGACTGGGCGGAGAAGGTCGGCTTCGCTACCCAGAAGAACGCGGAGGATGTCGCCAACATGTTCGTGGCGATGGGCAAGATGGACCCGGACGGCAACGGCAAGGCCGACACCTTCGGCCTCTCCTCCTCCTCGCCGCGCCCGGACATGGCGGTGCGTCCCCTCTCGCAGATGTTCCGCGCCCCGAACGGCTGGCGGGTGAACCCGGATGGGACGTTCACGAAGGACATCGAGACCGAGGAATGGAAGCAAACCCTCGAATACGCCCGCAAGTTGTACGTGGCGGGCGGCTACCACCCCGACGCCGCGAACCTCGCGACGACGCAGAACAAGGATCTCTTCTTCGGCAGCAAGATCGGTGCGTACTACGACGGCCTCGGTGGCCTCCTCGGTAGCGCGGGCGCGCGCGGCAGGACGCGGGAGTTCACCCCCACCGCGAACGTCACGGGTTGGGTGCCGATCGGGCACGACGGCGGGAAACCGACCTTCTTCGCCCATCAGGGCTTTTTCGGCTACACCGCGATCCCCACGAGCAAGGGGCGGGACCGCGAGCGCGTCAAGGAACTGCTGCGCATCATGGACTACTTCGCCGCGCCCTTCGGCTCGGAGGAACGGCTCTTCATCAGCAACGGGATCGAGGGCATGCACTTCACGCGCGACGCGGACGGCAGGCCAATCAGGACGGACCTCGGCAAGGCGGACATCGGCGGTATCCCGTGGGTCACGAACGAGATCCCCGTCTGCTACTACGACGTTCCGGGGGACGCGGAGTACATGCAGAAACTGCAAGGAGACCTGCTCGCCAACGCAGTGGACGACCCCACCTGGAACCTCTACGCACCAACGAACTCGATGCGGGCGGGCGAACTGAACCAGCTCCAGTCCGACCGCACCGTCGCCATCGTCGCGGGGCGCGAACCGCTCTCGGCGTGGGACGGCTTTCTGCGCGAGTGGCGCAGCCGGGGCGGCGACCAGATTCGCAAGGAGTATCAGGAATCGCTGGCTAAGAGCAAGGCCTGACGATCACACTGGCAGAAGCGACGAGAAGGAGGCCCTATGGCGACCCATGAGCGCGTCCTCAGCGACGCGGACACGCGGCATTTCCTCGATCACGGCTACGTGAAGGTGCCGGGGTGCTTCACGCGCGAGGCGGCGAAGCGATACACCGACGCGACCTTCACGCGCCTCGGCTACGACCCGCAGGAGTCGTCCACATGGGAGCGGGCCGTGACGCACATGCCCGCGCACCAGCGGTTCCCCGTGGAGGAGTTCGCGCCCAAAGCATGGCGGGCGGCGTGCGAATTGCTCGGTGGGGCGGAGCGCATCCAGCAACCGTGGCAGTGGGGCGACAGCTTCATCGTCAACCTGCACGAGGGCGCGGATCGCCCGTGGGAGCCACCCTCGGCACAGACCAAAGGCTGGCACAAGGACGGCGACTTCTTCCGCCACTTCCTCGACTCGCCGGAGCAGGGGTTGCTCACCCTCGTGCTCTGGTCGGATGTGCGGTCGCAGGGCGGGGCGACGCTCGTCGCGGCGGACTCACTGCCCGTCATCGCCCGCTTCCTCGCCGCGCACCCGGAGGGGATGCTCCCGCACGAGATACCCTTCCGCGAGCTGATCGCCCGGTGTCACACGTTCGTGGAAGCGACGGGGGAGGTGGGCGATGTCTACTTCCTGCACCCGTACATGCTGCACGCGCAGTCCCAGAACGTGCGCCGCGACGTGCGCATCATCACGAACCCGACCATTCTCCTGCGGGAGCCGATGGACTTCAATCGCCCGAACCCGGCGGATTTCTCGCTCGTCGAACGCACCGTGTTGCAGGCTCTCGGCGTGGAGCGGCTCGACTATCGGCCATCTGGGCAGCGGGAGCGGATCGTGCCGGAGCGCGTAGCCCGCCAGCAGCGGATGCTCGAAGAGGAGAAGGCACGCCTCGTCAGTACCGGTTGAGACCGAGACCCACCTATCCGCGTGGGAGGCACGCGCCGTGCGCCCTTGATCGACGGCGGGGAAGGACGCGAGCATCGTGCCCGTGTCCGCACCGCTCACCGGCCGCAAGCCACCGGCGGGGGCGTCATAAATACGCCGGTTTTTGGGCATGGTCTGTTCGGCCCGAAAGCCGTTCCAGTGATGCATTGGTCCATCCGGCGATGAACACGGGAAGGACTCGATTCCGAGGGTTCTTCCCGCCGCTGCGCACCCTGTCGCGTCGCGCATGTCGGCGATTGTGCGGGCATGCCAGCGTTCGCGAGCGTAAACGGATGTCTTCGCCAGCGAAAGCCCCCCTTCAAAGGGGGATTATGCGCCGAACATGCGGCACCCATCAATTGGTCTGCTCACATGCTGTCCAGTTGGAGTCTACCCCAACTCGGCGTCAGGCAGTAGGGGATAGAAGCGTCAGGATGGGGTAGATTTACGAATTGACTGACACAATGCACTGAGGGGTTAGAGAGGCTATCCTGACGCCTTCAGGCTTTGTCGCTCCATGGAACCCTATCGGCACTCGGCGTCGCACGAATGGAGGCCGCGTGTACAGGGGGACGCCGCGAGAGCAATTCGTGCGACCCGTACGGCGGCTCGTCGCGGTGGGTCACGAGACGCGGCGGGGCATCGCCTTTGGCATACGGGTCGCGTGCCTCGTCATGCGCCGTCGGGAGCCGACGATTCCTGCGCCCCGATCATCTCCGGCCCGATCCCTCGGAGCAGTTCGGCGCACGTCAACGCCTCCGCCCACACTGCCCCGCCCGCTTCCGCGCTCCACCATGCGGACAGCGTTGCCCGCACGATGCCCCACCCGCGCACCCGCCCCCGGTCGAGGTCGAGGCCCACCGCGAACCCGGCGACGCGGCGGGCGAGCACCCGCGCCGGGTCCGGCGCACGCAGCAGGTCGGGCAGCGGGTTGTAGAGCATCGCCGCGACCTCGTATGCCGGGTCGCCGATCAGCCCCTTCGGGTCTATCGCCCGCCAGCCGTCCCCCGCCGCGAGGATGTTGTCGTGATGCAGGTCGCCGTGCAGCAGCGTCGGGGCGGGGGCGGAGGCCGTCAGTTCCGGGAGCAGGCGTTCCACTTCCGCGATGAGCGCGGCGGGGAACGGCCCGGTGCCGCCGCCGTAGTAGGGTCGCAGGCGGTGCAGCGCGGCGTTCCAGTCGCCCATCGCGGGGAACCGATGCCCCGCCGGGGGCGGTTGCCGGAGGCGGCGTATCGTCGCGCATGCGATCTCCACCGCCCGCTCGTCGTCGGTCGCGCTCACGTCGCGCAGTCGCGTGCCGGGGTCGCACCGCTCGATGAGGAGCACCGCACGTTCCGGGTCATATTCCCGCAGTCGCACCCCGCCGCGCCCGCCGAACAGGGCCAACGCCGCCGCCTCGTTCGCGCCGCCGCCGTCGGGGGCGTGCGCCTTCAGGACAACGCGCTCGCCGCCCTCGCGGCGGGCGGCGGCGACGTAATTCCGCGTCAGGGGCGCGAAGGGTGGCCCGATCTCCACCCGCCACCGCCCCGCGCAGGTCGCCAGCGTCGCGGGGAGGGCGTCGAGCCACGCCCGCCCGGTCTCCCCGTACCGCCGCACCACGGCGCGGGCGAAATCGTCCGGTATCGCCGCCGCCCCGCGCATGATCCGCCTCCCTCGCCCTGCTCGTCTCGCCCCCGTCTCGCCCTGCCGCAACCGGAATCCGGCGGGGCGACGAGCGATTGACCGCCCCGCCCCCCGGATGCTACCGTACGCGGGCGCGAACGGGAAGCCACGGGCGCGGACGGATGCGGATAGGGTCGGGAAGGGGCGGGCAACGATGGTCGCGGAGTTCGCGGTGCCGGGGGTCGTGGCGACGGGGGCGGGCGCGTTCGCGGCCCTGCCCGACCACGCACGGCGGCACGGCGTGCGGCGCGTGCTGATCGTCACCGACCCCTTCTTCGCCGATAACGGCCTCGCGGATCGCGCCGTTGCCCTGCTTGCGGCGGCGGGCGCGACGGCGGCAGTCTTCGCCGGGGTGCGCCCCGACCCCACGACCGCGAATGTGGCGGACGGCGTCGCGGCCCTCCGGGCGCACGGGGCGGACGCCCTCGTCGCCCTCGGCGGCGGCAGCCCGATGGACTGCGCGAAGGCCATCGCGGTGCAGGCCGCGAACCCCGGCCCGTTGCGCCGCTACATGGGCGGGCGCGAACCGATCTCGCGCCCCGGCGTGCCGGTGATCGCCGTGCCGACCACCGCCGGCACGGGCAGCGAGGCCACGAACGTCGCCGTGATCACCGACCCCGACCGCGACGAGAAGATGATGCTGAAGGACCGTTTCCTGCTCCCCGCCGTCGCCCTCGTGGACCCGGAGTTGAGTGCCGGGATGCCGCCCGCCCTCACCGCGCACGTCGGCGTGGACACGCTCACGCACGGCATCGAGGCGTTCGTGTCGCGCCGCGCCGCCCCGCTCACCGACCCGCTGGCCCTCGGCTGCGTCGCCCTCGTGGCCCGTCACCTCGAAACGGCGTTTTTCGAGCCGGGGAACATGGCGGCGCGGGCGGGCATGGCGGCGGCGGCGACGCAGGGGGGCATCGCCTTCTCGAACAGCAGCGTCGCCCTCATCCATGGCATGAGCCGCCCCATCGGGGCGGTCTTCCACGTCCCGCACGGGTTGTCGAACGCCGTGCTGCTGCCCGCCGTGACGCGCTTCTCGCTCCCCGGCGCGGTGGCCCGCTACGCCGAGATCGCCCGCACGATGCGCCTGACGGGGCCGGGTGCCAGCGACGAGGCGGCGTGCCTCGCCCTCGTCGCTGGGCTGGAGACGCTGAACACGCGCCTCGGTATCCCCCGACTGCGCGATTGCCCCGGCGTCACCCGCGCCCGCTTCGGGGAGATGGTCGGGAAGATGGCGGCGGACGCCCTCGCCTCCGGCAGCCCCGCGCACAACCCCGTTGTCCCCACGGCGGGCGACATCGTGGGCCTCTACGAAGCGGCGTGGTGAAGCGGGCGAGAGAACGCCCGCGACGGTACCGTTCCCCCCCCCGCTACCCGTAAAGGGCGCGATCATTCGGTCGCCGCAAGGTGCGACCGATCATCCCGGAGTTTGCGGAGAATCGCGGCGAGTTGTTCCGCGAGTTGCGTGATGTCGCCCCGCCGGATGTCCTCCCGCATCCGTTCGCCGTCTATCCCCTCGTAGGCGTGCGCGTAGAAGTTGCGCAGGCCCGCGACCGCCCGCCACGGCACTTTCGTCACAAGGCGACGAGATCGCGTGCGATGGAGCGGCGCAACCGTTCGCTCATCGGGGCCGTGGCGAGGGTGATCCGCACCTCGCGTCCGAGCAGTTCCTCGATGGCGGCGATCAGCCCACCGGGGAAGGCGGGGGGCGTCGCGGCGGCGGGCGTGACGAGGAAATCCACGCCGCTCGTGACATCCGCCTCGTGGCGGGCGACGGGGCCGAATGGCCGAATATCCGTCGCCCCGCGCGTGCGGGCGACGCGCACGATCTCGCGCCGCCGCGCCGGGATTCCCCCCCCCCGTCGGTGCCGCCACGCTTGACCTCCCCTTGCAGTCGTCGGTCGAGGAACGAAGGCAACCGCCACAGCGTTATTCGTCCGGTATGCGCGAGGATACCACGGCGGAAAACCGCCTATCGCGCCCACCGGAGGATGAGCGGATCGCGGCGACGGGCGAGTTCGACCAGCCCCGCCCGCGTCGCGGCGTCGAGCGGCGCGAGGGGGTGGCGCACCGCCTCCGACGCGATGATGCCGCCCTCGCGCATCAGGGCTTTCGTGGCCCGCAGGCCGCACTGCCGGTTCTCGTAGTGGATCAGCGGCAAGTACCCCTCCCACAGGGCCGTGGCCCCGTCGCGGTCGCCGCTGCGGTAGGCATCCACGACGCGCCGCAGCACGTCGGGGATCATCGCGGAAGGCATCGTCCCCGTGGCCCCGGCGTCGAGGTCGGGCAACAGCGTGATGCTCTCCTCGCCGTCGAACGGCCCCGGCAGGGTGTCCCCCGCGAGGGCGATCACGGCCCGCAGTTTCGCCGCCGCCCCCGGCGTCTCGACCTTCGCGTAGCGGACGTTCGCTATATCCCGCGCCATCCGGGCGAGCAGGGCGGGCGACAGGGCGACGCCGGAGAGCGGCGCGTCCTGCACCATGATCGGGATCGAGATGCCCGCCGCCACCGCCGCGAAGTGCTCGATCACCCCCGCGTCGTCGGCCCGCAGCGTCGCCCCGTGGTACGGCGGCATCAGCATCACCATCGCCGCCCCCGCCGCCTCGGCGCGGCGGCTGCGCTCCGCCGCGACCCGCGTACCGAAGTGGCTGGTCGTGACGATCACCGGCACGCGCCCCGCGACATGGTCGAGGCAGAGCACGAGCAGGCGGTCGCGCTCTGCGTCGGTGAGGGCGAACTGCTCGGAGTAGTTGGCGAGAATACATATCCCATTGACACCCGCCGCGATCATGAAGTCGAGGACGCGACACTGGCCCGCCTCGTCGAGGTCCCCCGCGTCGGTGAAGGGCGTGGGGGCGATGGGGAAGACCCCCGCGTACGGGCGGTCGTGCCGCGCACCGGGCGGGGCGGGCGGAACCTCGGACATCTCGGACATTGCGGTAACCTCCTCATGCGCGGCGTGTTGTGCGCGGCATGACCTGTCGGCCTCCCGCCTTATCGGTCAATCAATGATCAATCAATCCGGTGACATAACCACGGGGGGCCGCGACAGGGATATGTATATCGAGTGTTCCCCTGCCCCGTGTCGCTGCCCGGTGACCGCCGCCCGTTAGGTGTTCACTCCCTCGCCGAGCGTCTGCATCAGCCGGTTCGCCCACGCGAACATCGCCGTGGCGAGCGTCACGTCGTGAATCTCCGCGTCCGACAGCCCCGCAGCCCGCATCGCGCCGAGGTCGCGTGCCGTCAGCCCCGCCGGGTTCTCGGTGAGGCGCACGGCGTAGTCCGCGATGGCCCGCTCGCGTCCCGGCAGCTCGGCACTCAGGCCGTTGTCGAGCAGACCCTGCATCGTCGGGGCGTCCTTCGTCAGTTGCGCGTACCGCCGTGCGTGGACGGACGTGCAGTACACGCAGCCGTTCACGAGGCTCGCGGCGGTACTGGCGAGTTCGCGGTCGGAGCGGCGCACCCCGCCGGGGCCGTACATGATCGCGTTGAACAGGGCGGTGCGCTCCTCCAGAGCGGGCGCGTCGTGCGCCAGCAGCGCGTAGTACGGGCGCGACTCCGGCGACGGCGCGACGCGCCCCACGAGTGCCGCCTGCTCCGGCGACGCCCCCGTGTCGTCCACGGTCTCCAGCCACGGACGCCACGCGAGCACATCCATCGTGAAGCGGGGCGTCCCCGCCGGACGGGACGACCCGCCGTTCGCCGGTTCCGGCATGGAGGGCGGGGGCGCGGCGGCGGTGTCCTCCGGCGTCGCATCGAGCACGCGCAACCCCGCGAGCAGGCGCACGGCGTAGCCCATGTAGGCGATCAGTTGCGACAGGGCGACGATCTCGCGGGGGCCGAGGCCCGCCGCCTTCAGGGCCGCGAGGTGCGCCGGGGTCGCCGCCCCCGGTGTGCGCGTGAGCAGGTCGGTGTGGCGCAGGATCGCCGCCAGCCGGGGCGAGAGCGCGGCGTCGCCCCCGTCCCCGGACACCCGCTCGATGGCGGCGATCTCGGCGTCGCCCGCGCCCGCCGCCCGCAGCCGTTCGCGGTGCCACGCCGCCGCCGCCGTCGCCCCCTCGATTGCCGCGACGCGCAGGGCCGCCGCCTCGCGCTCCCCGTGATCGAGGCCCGCCGGGTCGTGCGGGGCGAACAGGGCGGCGAAACTCCCGCCCGTGTGGAGGATCACGGCGGGGCGCGTCGCCCACGTCGCCGCGAGGGGGGAACCGGGCGCGATCCCCGCGAGGCGGGCGATCACGTCCCCGTCGGTGCCGGTAGCGTCGGGGGTTCCCGTCGGTCGTGCGGTCGGTGTCATCGTGTTGCCCCTCTCTCGCTGTCGGTGTCGGTCGCGCCCGCCGCGATGCGGGCGCGGTCAGTATATACGCCCCGCGCCGTCGGCATACGCCGTCGCCGCGCCGCACGGCGTATGCGCCCTCCCGCCGACGGTCGTTCCGGGGAGTCGGGTGGGACGCGCCCGAAACCCCGTCGAATCCGTCGCCCGTCACTCGTCGCCACCCATCCTCGCGCAGATCGCCGCCGCCGCCGCGAGGGCGTCCGGCTCGTCGCCGTAGGCGGCGACGCGGGCGACCCCCGCGAGGCCCGCGAGGTCGTACGGGGCGCGGAGCGAGACCACCGCCGTCGGCCTGCCCGCCCCGCCCGATGCGTGCAGGCGCAACAGGGCGTCCCGCGCCGCCGCCTGCACCGCGTGGAGGTGCGCGTCCCGCGTGCCGATCACGAGGGCGTCGCAGCCGCGCACGAGGGCCGCCGCCCGCTCGCGCTCGGCGGTCGGGGGGAGCATCCCGTCGAGGGTCATGCCCCGCGCCGCCGGGAACCGCTCGCGGAAGGCGGCGAGCAGCGGCGAGGACGCCACCCCGCCCGCACCGCCCGCCTCCGCCCGCGAGCCGTAGTCGAGCGTGAATTCGATCACCCCCATCGCGGCGTCGCGCCGGAACCGCATCTCCTCCCCATGCGGGACACCGGCGGGGCCGTCGAGCAGCGTCACGCCCGCCCGTGCGACGCGGCGCACGAGGGCGGCGTGGGCCTCCTGCGTCGCGTCCGCGTCGCCCGCCGTCGCCCCCGCCGCGAGGCCGCGCCGCAGCCGCAGCACGCGCCGCGCCGCGTCGTCGAGCCGCCCCATCGGCAACCGCCCGCTCGCCGCCGCCGCCGCCAGTGCCGCCGCGACCTCGCGCTCGCGCATCAGCGGCTCCACGAGGTCGGCCCCCGCGATGATCGAGCGCACGCAGCCCTCCGCCACGCCATAATGGTCGCGGATCGCCGCCATGTTCATCGCGTCACTGATGATAACCCCATCGAAGCCGAGTTCGCCGCGCAGCAGCCCGCCGAGGATGGGGGCGGAGAGGGTGGCGGGGTCGCCGCTCCCATCGAGGGCGGGGAAGCGGATATGCGCCGTCATCACGAGCGGCACCCCGGCGGCGATGGCGGCGCGGAACGGCACGAGTTCGGTCGCCCGGAGGCGGTCGAGGCCGTGCGCGATGGTCGGCAACGCCACGTGCGAGTCGAGGCGCGTGTCGCCGTGACCGGGGAAGTGCTTCGCGGTCGCCGCCACGCCCGCCGCCGCGAGGCCGCGCACCGCCGCCGCCACGAACGCCGCCACCGCCTGCGGGTTCTCGCCGTAGGAGCGCGGGCCGATCACCGGGTTGTCGGGGTCGCTGTTCACGTCCGCCACGGGGGCGAAGACGACGTTCAGGCCGTGGGCGCGGCTGCGCTCGCCGATGGCCCGCCCGACGGCCTCCGCCAGTGCGAGGTCGCCCGTCGCCGCCACCGCCATCGCCCCCGGAAACGGGGGGCCGAGGTCGCGCAGCCGCTGCACGCGCCCGCCCTCCTCGTCGCTGGCGATCAGGGCGGGGAAACCCTCGCGCCCGCACGCGCCCTCGATGGCGGCGGTGAGTGCGCGGAGCTGCGCCGACGACGCGACGTTGGGGGCGAACAGCACGGCACCGCTCGCGCCCGTGTCGCGCAGCATCGCGCCCGTGTCGCGGTCGAGCGACGGCCCCGGCACCGACGCGAGCAGCAACAGCCCCGCCTTCTCCGCCGGGGTCATGCGGGCGAGGGTACGCTCGATTGCCGCCTCCGTCTCGTCCATCGGTTCCCCCTTTGCGCTTTGCGCATCCCGCCCCTCTCGCCGCGCCGATGCGGTCACGGCCTCACCCGATACTCACGGGGGTTTCAGCACGCGCTCAGGCGGCGGCGTTATATTGACGGTGGCGGAGATCGCGGCGCACAGCCCCGACACCCCCGCCCCCGAAGACGCACACACCTCCCCCCCATCCCCCGGACGTCGGCTCCCCCCGGCGTCCCTTTTCTTTCTCCTCCCATGCGTTGCTACTGCGCGGCGGCGACGGCGGCGACGGCGGCGGGGTTCTCCAGTGCCGTGGTGTCGCCGAGGGGCAGGCCGAGGTGCGCGGCGCGGATCAGGCGGCGCATCACCTTCGCGTTGCGCGTCTTCGGCAGGGCGGCGACGAACAGGACCGCCTCCGGCCTGAGCGACTTGCCCAACGCCGCGACGACCCGCGCCGCGATCTCGCCGCGCAGGGCGTCGGTCGGCGCGTGTTCCGGGCGCAGCACGGCGAACACGGCGATCACGTCGCCCTTCACGGGGTGCGGCACGCCGACCGCCGCCGCCTCCGCGACCGCCGGGTGCGCCGCCGCCGCCCCCTCGACCTCGGCGGGGCCGACGCGCTTGCCCGCCACCTTGATCGTGTCGTCGGAGCGACCGAGGATGTACCAGAAGCCGTCGGCGTCCACGCGGGCGAAGTCGCCGTGGACCCAGAGGCCGGGAAGCCGCGACCAGTACGCCTCCTCGTACCGCTCCGGGTCGCGCCAGAAGCCACGGGCCATCCCCGGCCACGGCCCGCGCAGCACGAGTTCGCCCACGGCACCGCGCACCGACCCGCCCGCGTCGTCCACGACATCTACCGCCATGCCGGGAACGGGGGCGGCGAACGACGCGGGCTTGAGGGGCAGGATCGTGAAGCCGCTGAGGATGCCGCCGGCGATCTCGGTGCCGCCGGAGTAGTTGATGATCGGGCAGCGACCGCCGCCCACGCGCTCGAAGAACCACCGCCACGGCTCCGGGTTCCACGCCTCGCCGCTCGACCCCAACGCCCGTAGGGACGAGAGATCGTGCCGTGTCGGCCACTCGTCGCCCGCCGCCATCAGCGAGCGCACCACGGTGGGGGCGACGCCGAGCAGCGTGACGCGGTGGCGGGCGACCAGTTCCCAGAGGCGGTCGGGGTGCGGGAAGTCGGGCGTGCCCTCGAACAGCACGAGCGTGGCACCGAGCGACAGCGTGCCGATGATCGCCCACGGCCCCATCATCCAGCCGAGGTCGGTGTACCAGAGCACGGCGTCGTCGGCCTGCACGTCGAAGCAGTGCGCGAGGTCGGCGGTCGCCTTGACGGGGAACGAGGCGTGGGTGTGCAGGATGCCCTTCGGGCGGCCCGTGGTCCCGGAGGTGTAGAGGATCAGGCAGGGGTCCTCGGCGTCGGTGTCGGCGGTGGGGTAGTCGGGCGGGTGCGCGGCGATCAGGGCGGCGTAGTCGCGGTCGCGCCCCGGTTGCATGGGCGTCTCGCCGCCGAGGTGCCGCACCACGACGACGTGCCGCACGGTGGGGGTGTCCGCGAGGGCAGCGTCGGCGGTGGCCTTCATGTCAATCGCCTTGCCGCGCCGCCAACAGCCGTCGGCGGTGACGAGGGCAACCGCCCCGGCGTCCGCGAGCCGGGCGGCGACGGCCTCCGCCCCGTAGCCGGAGAAGACCGGCACCGCCACCGCCCCGACCTTCGCCACGGCGAGGAGGGCCACGGCGGTTTCGGGCAGCATCGGCAGGAAGATGCCCACGCGGTCGCCCCGCGCCACGCCGAGGGCGGCGAGGGCGGCGGCGAGGCGGTTCGTCTCCCCCCACAGTTCGCGGTACGTCACCGTGCGCGTCTCGCCGCCGTCGCCCTCCCAGATGATCGCCGTTTTCGCGCCGTTGGCGGAGAAATCCGGCGATTCGTCCTCGCCGCCGGCCGCCGGCCGCCGACCGCCGACTTCCCCGACTTCCCCGACATGCTTGTCGAGGGCGTTCGCGGCGTAATTCAGCCCGCCGCCGACGAACCAGCGGGGCCACATCGGCCCCCGCGAGCGGTCGAGGGTCCGCGTGTAGGGGCGGGAGAAGCGGTAGTCGAGGTCGCGCAGGGTGGCGTCCCAGAACCACGCGGGGTCGTCGGCGGCGCGGGCCAGCAGGGCCGCGAAATCCGCGACGCCCTCCCGCGCCATCAGGCGGGCGAGGCGGCTGCGCCCGATGTGCGCCGCCGTGGGCCGCCACGCGATCTGGTCATCGTCGCCGTTGTCGGTTCCCACGGGCATCGGGGGGAGTCCCGCGTTCGCGGTTCCGCGTTCCGAGCGGGGGGGTGCTTCCGCGTCGCGCATCGTCGCCCGTCCTTTTTTTACGTGGGAACCGGAACCGCGAACGCGGGACTCTCGACCGGGAGTTCCCCGAACGCCCGCCCGCGCAGGGCGAGCATCCCTCGCGCCTCGGCGGGGGTGGCGACGCGGCGGTCGAGTTCCGCCGCGATGCGGGCGGCGCGGGCGACGAGGGGGGCGTTCTCGGTCAGCGGCTCGCGGTAGCGGTAGAAGACATTGTCCTCCATGCCGACGCGGACATTGAGGCCCATCGCCATCGCCATCGCGGTGATCGGCAGTTGCGTGCGGCCCATGCTGCTGACATTGACGCGCAGGTCTCCGGGCGGCACGGGCAGGTCGCGCAGGCGACCGACCATGTCCATCAGGTTCTCCGGGGTGCCGCGAGAGCCGCCCTGCGTGGGCGTGTGCAGCACGAAGTTGACCACGTACGGCGGCGACAGGATGCCCTGCCGCAGCAGGAAATCCACCTCTTCGAGCATCACGGCGTTGTAGACCTCCAGTTCCGGGCGCACGCCCCGCGCCGCCATCTCGGTAGCGAAGCGGAGGATGTCGGCGCGGCGGTTCGAGAAGTGGATCGCCTCACCCCGGATGAAGAAGTCCATCATGCCCATATTCAGCGAGCACATTTCGGGGGCGACGTACACGGTGTTCAGCCGCTCCGCCACGGGCAGCGTCGGGCTGCCGCCGGTGGTGAGCTGGATGATCGCGTCGGTTCCGGCGCAGAGGCGGTCGTGAATCTCGCGGTAGATGGCGGGGGCCATCGTGTTGGAGCCGTCCGGTTCGCGGGCGTGGAGGTGCAGGATCGCCGCCCCCGCCCGCGCCGCCGCGACGCCCTGCGCGACGATCTCGTCCGGCTGCTCCGGCAGGTGCGGGTTCGCCTCCTTGCCGTGGACGCCGCCCGTGAGGGCGCAGGTGAGGATGACCGGCGCGTCGGTGAGGAACCAGTGTGCCATCTTCGCTCACTCCGTTCGCTGCTCGCTGCGTGGCTGTGTGGTCGGGTCGCCGGGTGGATCGCTTTTCGCATTCCACTCGGCTGCTCAGCCGCTTAGCCACTTAGCCACTGTGCATGTACGTGTTCGTCCCATGGTACGGGCCGGGGGAACGGGGCGTCAAGGGCCGCGTTGCGACCGCAAGCGCGTCGCTTGACACCGCCGCCGCCCGCCGCGTAGAGTGCGACCATCGCACAGGCGCGGAATCGAACGGGATGCTCGCCGGGGTCCGGGGGGCGGAAACGGGGGAATGGACCCATGCAGGTCGCGTTTGCGTCGCTCGTCGGCGTGGAGCCGCAGCCCTTCCCGACGCTGCTCGCGGCGGCGCGGGAGCGCGGAATTACGGCGGTGGAGGTGAACAGCGGGCCGAACTTCGCGCCCATTGACGGGGCGGGTTTCGGCGGGCATCTCGACCTCGACGCGGTGGTGCGCGACGGCCCCGCGCAGGTGCGGGAACTGCTCGCGGCGCACGGGGCGGAGATCGTCGCCCTCGCGCCGATGCTCAACGCCCTCGCGCCCGACGCGGCGGTGCGAGCGCGGCGCGTCGCCTACCTGCGCACGGCAATCGAGGCGTGCGCGACCCTCGGCGTGCCGCGCATGGTGACGTACGCGGGGTCGGCCTTCGGGATGCACTTCACGGGGTTGCCGGGGACGAACCGCCCGCACCCCTCCGACCGCACGGGCGAGAACCTGCGCATCTTCGCGGAGGTCTACGCCCCGCTGGCGCGACTGGCGGAAGAACGGGGCGTGCGCATCTGCTTCGAGACGGCCCCACGCGGCGGCGGCGAGGGCAACCTCGCGCACAGCCCCGACCTGTGGGGGCGGCTGTTCGACGCCGTGCCGTCGCCCGCCCTCGGCCTCAGTTTCGACCCGTCGCACCTGCGCTGGCTGCATATCGCGGACATCCCGGCGACGATCCGCGACTTCCGCGAGCGCATGTACCACGTGGACGGCAAGGACTGCGAGGTGATCCCCGAACGGCTGGCCCGTCAGGGGATCATGGGCAATACCTGGTGGCGGTATCGCCTGCCGGGGCGCGGCGACCTCGACTGGGGGGCGATCCTCGCCACCCTCGACGAGATCGGCTACAGCGGCCCCGTGAGCATCGAGAACGAGGACCCGGATTTCCTCGGACTGGACGGGGTGGCGTGGTCGGCGGAATACCTGCGGGGGCAGCAGCCGGCAATGGGTAAAGGGTAGTCGGCGGTCGGCAGAGAAATGCGGGGAGCGGCCTTCCTGCATTGCCGCATTTCACCGCCGACCGCCGACCGCCGACTAGCGACTACGAGTGCGACCGAAGGGAGCGAACGTATGGCGGGGCGGGTACGCACGGGGATCATCGGGTGCGGGGGGATCGCGCAGCGGCACGCGGACGCGCTATCGAGCCTGCCGGAGGCGGAGTTCGCCGCCTGCTGCGACCTCGACGGGGCGCGGGCGGAGGCACTGGCGGAGAAACACGGCGTGCGGCACGTCTTCACCGACGTGGGCGAGTGCCTGCGCAGCGGCACGGTGGACGCGGTGCTCGTCTGCACGCCGCATCCGAGCCACGCGGCGGTGGTGATCGCCGCCGCCGAGGCGGGGATACACATGCTGTGCGAGAAGCCGCTGACGATTGACCTCGACGAGTCGGATCGCATGGTCGCGGCGGCGGCGCGGGCGGGCGTGAAATTCGGCGGCATCTTCCAGCGGCGGTTCTGGCCGGCGGCGCAGCGCGTGCGCAGGGCGATAGACGAGGGCAAACTGGGGACGCCGACGATGGGCGAGTGTCAGGTGCGCATCTGGCGACCCCGCGAGTACTTCGCCCGCGACGCATGGCGGGGCAAGTGGGCCACCGAGGGCGGCGGGGCGTTGATGAATCAGGCCGTGCATGTGATTGACCTGTTCCAGTGGTACATGGGGCCGGTCACGGAGATCTACGGGCGGTACGACACGCTGCGCGAGGGGAACTACATAGACGTGGAGGACCATGTGGTCGCCACGGCACGTTTCGCGGGGGGCGGCATGGGCTTCATCCAGGCGACCACCACGCTCGGCCCCACCGACCTCGGCTTCAAGGTGGGCGTCCACGGCAGCAACGGCGGCTACGTGAGCGTGTGGGAGCAGCCGGAGGGGACGGAGGGGATCGTGGACTACTGGAATGTCCCCGGCGAGCGCGAACACACCGATATGTTCGCGCCGGGGACCGAGAAACGCCCCGGCTTCCCGGCGTTCCACCGCTTGCAGATCGAGGACTTCCTGCGGGCGATCATCGAGGACCGCGAACCCGCCGTGACGGGGGCGGAGGCCCGCAAGGCACTGGAGATCATCCTCGCCATCTACCAGTCGTCGCGCAGCGGGCAGCCCGTGACCTTCCCGCTCGCGGGGCCGCTGCTGCCGCCGGGTGCGAACCCGTAGGTAGTCGGCGGTCGGCGGTGAAGCGCGAGAACGCGGTATCGAGTCTGTATTTCTCTGCCGACCGTCGACCGCCGACCCCTTGTTGACTTTCGCGCCGCGACCGCCTACGATGCGGGCAGATCGCTCAAGTCAGGGTCCGTGTGTGCGGCACCCGTATCTGTTTGCGCCGGTACCGGCGTCGCGCATGGCCCCCGCTTGGGTTGCCGTGCGACGTGCGGGGGCGGCGATGGCGGGTGCGTGCGACCGCGTTGTGTTGAGGCAAGGAGAGGGTACCCCTATGGCATCGCAGTCTCGCATCAACCGTCGTCGCTTCCTCGTCGCCGCCGCCGGGGCGGGGAGTGCCGCCCTGCTCGCCGCCTGCGGCAACGACAGCCCGCCCGCCGCGCCCGCCATCGGCGGCAGCAGCAGCGGGGCCGGTGCCACCGCCGCCCCGCGCCCGTCGGTCGCCGCGACGGCGGCCCCGATGACGGGCGCGGCGATGGGCGCGGGCGGCAAGGTCTACATCCTCGTGGAGAAGACCGTGACCGACTCCGGCCTCCTCGAAGCGACGAACCTGCACAACATGGCGACGAAGAACGTGCCGGGGGTGGAGCTGGAAGACGCCACGCCGAGCATGTGGCAGGCGAAGGTGCTGCCGCAGATCAAGGACAAGAGCCTGCGCTGGAGCGGCGAGGGCTACATCCCGTACTTCGACAAGTACCGCGAGATGAAGGCGGGCATCGCCGCCCCGCTGGACGACCTGATCGCCAAGAGCAGCGTGCCGTGGCTGAAGATGCAGAAGGAGGCGTACATCACGCCGCGCATCTACGACGCCGACATCATTGACGGCAAGCGGTACTACCTGCCGATGCGCCTGCACCCGCACCTTGCGGGGTGGCGGCAGGACTACGTCGAGATGGCGGGCTACCCGACCATGCCGAAGACGTGGGACGAGGTGAACCAGATGCTGCCGAAGATGAAGAAAGCCCTCGAAAAGGAGCAGGTCATCCCGGTCTCCATCGCCCGCGACCTGTGGCGCATCATCGGCACGACCTTCGCCACGATGCTCGACGACTACACCGACGAGCAGGGGGTGTTCCGGCTGGAAAGCCCGGAGTTCCTCACGATGATGGAGATGTTCAAGGGCTGGATGGACAACGGCCTCGCCCGCTTCGACACGCAGGAAGACGCGATCAACCTCTGGCAGAAGGGCAAGTTCGGCATGTCGCTCGGCTCGCACTCGTGGGTGCGGCTCGGTCGCGCCGTGTACGGGCCGGACAAGGTGAAGGGCGGGGTGCCGCCGCAGGCGAACGCCACGCAGAAGCCGCGCACATGGGTGCATATCGACTCGTTCACGGTATTCAACGGCGCACCGAACCCGCAGGGGGCGTTGGACTGGGCCGCCACGGTCTACGGGCCGGACGGCCCCGCCGCCGAGACGTGGTGGAAGACCACCCTCGGGGTGTCGGGGATGCCGATGTATCCCGGCATGATCGACAAGTTCGTCAAGCCGAACAAGGATATCTCGGAGATCAACGACATCCTCGCCATCCTGCCGAACAGCCGCGTCAACGCCGCCTCGCAGACCATCGGCTACAACACCACGCAGACGGTGCTGCCGCCCGTGTTCGACCGCTACTTCAAGGGCGAGTTCTCCAGTGCCAAGGACGCCGCCGCCGCCATCCGCAAGGGTGTCAACGACGAACTGGCGAAGCAGAAGGCGTAGGGGGGCCGATAGCGGGTAGCCGGTAGCCGGTAGCCGTCAGGGAAATGCAGATCATCACGGGGCATCGCTGCATTTCGCTGACGGCTACCGGCTACCGGCTACCCGCTATCGGCTGCGCGACGAAGGAGCGACCATGGCACAGGAGACCACGGGGAGCAGCGGGGCGAACTGGCTGCGGGCGTTGCGCGGGGTGCGCACCGAGCGCAGCGGCGAGGTGATCGCGGGGGTGCTGTTCGTCGGCCCCGCCGTGCTGCTCTGGGCGGTGTTCAACGCCTACCCGCTGTTCCGGGCGATCAGCATGGCCTTCACCGACTACCGCTACCTGATCCCGAATTACGCCCCGTTCGTGGGCTTCGACAACTGGGTCGAGATGGCGAGCGACGACACGTTCCGGGCGGCGTTGGCGCGGTCGCTGTGGTACTTCGCCATCTTCAGCGTCATCAACCTCGTGGTCGCGTTCATCGTGGCGGTGCTCATCACCGAGATTCGCGGCCCCCGCGAGTCGGGGCTGTACCGCGCCCTCGTCTACCTGCCGGTGGTGTTGCCCATCGCGGTGGCGGTGCTCGTGTGGAAGCAGCTGCTGAACCACGACTTCGGCTACGTGGACATCTTCCTCAAGAACGCGCTGCGGCTGCCGAAGACGCCGGACTTCATCCGCGAGGCGGTGTGGACGGTGCCGGTGCTGGCGACCATCGCGGCGTGGCGGTCGTTGGGGTCGAACATCCTGCTCCTGCTTGTCGGGCTGTACAACATCAACACCGAGCTGTACGAGGCGGCGGCGATAGACGGGGCCGGCTGGTGGCGGCGGCTGTTCAAGATCACGATCCCGCTCATGCGCCCGTCGTTCGTGATCGTGTTCGTGCTGTCGGCGGGCGTGCTCGGCACGGTGGAGGAGTCGCTCGTCTTCTTCGGCGTCTCCGACGCGGGGCCGGAGGCGGCGGGGCGGCTGATCGGGCGGTATGCGTACGAACTGGCCTTCCTGCAGGGCGACCTGCGCTGGGGCTACGCCAGTGCGATCAACCTCACGGTGGCGATCATCTCCATGCTGCTCTCGCTGCTGATCTTCCGCCTGCTGCGCTCGGAAAGGACCTCCTGACATGGCGACGATCACCCCCCGCACGCGGGCGGCAGGGGCGGCGGCCCGCCCGGTGGCGCGGCCCCTCTTCGGCGGCTTTCTCGCCCGCAAGGTCATCGTGCGCGTGCTGCTCTGGGCGTGGCTGTTCCTGTTCCTGCTGCCCGTGGTCTGGACGATCTCGTCCAGCCTCAAGAACCGGGCCGATCTCTATCAGGCGACGCCGAGCCTCGTCACCCTGAACCCGACGGGGGCGAACTACGAGTTCGCCCTGCGCCGCCTGCGCAACTTCGCCGACCTCTACCGCAACAGCATCGTGGTCACGCTCGGTGCGGTGATCGTGCAGACCACGCTCGCCACGCTCGCGGGCTACGGCTTCGCCCGCGTGCGCTTCCGGGGGCGCGACCTGATCTTCTACACGATGCTGCTGCTGATCTTCGTGCCGCGCAACGTCGCCCTGACGGCACAGTACGAGGTGATGAACGGGCTGGGGCTGCGGAACTCGCATCTGGGCCTGATCCTCGCCTTCTCGGCGGGGCTGGCGGTGCCGATGTTCATCATGAAGCAGGCGTTTTCGGGCATCCCGCAGGAGTTCGAGGACGCGGCGAAGATAGACGGCTGCAACCGCTTCCAGAGCTTCTGGTACATCATGATGCCCACCGTCACGGGGGCGATGGTGGTGATCGCCATGTTCGAGTTCATCCGCGTCTGGGGCGAGTACCTGTTCACGCTGACGATGCTCGACGAGCAGCGCAAGTTCACGTTGGGCATCGGCCTCGTGCAGCAGTTCGCGTCCAGCACAATCGAGGTGGGCGAGTTCACGAGCTACGGGGCGCAGAGTGCCGCGTACATCATGGCGGCGGCACCCGTGGTGCTGTTCTTCCTCGGCCTGCAACGCTGGTTCGTGCGCGGGCTGCTGAGCGGGCTGAAATTCTAGTCGGCGAGCGGCGAGCGGCGAGCAGAATACGATTCTGCATCTGCTCGCCGCTCGCCGCCTATTGCCCGCCGCCGAGCGACAAAGGAGCGACGAATGACCGAACGGGTGCGCATGGCAATCGTGGGGTGCGGCGGCATGGGGCGGCGGCACCTGACGGGGCTGGCGGAACTCTCGCGCACAGAACACATGAACATCGAACTGGCGGCGGTGTGCGACCTCAACCGCAAGAACGCCGAGGACCTCGCGGACGAGGCGGCAAGTTCACTCGGCACGCGCCCGCTGGTGTTCTCGGACGCGGCGCGGATGGCGCGGGAGGTCGAAGGGCTGGAGGCCGCCGACTGCCCGACCGATTCGGGATCGCACCACACATCCGCCGCCATGCTGCTCGATCTGGGGCTGCACACGCTCTGCGAGAAGCCGCTCGCCCTGACCATCCGGGGCTGCGACCGCATCATCGCGGCGGGGGAACGCTCCGGCAAGCTCCTGTCGGTGGCGGAGAACTTCCGGCGCGACCCGATGAACCGCCTGATCCGCGCCCTGCTGGACGACGGGGCCATCGGCGAGCGGCAGTTCATGAGCGAGACCGACATCGGCGGGCGCGACAACCTCATCATCACGCCGTGGCGGCACCAGAAACTGAGCGGCACGATCACGCTCGATGCGGGGGTCCACAACGCCGACATCATGCAGTACTACCTCGGCGACGCCGCGAGCATCAGCGGGCAGGCCCGCCTCTACGAGAAGACGCGCTACACCCGCAACACGAAGGGGCCGGGGGGCTTCTACGAGAAGTGGGCGAGCGACTACCCGGAGAGCGTGATCGCCACGGGCGAGGACGCGATCTTCGCCCTCGTCACCTTCGAGAACGGGGCCATCGCGCAGTGGACGAACCACCACGCCGGCCACGGCGAACCCGTGCGCGAGCGCAAGGTGTTCGGCACGAAGGGGAGCATCGCCGCCCCCGGCGACCGCAACGGGCACCCCGTGCGCCTGATCCTCGACGACGGCACCGACATCGCCGACGAGCGCGTGCTGGAGTACGCGCCGAGCTACCGCCTCAACCCCGTGGCGGCGACGCTGTTCGGCGGCGAGCGGGTGTGGACGTACTCGTTCGACTTCCCCGTGACCGACCGGAAAATCCTCGCGCTGGAGTACCACGAGTTCGCGGAGTGCGTGCGCACCGGGGCGCAACCGGAGGTGAACGGGGCGGTGGCGCGACGCGACGTGGCCCTCGTGAACGCCGTGTTCGAGTCGAGCGTCGCCGGTCGCCCCGTGACGATTGCCGAGGTGGAATCGGGGGCCGTGGACGCCTACCAGCGCGAGATAGACGCGCATTACGGGTTGGTCGAATAGCGGCGAGCGGCGAGCGGCGAGCAAAATACGATTCTGCATTTGCTCGCCGCTCGCCGCTCGCCGCTCGCCGCTACCGTAACTGAAGGGAGTACCATGCACCTCTCGTACAGCACATGGGGGATGCCCACGGTGCCGATTGACGCGGCGGTGGCGCACTGCGCGGCCCTCGGCTTCGACGGGCTGGAGGTGTCGGTGATCCCCGGTTGGGTCACGGACGCGGCGGGCCTCGACGCGGCGGAGCGGTGGCGCATCCGCGCCCTGTTCGACGCGCACGGCCTCGCCCTCCCCGGCATGAGCGGCAACACGCCGCTCATGGACGCAGACGCCGACACGCACGCCGCGAACATCGCACGCTTCAACGGCTACCTCGATCTGGCCTCGGAGTGGCAGACGGCGGCGGAACCGATTGCCGTAAGCACCACATCGGGCGGCACCCCGGCGGACTGGGAGGCGAGCAGGGAGCGGCTGGCGGAGACCTTCGGGACGCTCGCGGCGCACGCGGCGCGGCGCGGCGTGGTCGTGGGGCTGGAACCGCACGTCGGAGCGGCGTTGCACACGCCGGAGCAGGCGTTGTGGCTGCTCGACCGGGTGGCGTCGCCGGCACTGCGCGTGCATTTCGACATCAGCCACTTCAATGTGCAGGGGATGGACATGGAGACCACCATCGCGCAGATCGCCCCCGTGAGCGTACACACGCACGTCAAGGACGAGCGCGGCATCGCCCCCGATCACGAGTTCCTCATCCCCGGCGAGGGCGAGATGGACTACCCGCGCTACCTGCGGGCGATGGCGCGGGCGGGCTACACGGGCCACATCAGCGTGGAGGTGAGCATCATGGTGCAACGCCGCCCGGGCTACGACCCGCTGGCGGCGGCGGCGCAATCGTACCGCGTGCTGGACGCGGCCTTCCGGGAGGCGGGCATCGAGCGGCCCCGCGACTGACGGACGCCGATGGTACCGCCTCGCCGCACCTTGCCCCCGCTCCCTGACGACAGGGAGCGGGGGCAATCCGTTTGCCGCTGCATAGAGAGCGGGGCGAACTCGTGTGGGTAGTCGTGTGGGTGGTCGTGCGTGGAGGCGGGGGGCGCGAGGGCGCACACTGAGGGTACGAAAGACGCCGCACGGAGCGGCGACACAGATCGCGGAACACCCCGCGAAAGGAGCACCACCATGACGCGCATCGCCCTCGTCACCGTCGCCCGCCGCACCGCCGCCGCCGCCCTGCTCGCCCTCGCCCTGTTCGCCGGGGCAAGTACCGCCGCCACCCCCGCCTCGGCGCGGATGAAGGGTCCCGTGTTCGACAGCTTCAGTGCGGCGTGCCTGGACATCCAGAACACGACCGACGCCCTGATCGCGGAGTACAACAACCCGAACACGACCCCCGCCCGTCGGTCGCAGATCGGCGACGAGCGCATCGCCAACGCGAGGCTGTGGGTCCAGATCGGCTGCTTCGGGGTCTTCGGCCCCATCGTCCGGGTGTCGCTACCGGACGCGGGCGTGCATGTCGCCGATGGCGGCAGTGCCGGGGTGCTGGCATCGGAGCCGACGCCCGCACCGGGCCGTTTCCCCGGTGCGGTCGGGGTGAAGCCGGTCTCCGCGAAGGGCTAGCCGCCCCGATGGGCGCCGCGCCGGATGACCGACGCGGCGTGCGATACGCACATTTCCCCCGGTCACACGACGATCCACGACGCGGAGACCCCGCACAACCCGCGCAATTTTGCGCAACCCGCAAAAGGAGCACCCCCATGACGCGCATCGCCCTCGTCACCGTTGCCCGCCGCACCGTCGCCGCCGCCCTGCTCGCCCTCGCCCTGTTCGCCGGAGCAAGCACCGCCGCCACTCCGGCCTCGGCGCGGGTCAACGGCCCCGTGTTCGACACCTTCAGTGCCGGGTGCCTCTCGCTCCAGAATGATGCCGACTCACTGATCGGGGAGTACAAGAACGCCACGCCTGCACGGAGGGAGGAGATTATTGGCCAACTGCGCAACATCGGCAGCACATGGAATCAGATCGGCTGCAAGGCGGTGTTCGGCAGCATCGCGCTCACCGTGAAGCCGGTTGGGAACGCCGCCACCGCCAACATCGAGACCGCCGGGGTGCTGGTAGCGGACCCGGCACCGACCGGGGGCCACTTCTCCCCCGATGGGATCGTGGCGAAGCCGCTGGCGCAGCGGTAGTACGCCACCGCCGCCTACGCAACGACGCCCCGGATGCCATCACATCCGGGGCGTCGCTATGCACAAACCTCGCGCTAATCGGCGGCGGGCAGGTCGCGGGCGGGTGCCGTCGGCAGGGGTATCGGCATTGGGGCGGGGGCATCGGGGCGGTCGCCCGCGTCGGTGGCGAGCATACTCTCCAGTTCCGCCGCCGGGTTCGTGACGCCGGTGCGCTGCGCGAGGCGCACGATCAGCGCGAGGCCGACGACCACCTCCGCCGCCGCCACCGCGATGATGAACAGGGCGACGATCTGCCCTTGCAGGTTGCCCCACTCCCGCGCATAGGCGATCAGGGCCAGATTCGCCGCGTTCAGCATCAACTCCACGCTCATGAAGAGCGTGAGCGGCGTGCGGCGGGCCAGCACGCCGAACAGCCCCGCCGCGAAGAGCCACGCGGAGAGCAGCACGTACGCATTCGTCGGCACCATCTGGACGTTCCCCCCCCTGCATTTCTCTGCCGACTGCCGACCGCCGACCGTCGGCTACCGGCTACCGGCCACCCGACGACCGAGCACGACCGCCCCCACCGTGGCGGCGAGCAGCAACACCGAGACCAGCTCGAACGGGAGCAGGTAGGTGGTGAACAGGGCCGTCCCCACCGCCTCCACGCCCCCCGGAACCGCCGGAGCCTGCGGCGGCAGTGCGGCCTGCGTTGCCGCCGAACCGATCACGAGCAGGGCCGCGACGCCGAGGCCGAGGGCGACGGCCCGCTCCCCGACGGCGGTGCCGCGCCGCTCCAATTCCGGCCCCAGCAGCGTGATGATGAACAGGAACAGCACCATGATGCCGCCCGCGTACAGGAGCAATTGCGCCACCGCGAGGAACTCCGCCCCCATCGAGAGGTAGAGCACCGCGAGGCACGACGTGTTCAGCACGAGCGTGAGGGCGGAATGCACCGGGTTCTCCAGCGTCACCACCCCCACCGCCGTGATCGCCGCCAGCAGGATCACCACCCACGTCACCACGGTCATTCGCCCACTCCGTTCGCTCGTGGATTAGCGGCGAGCGGCGAGCGGC
>JAABUN010003082.1_pt1 | contig 27084 bp, 22 predicted proteins | sample 5559311 | NCBI WGS metagenome assembly JAABUN01 (sample SAMN10711877, study PRJNA513370) | rock metagenome | isolation source: Antarctica rocks | place: Antarctica: Victoria Land, Siegfried Peak sud
TGCCGCTTGTTCTTGCAAAGAGCGGACAGCCGGCGAAAAGCCGGCAGCCCGCCCCGGCCCCCGAAACCGCGCTAGCGCAGCTGCTGCCAAGTGGTGAGCAGCACGGCTTCAATGGCGGGGGTAGGGTCTTGCACGAAGCGCATACGGGGCGGGCTCAGCTGCACGCGCTCGTGCTGCAGGGTCGGGGCCGGGACCTGGACGCGCTCGCCGCCCACGCGGGCAATGTGCGGCGCGATAACCAGCGAGACGATGCTCATGAGCTTGATAAGAATATTCATACTCGGGCCGCTGGTGTCCTTGAATGGGTCGCCCACGGTGTCGCCGGTCACGCTGGCCTTGTGGGCGTCGGAGCCCTTGAACTCCATCTTGCCATTAACCAGTACGCCTTTCTCAAACGACTTTTTGGCGTTGTCCCAGGCGCCGCCGGCGTTGCTTTGAAACATGGCCATGAGCACGCCGCTCACCGTGACGCCCGCCAGCGTGCCGCCCAGCACCTCGGGCCCAAAAGCGAAGCCGATGATGATGGGCGTGAGCAGCGCGATGGCGCCCGGCAGTATCATCTCCCGGATAGCGGCCTGCGTGCTGATGGCCACGCACTTCTCGTACTCGGGGCGCCCGGTGCCTTCCATAATACCCGGTATCTCGCGGAACTGCCGGCGCACTTCCTGCACCATCGCCATCGCGGCCCTACCCACCGCCGCGATGGCCAGGGCCGAAAAGATGAACGGAATCATGGCGCCCACGAACAAGCCGGCCAGCACGTTAGCATTCGAGATATCAATCGTGTTGATGTGGGCCGTGCCCATGAAGGCCGCGAACAAGGCCAGCGAGGTGAGCGCCGCCGAGGCAATGGCGAAGCCCTTGCCGGTGGCCGCCGTGGTGTTGCCCACGGCGTCCAGGATATCGGTGCGCTCGCGCACTTCCTTGGGCAGCTCGCTCATTTCGGCAATGCCGCCAGCGTTGTCGGCAATGGGACCGAAGGCGTCGATGGCTAGCTGCATGGCCGTGGTGGCCATCATGCCCGCCGCCGCGATGGCCACGCCGTAGAGGCCTGCCGCCTTGAAGCTGAGCACGATACCGGCCGCCAGCACCAGAATGGGCGCCACGGTACTTTCCATACCCACGGCCAGGCCGCCAATAACGGTGGTGGCGTGGCCGGTACTGCTTTGCTGCACGATGCTATTTACCGGGCGCTTGCCCATCGCCGTGTAATACTCGGTGATGGTGCTCATCAGAAAGCCCACGATAAGCCCCACCACCACGGCGTAAAACACATGGTTGGCGTCGAAAGTGTAGCCGCGCAGCGTGATGTCGCCGGGGGGTAGCATCCACTTAATCAATAAGTAAGAGAAAACGCCCGACACGAGGATGGACACGTTATTGCCCAGATTGAGCGCGCCCTGCACGCTACCCCCCTCCTTCACGCGCACGGCCAGAATGCCCACCAGCGAGGCCACGATGCCCAGCCCGGCAATGGCCAGCGGCAGCAGAATGGGCGACAGGCCCCCTAACTGGTCCGCGTTGCCCAGCCGCACTTCGCGGCCCAGCACCATCGTGGCCAGGATGGTGGCTACGTACGAGCCAAACAGGTCGGCGCCCATGCCGGCTACATCCCCTACGTTATCGCCCACGTTGTCGGCAATGGTGGCCGGGTTGCGCGGGTCGTCTTCCGGAATGCCGGCCTCGACCTTGCCCACGAGGTCGGCGCCCACGTCGGCCGCCTTGGTATAAATGCCGCCCCCTACCCTGGCAAACAGCGCGATACTTTCGGCCCCGAGCGAGAAGCCGGTGAGCACTTCTAGGGCCTTTTCCATCTCCGGGCCCGTGGCCAGGCCACTCGGCACAAACAGCTTATAAAAAATGATAAACAACGTACCCATCCCCAGCACGGCCAGGCCCGCTACCCCCATGCCCATTACTGAGCCGCCCGAAAACGACACGTTCAGGGCCTGGCTCAGCGAGGTGCGGGCCGCCTGGGCGGTGCGCACATTGGCTTTGGTCGCGATTTTCATCCCGATATAGCCCGCCGTGGCCGAAAACACCGCTCCAATTAGAAAAGCAAGGACAATGACGGGGCTCGACCGCTCGCCCGTAAAACCCAGGTAGCCCAGAAAAACCGAGGCAATGAGGGCAAACAACGCCAGCACCCGGTACTCGGCCCGCAGAAAGGCGATGGCCCCGTCGGCAATGTAGCCGGCAATGGTGGTCATCTTTTCGTCGCCGGCATCCTGGCGGGCTACCCAGCCCGAGCGTAGCCAGGTGTAGAATAAGGCAAAAACGCCCAGCGCGGGCACCGCGTAGAGGATAGGAGGCATAAGCAAACAGGGTTGGGTGGGAGAAAGATATCTAAGCGCATGAAAATGAGCCTAGATGGGCAAATGTAGGCGACTGGGGCTACAATTCGCGCATTAAAACCTCGTAGAGTGCTACCATGCTCACAATGTCGGCCTTAGCTACTATTTCGTTGGGCGTATGCACCTCGTCTTCGGGCGCCCCCACGAAGCACCAGTCCCAGGGCATATCGCTGCGCTGCAGGTCTTTGGCATCGGAACCCCCTATCCCCTCCACCTCGACCTGATGCGCGATGCCCGCCGCCCGCGCAATGGCCCGGATGCGCTCGACGTAGGCGCGGCGCGGAATGAGCGAGTCGCGCAAGGAAATAACGCAGCCCCTACCCCCCTTTACGCCCTCCGTTACCCAGGTAATGTCGCAGATGAGCGCCTGCCGCACGCCGTACGTTTCGTAAATAAAGCGGGCCAGGTAGGGCACCGAGCCGCCGCCGTGCTCCTCCCAGCACGAAAACGCAATGATGCCGTGCTCCAGCGTTTCGGCCAGGCGCAGGGCCGCCCACACCCCGAGGCGGTTGTCGAGGTAGCAGCTTTGCACGGTCGTATCCGTCTCGCGAAAGTCGCAGGCGAAGGTCAGGCTGGTGCCCGGCTCAATGTCGCGGCTGAACTCATAGCCCAGCACCTCCGTTTCCTCTTCGTCCTCCTTATTCTTTTCTACCGTCAGCGTACAGCTTATCTCGCCTTGCGCATCGCGTCCGACCAGCCGATAGCCCGCCACGCACTCGGGCCCGCCAATGGGCACCAGCTCGCGCCCGTAGCGCACCGTGAAGCCGATACTGTCGAGGTGAGCGAACACGGCCGTGCGCGGCTGCCCAAACACCAGCAGCAGGCAATCCTGAAACCGACGCTCGTCGTGCACCACGAGGGGCGGCTGGCGCCAGTCGGAGCCGTGCGTGCGCACGTAGTCGAGCAGGAAGTGGGTCAGCGCGGCTTCGTTGCCCGAGGGCGCCGCAATCTGGCAGAGAGTTTGGAGCAGTTGCATCAGCGAGAAGCGAAGGGTAGGAAGGCTAAAGCTAGGACTATCGCCGTACTTTCGCCAGTTCATTGCTCATCCACTGCCAGCAAGCGCTTGGTTACTTAGCACTTTTTGCCCGCATGTCCGCTCCCGTTTGCTTTTTACGTCTGCTGTCACTTGTAGGGCTGCTGGGCTTTGCGCTGGTTAGTAAAGCGCAGCAGCCGGCCGATACTACCCGCCTGCGCGTGGGCCAGGTGCCGGCTATGCGCACCATCGCGGTCGATACGGTAAACGTGCTGCCCACCGCCGCCGACACCAAAGGCTGGCTGCTCTTGGATAAGGACATTCAGCTGGAGCTGGACGGCGCGGTGCAGAATCTGTACAATTTCAAGTACGAGAAGGCCGAGAAGCAATTTCGCTCGCTGCGTCGGCGCTACCCCCATCACCCCATGCCCTACTTCCTGCTGGGCCTGAGCACCTGGTGGAAGATAATGCCCACCAACTTCGACTCCAAGCAGTACGACAAGCTCTTCTTTGCCTACATGGATACGGCCAATACCTACGCCGAGCGGCTGGTGAAGGCCGACCCGCACAACTACGAAGGCTATTTTTTTCTGGCCGCTGCCAATGGCTTCGACGCCCGGCTCAATGCCGAGCGCCACAACTGGCGCAAGGCCACCGTCAGCAGTAAGCGTGCCCTCAGTTATTTACAGAAAAGCAGCGAAGCCAATGGCCTGAGTCCCGAATTCCTGTTCGGCGAGGCGCTGTTTAACTACTACGCCGTCTGGATTCCCGAGAACTACCCCCTGCTCAAGCCAGTATTGCTTTTCTTCCCGAAAGGAAATAAGCAATTGGGCCTCAGCCAGCTGCGCACGGTAGCCAACAACGGTTTCTATACCGGGGTCGAGGCCAAGGTGTTTCTGATGAAGCTGTTGCACAACGATGAGCACCAGACGGCCGCCGCCATGCCCGTTGCCCGCGGCCTGGCCCTCAAATACCCCGACAACGGCTACTTTGCCCGCTTCTACGCCCTGCTGTGCTTCGACCAGGCCGACTTTGCCGAGTGCGAGCGCGTCAGCCGCGACATCATCGATAAAATCAACGCCGGTATGCCCGGTTACGAGGCTACCAGCGGCCGCTACGCCATGTATTTCATGGGTTACCTCATGCAGTACAAATACCGCGACTTGGCTAAGGCCCAGGACTACTACAAGCGTTGCATTGTCTTCGCCGAAAGCAACGGGGAAACCGACGGCGGCTTCTACCTGTTTTCCAATGCCAACCTGGCCCGCATGGCCGAGCGCGACCGTGACCTGGTAGCCGCCCGCCGCTACTACGAAGTAGTCGCCGACAAGGCCGACCACAAGTCGGACCAATACAAAGAGGCTAAGGCCTGGCTGAAGAAAAATAAAGCTTAAGTACTATGGAATGGTCTGATTTATTTCTGGGACCGCTTTATTTGCTGTTGTTCTACGGCATAGCGTATTTGGTGCGCCCGGCAGTCACCAATAAATTCACCCGGCCGTACTTTTTCCCAGCCCTCACCCTGAAATTCATTGGAGCAATTGGCTTGGGTGTCATCTACCAGTTTTATTATGGCGGCGGCGACACGTTTAATTACCTCTACCACGCCAAAGTAATTACCTCTGCCTTCAGCCAATCATTTGGAACTGGCATTAAGTTATTATTGGACAATGGGGGTAGCAAAGACCCCAGCATTAATGGCTATACGGTGCAGATGTTCTGGCATCAGGCCAACTCCACCGAATATTTGCTGTCGCGTATCGCTGCCTTTATAGGCTTGTTCTGCTTTTCCAACTATACGGTTATCGCCCTGGTTTTCGCGGCGATAAGCTTCAGCGGCGTGTGGGCTTTGTACGTGACGCTGGCTAAGATTCGGCCTCACGTGTACAAAGAATTAGCCTGGACCGTTTTCTATGTACCCTCGTTGTTCTTCTGGGGCTCCGGGCTGCTCAAAGACTCGCTATGCCTGGGTGCGCTGGGCTGGCTATTCTACGGATTTTATCGCGGAGCCATTCAAAAACAAGCCGTTACAAAGAGCCTGCTGATTGCCTTTTTAGCAGCTTACACCTTGTACCACATCAAGGTTTACATCCTGCTTTGCTTCTTACCGGCTGCTCTGTTGTGGATATTCAACGAAAATAATGCCCGCATCAAAAACAAAACGCTGCGCATAGTGGTGAAACCCATCTTTTTCGCGCTGGGAGGAGCCATTGCGTTCTACGCCGCTACCAACCTAACCAAGGGCGATAATAAGTACGACGTAGATAAAATAGGAGCCCGCAGCAAGATTACCGCCGACTATCTCTACGAAACGAGCGTGAAGCAAGAAGGCTCCGGCTACTACCTCGGAGCGCAGGATGGTACTATTGGGGGAATGGTAAAGCTCGCGCCGCAAGCAATCGGCACGGCGCTGTTCCGGCCCTTCTTGTGGGAGGCCCACAACCCAGTAATGTTGTTATCGGCGCTGGAAGCCACTTTTATCCTCTTCTTCACGTTGCGCATCTTCTGGCGCTCCGGTGTAGTCCGCACATTCTCGCTAATCGGTCAAACACCGATTTTGCTGATGTGCTTCATCTTTTCCATCTTTTTCGCAGCCTCCGTGGGTATTACAAGTGCTAACTTCGGCACGCTGGTGCGCTATAAAATCCCTTTTATTCCCTTTTACCTGGGTGGGCTTTATATCCTGCAAAGCATTGCTACCGAGCGCGTCCGGCCGCGAGCGCGGCGGGCGGTAGCCCGCCGCCCACAGGTAGCTTAGCCGGCTAGCTACTCAAAAAAACTCAGGAAGTTAGCCGTATTGGCGCGCACCGAGTACCGGGCCTCCACGGTAGCGCGGGCATTGCGCCCCAGCTGCTGGCGCAGGTGCGGTGCCGCCAGCAGTTGGCGCAATCGGGCTTCCCAGTCGGCCGCCGTGGCACACACGTAGCCGCTCTGCCCATCCAGCACCACTTCAGTATTCATGCCTACCGGCGATACCAGCGCCGGAATACCTAGCGCCATATATTGCAAAGCCTTAAACGCACATTTTCCCTGGGCCCACTGGTCGTCTTCGAGTGGCATCAGCCCCACATGAAAGCCCAATAAATCATCTATTTCGGTATCCTTGCGCCAGGGCAGAAACACGAGCGAGCGCAGGGGTAGGGCGGGCGGCTGGTTGGAGATAACCCGAAACTCAAAATCCAGCCCTTCGGCTTCCAACCGGGCCAGCACGGGTACTACCTGGTCCAGGTATTTAAGAGTGGAGTGCGTGCCCGTCCAGCCGATAACCAGGCGGCCGGGCGCGGCCTGGTCGCGCACCCTATTGTGCAGGTACTCGGTGTCAATAGTAGTCGGATTTACGATAGTATGGGGGTTAAACTGCCGGGCGTAGGCGGCCAGGTAAGCGTTGCCGCAGCTGTTTTTATACGCCCAATGGCAGATACTGCCTACTTTCTGATGCCACTTCAGGCCAGCCGCTACCTTGTTAGTTTCCGAAGTATTAGCCAGCCAAATGGCATCGTCAAAGTCGTAAATTATTTTCTTGCGCAACACCTTGGCAATAATCCATTCCAACACTGGCGGGCCCAGGGGAGCCGCTTCGCGGTGAATGAATACGAAGTCATAAGCTGGCACCTGAGGCAGTAGCCATAGCCGCCGCAGAAAGCCGCTTAGGATGCCCCCCGCTTTCGCCAGCGCGTGGCCCGGTTTATACAAGATAGCCCAGGTCGCACTTGAGAGAAAGGATTCCTGACGGTAAGTGTGCTTCGCCGCTACCAGGGCGGGCAAATATTGCTCAAAGCGAAACCGCTGCGATGGAGCTTGCCCAGGGGGGTAGGGAGCGAGAAAGAGAATGCGCACCGGCAGGAGCAACTAATACAATAAATTCGGCTTAGCTATTTTACAGGCGCTAGAGCCAGCTAGGGGTGCAAAATTACGCTGCCCTCCGCTACTGATTTTTACCGGCCCTTAGCCAGCGGCGCAGGGTAGCAGTCGTTCATACGCCTCGTGTGCCCGCGATAGCGAGCGATACTTCACTGCCAACTCACTTATTAGCTCGCGGTAATCCGACCGGCTCAACAAATCAGCCAACTGTGATAGCGCGGCGGGTAAGCTGGCGGGCTGCGTTAAATCGAATATCGCGCCGCCTTGTTCTTTTTCGGCGATAAGCGAATCGTCGCCAATGCCCGGCGGCAGCAGCACTGGCAGGCCGTTGGCCCAGTACTCCCCTATTTTGATGGCCGAGCAGAATAAACGACAAGGAGCGGGCTTAATGGTAGCGAAGGCAAAATCAGCCGCCGACAAGTAAGCGGGCACTTCCGCGTGCGCCACTTTCTGCACAAAGGCCAGCGCGGGGTCCAGACCTGCTGCCAGCAGCTTAGCTTTAACAGCCGCTACTGGGTCGGGCGTAAGCAAGATAAGCCGGAAGGCCGGCCCAAAGTAGTCGGCAGCCGCCCGGAAGACTGCGAAGGCTTCCTGGTCATAATAAATACCACCAAACTTGCCCACATAGATACCCACCACCGCCGAATCTGCGAAGCCTAGCTGCTGCCGAATGCGCTGCCGGGCATTGACTTCAAAAGCGAAATCCTCAGCATTAACCGAGCATGGCACGGTTGCTATCCGCGTAGCGGGTACGCCCTCTGCTATAAGCAGCTGACGGTAATTTTCTGCAACTGGCATCAGGCCCAATGCCAGTTGCTTCTGGCGCTTTTCCCAGTGCCGCTGAAACAGGTAACGGGGGTCGTAGCGCCGCCACACGCCCGATTCGAGCATATAATCGGCGTGTGGCTCAAACGACTCTACATAGAAGGGCAGCTTGGTACGCTGCCACACCAAGTACGCCAATGCCCCCGCTGGCGCCCCGCGCGCCAGGATAAAGTCGGGCTTAAAGGCGGCTACTTGCTTCGCCAGCTCACGAGGGAAACGGGTGAAATCCTCTATTTTATTCAGAAGCACGCTGCGGGAGGGACGCGAGCGCAGCGGCTCAAAGCTTATTTTATTGGCCGCAAAACCTGGCTCAAAAACCTGGCTTCGCTGCGCATCCGCGCCGCGTTCAATAGTCACGAGGCGAATAGCCCCGACATCAGTACGCTGCTGCAAAAGCTGCAAATGCGGGAAGACGGTAGAAGTCGTCAGTCCGTCGTACAGGTTCCAATAACTTAAGAAAAGAATACGCATATACTTTTGTGGCCCAAAAAAAGCCTGTTAGCAGCTACGGCTTACTTTTTCAATAATTCGACTATGCCAGGCCCCAAAAAACTTCGCACCAGCAGCAGCCCGACGGTTTGCCAGCGCAAGCCCGGTGCGGCCCGCCGCGCAAAAGACAAGGCCTGCGCTCGATGTCCATCCGCGTACGCGTGGATGGCGCAAAGGTAGTATACCCGCCCCAAGAGCCGGCGGCGCTGCGACGGCGTCAATGTCAGGTGCTGTTGCATCCAGCCGGCCGCCAATTCAAGTCGCCGAATAAGGCTTTGATTGTCAGCCCGCATTGAGCGCTGGTCGTGGTCGTTCATAGTCAGCGTCACGGCGTCTACCAATTGCACTACGTCGCCGTGCTGAGTATTTTGGAGCAGAAACATCCAGTCTTCCACGGCGGCGTAGCGGCGGTCTTCCTCGAACGGGTAGAGTTGCAGGTTCTGGCGGCGTACGCATACGTTGCAGGCCAGCACGTTGCCGCCAATGAAAGTCTCGAAACCCAGCGGCTCGGCTGGCAGCGGCGCTATATCGCTGGGCCGACGCTGTCCGTCGCGGTCAAAGTCATACTTGGTAGCGATGAAGTTGAACCGGGGCGTTTGGGCCAAAATAGCGGCGTGCAAGGTGCCGAGATGGTTAGAGTGCAACTGGTCGTCAGAGTCGAGGAACAGCACATACTCTCCCCGAGCACGGGCTAAGCCATAGTTGCGAGCGGCACCGCGCTCCTCGTTTTGCTTGGGCAGGTAATGCAGGCGCGGGTCAGAGAATGATTGCACGACTTCGGCCGTTTCGTCGCGGCTACCATCATCGACGACAAGTATTTCAAAGTCCGTACAGTCCTGGCGCAGCACCGACTCCAGCGTGAGCCCGATAAGGGCCGCGCGGTTGTATGTGGGGATGACGATACTGAAGAAAACAGATTTCATTTTATTGCTGATAATCTGCCGTGTGTAGTTCACCTGCCTGGAAACGCTCTTTCCCGAAGTGACGAAGGCTTTTTTCAGCGCTTATAACCACACAGCGCAAAATTAGCTATAACTTTTATACACAATACCACAATTTCATACGACTCCTTGGCGCAAATCTTTGGTCAAATGAGTGAAATATTGGCGAGCTAACTAGTAAAAGACCTGTACACTGACTAAAGATTTGTTGAAGCGTTCGTTCGGAAACGGCTATCAGAATTTATATCGTGCTGAGCTTGTCAAAGCATCTCAGCCGCCTTAATTAGAGTGGGTTTCAAGTCCGTGTACAGGTTTTTGTAGGCTGGCCCCCTCTCCTTTTCGGAAAGAGAGCTGGGGGTGAAGCGACCGCGACGGGCGACTCAGTACACGGACCTGAGATTTGTTCTAAGTTTTTTGATGAAGTAGTGGACATACTACAACAGGGTCAACATAACTACCAATTAGCCAAGCTTCGCATGAGCATTGGCAGTGCGCTTGGCGGCTGTCTCAACATACTTCGTTATCCGGCACGGTGGCTACATACCTCGCTTTGCACAACGGCCGGATAACTTGCTCAACCGACGCCGGGTCGACGGTGATATCGGCGTAATTATGTTCTACATTCGGCGGGGAACCCAACTTGGAGGGCACCACCGAATACAGAACTCCAATGCTGGCCGCCATAGACAAGTAGCTGGGATTGAGATAAGTTTCGCTTAACATCTCAATAGCATGGGTACCGGGAGTCATAAATAGAATATTAGTCATGTTAGCGCCGTGAATACCAATGAAGATGGCTGTTTCGTACATCGTTCGTACCTGCTCTACAAAGCTCAACTCCTCGAAGTATACCGTTTCGAAACCATAGCGCTGGAGTATTGCCACCACCTCAGCCTCGTTGGTGAGTTGGCGCCACTGTTGCCGGCTTCGTGACACGTACACCCAACGAGAAGCTTTAACAGCAGAATGTAGTTGGATTTGCAGGCTGCTCATTATCTGTTCGCGTACTTCCTGCACCAGAGAGGGCGCCATATACCCAGCCCGACCAGGCCGCACGGGCATCCATAGTTGACGCACCAGCACCAGCTCACCCGGCATAATTATGTAAGTGCGCTGAAATCCGAACGCCTCGACTGTGCGCAAAATATATTCGGGCGGTTTAGGTCCGGGCAGCAGGACCACACAATCAGGCTGAATCTTCCGTAGTATCGCCAGGCGCGGCAACACCTCCGCTATCCAGTGGAAGTAATTACCCGACCAGCTATTGAAAACTAGCCCGACTGGCACATCCGCTAGTTCCGCCACCCGACGACTACGTAACTGACGCAGCAAAAATAAACCGGTAAACTCTTGCTCGTACTCTGGTCCCGGCAAGCTCGGTGTGAATACCCGCAAGCCTGCTAGCACCGTGCCATGCCAGGCCACGTTCACATTTTGCAAGCGGTACACTACTTGGCGAAAATCAGGCGCTACTTGGCTGAACGTCTCTTGGTAGAAGCGCAGAAAACCCTCTGGCACCATTGACAGGTTAGTGGGTACCGGGCACACGGCCTTAATTGGCACGGGGGCCAACTCATGCTCTTCAACTACCAGAGGGCTGCTTACCAACTGGCTTAATCTACTGAGGTACCGGTCAGCGATTCGTTTGGCCCGCTGGTAAGCACTAGGGCGCAGACGCGGGGGAGTGGCCATAATATATAGAGACTGTAAGCCATCTGTGCTTGATTAGCTATTCTAGGTTATACGGACAATTCCGTTGCACGTGGTGCTCGGCCCCGGCCAGCAAGCCGATTGTCGCCGGGCTGCGGACTTGCTGCTCGCCACCCAAGGCGCGCGTAACGTACTGGCCGACAAAGGCTACGACACCGATGCCGTGGTAGCAGCCATTGCAGCGTTGGGGGCGCAGCTCGTCATTCCCAGCAAAAAGAACCGCAAAGTCGTCCGGCTGATTGACCGAAACCTGTACCGCGACCGCAACAAGGTCGAGCGTTTCTTCAGCCGCCTCAAACAGTTTCGTCGGCTGGCGACGCGCTACGAAAAGACAGCTAGCAGCTTCCTCGGGATGGTGCATTTTGTGTCGGCGTTACTCTGGCTCCGCTAATTGTCCGTACAACCTAGCTCGGACAAATAAAAAATTTACGGAGAGATGCCTATCCCAGGGTTGAAGCAGGCCGGCTTACTCGTGGTAATTGTACACCTTATGGCCACCTTCCAGTAGGTAGGCGTCACGGCGGAACAGCTCTACGTCGGCGTGCATCATGTCTTTCACCAGCGAAGCCAGGTCGTGCTTGGGCTCCCAGCCCAGCTTGGTTTTGGCTTTGGTAGGGTCGCCGATGAGGAGTTCTACCTCGGTGGGGCGGAAATAGCGCGGGTCAATTTCCACCACCACGTCGCCAATCTCAGCCTTGCAGTCGGGATTACGGCAGCTCGCGATGCGGCCTCTTTCCTCGACGCCCTCGCCGCTGAACTCGACCTCAATGCCGACTTCGGCAAACGCCATCTTCACGAAGTCGCGCACGGTAGTCGTAACGCCGGTGGCGATTACGTAGTCCTCCGGCTCATCCTGCTGCAAGATGCGCCACATGGCTTCCACGTAATCCTGAGCGTGGCCCCAATCGCGCTTGGCATCAATATTTCCTAGGAACACCTTGTTTTGCAGCCCTAACGAAATGCGGGCTACCCCGCGGGTAATCTTGCGCGTTACGAAGGTCTCGCCGCGCAACGGGCTTTCGTGGTTGAATAGAATGCCGTTGCAGGCATACATGCCGTAAGCCTCGCGGTAGTTGACTGTAATCCAATAGGCATAGAGCTTGGCGACGGCGTAGGGTGAGCGCGGGTAGAAGGGCGTAGTCTCGCTCTGAGGCACGGCCTGTACCAGGCCGTAGAGCTCCGAAGTTGAGGCTTGGTAGATTCGCGTCTTTTTTTCAAGTCTCAGAATGCGGATGGCCTCCAACAGGCGCAACGTGCCGATACCGTCGGCATTGGCCGTGTACTCGGGCGTGTCAAACGACACCTTTACGTGCGACATGGCACCGAGATTATAAATCTCGTCGGGCTGCACCTCCTGCACAATGCGAATCAGGTTGGTCGAGTCGTTCAGGTCACCGTAGTGCAACGTGAATCGCACGTTGTTCTCGTGCGGGTCCTGGTAGAGGTGTTCAATCCGGTCGGTATTGAACAGCGATGAACGACGCTTAAGGCCATGTACCTCATAGCCTTTGCGGAGGAGCAATTCGGCCAGGTAGGCCCCATCTTGGCCCGTAATACCAGTAATGAGAGCAATTTTCATAGATTGGTTTTGAACTCCTGAATTTATTTGTGGTCGCGTTCTTTACGAAACCTGAGGGTTATAGCTGGCAAAAATACGGCTATTTACTATCTTGCACATATTGCAAATACTAGCTATTATGCTTGCCTGCGCTTTGCGGGTTAGGAAGGCATAACTCTTTCGGCCGCCATCTGGCGCAAAAGCTGGTCTAACGCAACAGCATCAACGCATAGATGGGCATTGTTAGTGGGCGGGTCGTGGTCTACGTTGGCACAGGGCAGGCAGTAGTACGCAAGTCCCAGTGCTGCGGCCATACGGAAGTAAATTAAGTTTTCAAAATGTTCGGGAAGCTGGCGCGTCAGCTTGTCGGCGTTCAATAATTCGGCAACTTGGGCTCCGGGCGATAGAAATAGCATGTTGGTCATGCCAGCTCCGTGCACAGTTACGAAAGTAATGGTTTCGGCCATGAGCCGCACTTGCTCAACCAGCGACAGGCCTTCAAACTCTACTGTTTCGTAGCCGTGGCGCGTTAACACACTCGCAATATCGGCCTCGTTGAGCAGTTGCCGGACTTGTTGCCGCCGCCGTGATACATATACTTTCCGATAAGTTGGAGGCGGGGCTTCTCCCTGATAAACTGCCTTGAGCAGTGCCTCGCGCAACAGACGCAGTAGCGTGGGATGCTGATAGCCGGGCGGCGTCACGTGCTCAGGAACAAGCAAGTCAGTCTTGCTCAATGTTTCCCCTGGCTCTAAGGCCAGGAAATTAGTAAAGCCTAGCAGGGCTGCTGAGTCGCGCACAAAAGCTGGCACTGGCGCGAGCATGAGCAGTCGATAAGAGGTCGGCACGAGGGGCAGCAGCAGCAGCCGGGGTAGTGCGTCCACCATCCAATGGTAGTAATTGCCGTTGGTCCACTGGTTGTGCACTAAAACTAACTCTTTCTCATCGGCTGGCGGTTGCCGGAGCTGGCCAGTCCATTGCTGTAGCAAATAAGTATCAGTATAGTGCTTGTCCTCCCGAAGATGGGCTAGGGCTGGCAAGAACATTCGCAAGCCTCGAAATACTACTGCGTTCCAGGATATATTTACCTGATACAACTGGAACAAGTGAACCGCTGGCAAGCTGATTTCTTCTTGAAAAAGAGACGCTAACGCGGCGGGTAATCGGACGAAATTTTGGGGTAGCGAGGGCCGAAAAGTGGGCACCGGCAGCAATACCCCTATAGCCTGGTCTGCTTTTAAGGAGGGCAGATTTCTGTTCGCAAGGCGAACTGACTTATCGGCGAAGCCTTTCAGAAACTTATATAAAAAACCGTTTTTCATACCATATGGGCCACTTGAACCAAGCCTTAGTTGGTATCGCCATTCTTTTCTTCTCCTGTTCTGGCTTACTCCTGCGCTGGTTGTAACACAGCCTCAATAGCCTTTAATAATGTCTTCTCGGGATAAAAATCCGTTATGGCTACTGCATGTGCAAATGCCTGCTGCCCTATTGCCTCCAGATTGGCCCGAGCCTGCCACAAGTCTTCCAGCCCCGCGCGCAAGCACTTTACCGATGCGGTAGCGAGCAAGATGCCAGTGCGGCCCGGCAGCACATAAAGGCCCGTATCACCCACATCGGTAGCCAGGGCCGTCCGGCCGGCCATCATAGCTTCAAGTAGCGCCAGCGACGTTCCCTCACTAAAAGAAGGCAGTACGAGCACTTGGTTTTCTTCCCAAATGCGGTCCACGTCGGCGATGTGGCCTTCCAGCGTCACTTTGTTCTGGAGGCCATACAAAGTAATTAAGGCTTGCAAATGGTCCTGGCTGGGACCCGTACCGTAAAATCGCAACCGGAAATCACGGTTGGCCCATTGTGGTCCGCTCAGCGCCTGCAATAGTACATCCTGCCCTTTAACCTGACACTCCAGCCGGGCTACACAGGCTAGAAGAAGAGTAGCAGATGAAGGATAGGGCTTGATGGCCTTCTCCTTCGTATTAAGTGGGTTACTGATAATAGTAGCTTGCCCGATAACTCCTGCTACCTGGCGCTCGGCTGCTTCGAGGTTGCGCCGTGCTACAAAAAATACCGCCGCCGCGCGCCCTATCACGTCCAGCGCGTAAGCGCGGTCCGATTCGGCCACTACGTCACCGCTCTCAAAGCTATGCTGGCTGATGAGTACATAGGGTTTGCCTAGGTTGATAAACTTCTCGGCTATGGAGCGAAACCGGATGAAGTCCCAGGTCGAGCCGTTGGAAATAACATACACGTCGGCCGGCGCTACCGGCACCGATAAGGACGATGTGGCCCCGAGGTAGTAAGCTATCCGGCCAGATAGCGAAGTGGGCTGCGTAGTATAAAACGTTGTTATAGCCCCCAACTGCCGTAGTTCCGCAATTCGAGCAGGCACTGTATCCCAACGCTTAGTCAGAGTACTCACCGCATAGCCCTGCTTCAGCGCCACCTTGGCTGTTTTGTACCATAAATCCTCGCTGCCGCCCCAAGGGAAAATAGTCATCAAAGAAATAAAGGCGACGGTCATAATAGGTAATATCGGATTCTGCGCTGAGCATTATTCGGCTCGCTGTCTAGGCTAGTGTCAGCAGCAGTTTGGGACCAAATGCGTAAGCCACAAAGGTAGCCCGTACGTACCCGTTGCAGTTGGTATGGCCCTACCTTACTCTATCCTGCCAGCCAAAGGCAAAGCGTATCTTTGTCATCTGTGACAGAAGTAACGCGGGACTTGGTAGTCTGTCCTATTTCTGTCTTTTTCGCACCTGTTGTATTACGCGATGGCGACCCCATTTTCCGCAGCCGCCAGTGGCCCACTGGTTTCGGTTATAATTCCTAATTATAACCACGCCAACTATTTGCCGCAACGCATTGAAAGCGTTCTCAACCAAACTTATTCGAATTTGGAAATACTCATTCTGGATGACTGCTCGCCAGATAGTAGCCGGGAGGTTATTGCCGGCTACGTGCGAAAAGACGCCCGCGTTCGCACGGCATTCAACACCGAAAATAGCGGCAGCACCTTCAAGCAGTGGAATAAGGGCATTAGCCTCACGGACGGCAAGTATATCTGGATTGCTGAAAGCGACGACTATGCCGACCTGCACCTGCTTGAGAAGCTCGTAAGCAAGCTCGAAGCCGATGAGGCAATTGGCCTGGCCTATTGCGACTCCTGGCATGTGTACGAGGACAGGAATACCGTGGAGCGGAATCCGGAATACTTCGCGCACCTCGACGCGACCCTCTGGACCCACGACTTCGTGCGGGAGGGGCGCACGCTCATTACCCGCTTCATGTCGCTGGCCAACATCATTCCCAATGCCAGTGCCGTGGTCTTGCGCCGGAAGGTGGTAGAGGCCGTGGCTCCGCCCGATGGTACTGCCTGGAAGCTGGTCGGTGACTGGCTCTACTGGGCCAGCATTATGGCTGTCTCCAAAGTTGCGTTCGTCGCCGAGCCGCTCAACTTTTTCCGGTTTCATGGCAACAATGTGCGTAGCAGTAAAGTCACTAATGGGTCTGCTTTGCTGGAAATGGTGAGCTTGCTAAAGCCGCTGCACCAATACGGCCCCCCTGAGGCCATCTCTTATAAGAAGAAGCTGGATGAATACCTGGCTTTCTGGATTCACTGCATGGTAAGCCCGGCCTATACTATCTCGCTAAGCCAGCACCGGGCACTATTCAACAGCTTCAAAGCACTAATACCCAACTTCGAGGCAAGGCTGACCAAGGAAATACTACACTTCCTCTTCTCCAATAAGTTGAGTGGCGTGCGTCAGCTGCTAGGGGATGGAATACTTTATCCTCTTTTACGAAAAATCAAGAGCTGAAGGCCCTTACATAGGCAGTATACCCGTCCTGTCTTGCGCCACACCGTTGCGCAGGCCATTGCGTCTTCTGATAGCTCAACCTGGAAGCTCGTCGGCGATTGGCTGTACTGGGCCAGCCCCCAGGTAATGTTACTTAACAGCCCGCCGAGCCTCAGAATACCTTGCTACAGATTCGAGAGATTAAAGCCAACATCAATTTAGCTGCTCAATCTCAAAAAAGGTTTTGCTTTTTAGATACTGCTTAGCAACCCACAAGGTATCTCTGTTAGAAAAATCTAACGCCATGCATTGGTATAAGCAGTATAAAATATCTGATGCCTTTGCTTTATAGTTTATCAGCTCTTTCAATCTTTGTTGAAAGATAATCAGCTCCTGCTCTTTAGCCTCAGATTCTGTCAGGTTTGTTTTTCCAAAAGGCAGGTACTTATTTCTAAGCCTGAAGTACTTCAAAGCATTAATAACCCAATCTCGCTTAAAAGTACCCTCCGAGAAATGCTCAATTAATAGCTCATACGTTACTAGTATTCTATACTTAAGAAATATTTTAGTGCAAAAGTCAATATCATAAAAATGGAAGTTAGGAAAGCTCTGCTGGTCGAACGGAAACTTCTCCCATACTTCTTTGCGGCAACACATCCATAAGCCATCGACGGTAGCAACTTCCGCCGTAACTTCTGACTTTGGATTAAAGCAGTCTAGGCGTGGGGTTGATGTTCCCGTTGAATGTAATACGTTCACCCGAAGGCAGGATGTGCCTGCACTAATCCAGCTGGTTGGTGCTTTCGCTTGGTAGGTAGCGCCCGCTACTCCAAGCACCCCGGTAGTAGGGTCAGCCAGGTTCTTCAGCACAACATTGCCCCAGCCATCAGTGTGAAATCTCAAATCCTCGTGCATGAAGCACAACGCTCCATACTGGCTTTGTTGGGCGCCCAGGTTATAGGCTTCACAGATTCCGAATTTGCCCGCGCTATTATCAATTGCAATAATTTCGTGTGGTACGCCAATAGTCGCTGCTATACTCTTATTAACTAAGCGCAAATCCTCCTTGTTCCGAGAACATATTATTACTGAAATCATAAAAATTTAAAGGCTGAAATTAGAACTGAGCCTACTTAAGTACTAACTATTCCAGCTTTATTTTACTACTCCAATGCGAGGACGTTTTGGCGTTCTTATAATAATATAGCTGCTCAGGAGTTAGTGATTGCGTGTTCTCATACCATGGTAAGTGCCTGGCGCTATAGGGAAACCTTGTTCGAAACGCTGGTAGCATCCCAGCATACCCAAAGGAATTGGGTTTATATAGGGCAAAAGTAGTATCCACGTCCGCTAACAAAGCTAGCCGCTCAACTACATTCTCTTGAAATCTCTTTTCCCATGATTGAACCTCATTTTTATTTTCATAATAATCTGGCAGGTCATCAGCTAACAAGGAAAAGCCGATTTTACCCAAGGAATACCTATTCAAAAGGTAGTGCATAACAACCATAAAGTCATCAGGGCATTCCTCTATTATTTCCAAGTCGCTATCCGTGTAAACATAATACTGGTCTTTAAATTGGTCAAAGACGTACGTATCCCATAGTGCACAAAAACCCACATTATTAGGTAAGCGAAAAACATTATACTTCGTATGGTTATAAAACTCAATTAAAGGTGGATATGTCGAAGCATTATCAATAATATGAATGTTCTTATAACCACGCTTTTCTAAAGAGGAAATTAATCTTTTGAGATACGTAAGGTGGTTCTTATTGTTGATAATAATTGGTATCTCTAAACATACTTGGTGATACTTCTTCTTATATTGAATTAGCTCAACTTCAGAGCGTATGGATTTATAATAATATTGGGCGGTACTTACCTTCGAATTTATCACCCGTTTCGACTTACCTATTGCTCTTTCAATGAATTTATCTATGAAAGAAACAGTCTGGCGCTTCTCTTTCGCTTCAGGTTCAGGACCAACAGCATGAGTTAAAGTATTAGTCAGCAAAAACGGAGCGAACTTGTCAACGAATCTAGCTCTCTCTTCCCTGATAAGGTGAGCATTGGAAAGTTTGTACCACGTGCCGCTTCTACTAACTGCAACTTTGGCCACAAGCACATTCTTATGCGCATAGCTTTCACCCCCGATTATTACCGCTTTGATAATAAACGCCCAAGCGTGTATATAGGTGATGGCGGGGTCGCTGAACTGGTACTTTATCAACAGCTCTTTGCGGACCAGAGCGGCTAATAAGACGTTGTACTTGGTGTCTCCAAAATTCTCGACGTTTACCTCACCCGGTAGGGCCAGCGTATCCTGCTTACCATCGGGGAAAATCCGCATGACATTGCCATAGATAATCCCACGCTCCTGCGACTCCGAATTTAACAACTGCTTGATAGCGTCGTTGGTACACAAGACGCTACCGCTGCTGAGCATTAAAATGTACTCTCCCGAGGCTTGAGCTATTCCCCTCTGTAGCAGGGAACTGTTGCTTTCCTGACTATCGGCTAGTATGTGGACGTCTTCGAAAAGGCTCTGTTTAAGAAACTCAGTACCCTCGCTAGGCAGGGTATTATATAGTAGCAGGCATTCTAGAGCTGGATAAGACTGCTGAACAACTGATGTGATAGTACGCTCTAGTTCTGGCGTTTCGTTATTATAAATTACTAAGACCGATACACGCGGGAGAGAAGTGTTGGTACTATTCATGAGGGCACTAGTTAGGCAAGCTAGTTTGTGTTTAGCGCAGCAAGGCTGACGGTACTAAGTAATGCTTAATAACTTGCCTTAATAATGTAAAACTCCATGGCTGACCGCAGTTGATAGCACTGCTTAAGCACTCGCGCGCTGATTTGTAATCTTTTATCCCATTATAGTAAATTACCGCGGGCCAAGCGTAATTGAGAATAAAGCTCTTAACCTTATCTGTAGAAATACTCACTTGGTAACACTTAGGTTTGAAGCTAGTGAAATCTGGCATTCTCAGACTCATGTATTTCAGTAAGGCAGATGGCTGCTCCAAACCTAACAGCACATTGTAATATACTTTGTTTCTATCACCTTCAAATTTGGCGTACTCAGCTACAGACTTGGAAGTACCATGTAGACGGAAATAGGTGAGCAATTTATCAGAAAAGAAAATACGGCTTTGTCCAGTCATCAATAAATAACGATACCAAAGGTCTACATCCATTGTATAATGGAAACCTTCATCAATATCTAGCTTCTTAATAACGGAAGCTTTAAAAAATGTTGATGGCTGATTTATATGGCATGCTAATAGTGTATCCCCAACGGTAGCAAATACTCCCATTCGCTCATTGCGTTTATCAAGATGATTGAGGTCATTCAGGAAATAATCGCAATAGCCACATAACACATCATATTTCTCCAAGTCGAACTCGGCCGCAATATGATAAAAAGCTCCTGGTGCGCATAAGTCATCACTGTTAATCCAATTAATTATATCACCAGTCGCTTGAGCAAGCCCCTTCCGGATTGCGTGGCTTTGCCCACGGTCCTTCTCACTTACCCAATACGTAATCCATGGCTCGTATTTATGTATTACCTCAAGCGTATTATCAGTACTACCCCCATCTATAATAATCAATTCATAATTTGGATAATTCTGAAGAACGATAGAACGAATCGTTTCTTCTAAATAAATACCTTGATTATAGCTAGGAGTGATGATGGATATTCTGGGTAAGTTATCTTTAACCTCATTATCGCACGAATGTTCGCTCGCATAAGGCCATTGCATTCCTTGACCCGAGGTCTTAGGAAACTCTTTTCTTTGCATATAACCGATTATTACAGGTTTTAGATTTTTAACAAACGGTTAGTAGCCTGGCGGCTTTAAAGAAGATTCTTAAACTTAAAATAGTCAAAAACCAAATTCATTACCATATAACCCATGAATCAAAATCAAGGCATTTACAATTTTTCTCTCCGACTCTCATTCCCATGTACATCCCCGGATTAGAGCTATATGTTCCAATGAATTTTTTACTGTCTGCACATATATCTAAACTTGCAAACAGTTTTAAATGCTGCTGATATTTATACTCCTTTGTTTGTTTAATAAAATCCTGATGAAAATACCCCCTTTCAGTTTTATCACACAATGTCTGAAATTTCCAGCTAGGGTAGTTCTTCTCCAGCATTTCAATAATAGTGTAATCATCAGTTAGCACAAATGCGTTGTTTAGTCCAGGTATTGAGCTAGCAACGTTCATGTACTGGTCAATATTAAAAAGTTCTGATTCAATAAATTTATCACCTGACCGTATATGCATACCTACATATTCACCTATTAAGTTTATTCTACTTCTTAACTTATTGACTATAGATTGGCTTGATTCGCTATAAACCCATATATTTTTTATAACTACCTTAGCAGCGTCTAAAACAGTAGCGTTTTCAAGACCTAGCTCCGGCACATTAAATACCTCCTTAGAGAATTCACTATCCCGATGAAAGTTCCAGACATCTTGCGTGAAATAATCTGTCCCACTTATAAACTTATAGAATCTTGTTAAAAGTTGCTGTTTTGAACTTTCGACAATTTGATAAGGCCGTAGATTATATTTTACGTTATATTCCCCGTAAGCTTCTGGTGCAAATGGCTTAAAAAAATCAATCCATCCTTTATCCAGAGCAAAATTCGCGTGGCTAGAATACATCACAAACTTTATATTTTGCTTTAAGCAAAACAGTAAAGCCAAAACCATGTTATTGTATTCTGAAAAAAACCCGGCTTCGGCTCCCATTCTAAACACCATCTTTTTAGAAAAAGAGTTGTTTAGCTTATTGTAAGCATTCAACCACTGCGTTCGGGTTACTAGCTGTTGCATCTCATATGCCTCCATGAGTTATGCTTTATCAAAACGTTCCATCATAAAGAAGCCAACCTCATTATAGTTTAAAGCTCTCCCTGCTTCTGTCTGGAATCCTTCCTTTATAACGACTAACTCATTCAACTCAAAGTATGTTTCTACATTGGGGTGGGAAAGAGCTAGACTCACTAAGTAATCCCCATTAGCCATATTACGAGGAAATATCAATGACTCTTCAAGAGCAAATTCTCCCTCTTCTAATTCAATAAGACTATTTTCCATATGCCCAGGGCCATAAAATGAGACTAAGATGTTTTCGTTTGAGTAAACTCTAACTTCAAGATTCAATTTGACCTGCTGTATGCATACACCTTTCAATCTTATATTAAAAACCCCGTCCTCATATAGCATAGGAGAACTGCTTTCGTTATTTACTAAGACGGAGTCAATTTTAACGAACGGCGTTAAATTCCTGGCCAAGCTCATTAAGCCCCTATTTTCTAATAGAGTACTATTGTTGTAAACATCAATTGCATCTAATGCACTACCACTGAAGTCCAGAGCACCATTCTTGAGAATTATACCTTGCGTACACAACTGCTTCACCGCAGCCATATTATGGCTAACGAAGAGCACGGTTCGGCCGTCATTGACGCTCACGTCCTTCATCCGGCCCAGGCACTTCTTCTGGAACTCGGCATCACCCACCGCCAGCACCTCATCTACTATCAGAATCTCGGGCTCCAGAAACGCCGCCACCGCAAACGCCAGCCGCACGTACATGCCGCTGCTGTAGCGCTTGACCGGCGTGTCGATGTAGCGCTCCACCCCCGAGAAGTCTACTATCTCGTCAAACTTGCTCCGTATCTCGGCCTTGCTCATGCCCAGAATCGCCCCGTTCAGGTAGATGTTCTCCCGCCCCGTTAGCTCCGGGTGAAAGCCCGTGCCCACCTCCAGCAGCGAGGCAATGCGCCCCTTCACCTTCACGCTGCCCGTGGTCGGCGCCGTCACCTTCGAGAGAATCTTGAGCAGCGTCGACTTGCCCGCCCCGTTGCGCCCGATGATGCCCAGCACCTCGCCCGCTTTCACCTCGAAGTTCACGTCTTTGAGCGACCAGACAAAGTCGCTGCTGCCCTTGGTGGTGCGGTCGTTCGTCTCCCCTACCTTGGCCAGCGGGTCTTCTTTGCCCCGCAGCCGCGCCCAGGCCCGGTTCAGGTCCTGCCCCAGCGTACCCGTGCCTATCTCCCCTAACCGGTACTGCTTACCTAAGCCTTCTACCTTGATTACAACGTCACTCATTATGAAAACTACTGTTATTTTGCCCGGCTGGCCCGTAACAACCAACTTATCGCATATGGCAACTAGCCTATACCGTGTCGGTGAAGCTCTTTTCTACTTTATTGAAAATAACGGTACCCACCAGTAAAACCACCGCCGTCACCAACGTACTATAGCCCAGCGCGCCCCAGCTAAAAGCACCGGTTCCCAGGAAGGCATAGCGGAATGTTTCGACTATGGGCGTCATCGGGTTCGCCAGCACCAGCCACTGGTACTTCAGCGGCACGCTCGATAAAGGATAGATAACCGGGGTAGCATACATCAGGAGCTGCACACCGAAGATGAGCAGCATGGCCAGGTCCCGGTACTTGGTAGTCAGGGAGCTGAAAATCATCCCCAGGCCCAGCGAGAGCAGGCCCATCAGCACCACCAGCACCGGCGAGAGCGCAATAGCCCAGTTGGGATGTACCCGGCCGTCAGTAAGGAGGTAGTAAACCCAGATAAGGAGGAACAAGCCCAGCTGAATACCAAAGCGCACCAGGTTGGACAGCACGATAGACAGCGGCATGGTCAGCCGTGGGAAGTACACCTTGCCGAAAATCGCCGCATTGGCCGTAAACACCGTCGATACCGAGGTCAGGGTAATCGCAAAGTAGTTCCACACCGTGATGCCGGCCATGTAGAACAGCAGCTGCGGCATACCATCGGTAGAGAGCTTGGCGACGTTACCGAAGATGATAACGTAGGTGAGCGTCGTGAGCAGCGGCTGGATAAAGAACCAGATAGGCCCCAGAATAGTCTGCTTATACGTCGAGACGAAGTCGCGCCGCACAAACAGCATCACCAGGTCGCGGTAGCGCCACACTTCCCCCAGCCGCAGGTCGAGCAGGCTCGAGCGGGGCTCGATTACCTCGGTCCAGTAGTCGTCGGGGGGGGTAGCCGGCCGGGATAAGTCAGCAGGTTTTAAAGCTTCTGCGGTTTGCACGAAAATAGGTTGCTAAGGCAGATAGAAGAGGCCACTCAGATGAGCCCCTAAGCAGCCTCATTCACAAGCTGCTGCTACCTGCTTTTTTGGTTAGTTATAACAAAGATACGGTGAACGCTCCCAGCCGTTTTGGTCTGGTAAGGCGCTACCCCCTGCTGGCCGACTGGCGGCTACCGGGGAAAAGCATCGGCGTACACGGCCGCTACGCCCTCTTCCAGGCCGATGGTAGCCTTCCAGCCCTGGCTGGCCAGCTTGCTCACGTCCATCAGCTTGCGGGGCGTACCATCGGGGTAGTCCGTATTAAAGCGAATGATGCCCTGGTAGCTCACGGTGCGCTGCACCAGCTCGGCCAGCTCGCGGATGCTGAGGTCGGTACCAGTGCCCACGTTCACTAGGCCGGGCTCGTTGTAGTTCTCTAGTAGCCAGTAGCAGGCATCAGCTAAGTCGTCTACGTGCAGGAATTCGCGGCGGGGTGTGCCGGTACCCCAGACCTCTACCTCGGGCGCGCCAGCCAGCTTGGCCTCGTGGAACTTGCGGATAAGGGCCGGCAGCACGTGCGAATTCTTGAGGTCGTAGTTGTCGTGCGGCCCGTAGAGGTTGGTAGGCATGGCCGAGATGTAGTTGCAGCCATACTGCGCGCGGTAGGCATCGCAGAGCTTTATTCCGGCAATCTTGGCGATGGCGTAGGGCTCATTAGTGCTTTCCAGCTCGCCGGTAAGCAGTGCCGTTTCCTGCAAGGGCTGCGGCGCGAACTTAGGATAGATGCACGACGAACCCAGAAACAACAGCTTCTTCACCCCATTAAGGTAGGCATGATGAATCACGTTGTTCTGAATCATCAGGTTATCATACAGAAACTCGCCTCGGTAGATGTTATTGGCGTTAATGCCACCTACTTTAGCGGCAGCTAGCACTACATAGTCAGGCTTTTCCTGGGTGAAGAAATCGGCTACGGCCTGTTGGTTGCGCAGGTCCAGCTCGGCCGAGGTGCGGGTCACGAAGTTGGTAAAGCCTGCTTGCTGCAAGCGGCGCACCATCGCGGAGCCCACCATCCCGCGGTGGCCGGCAACGTAGATTTTAGCGTCTTTTTCCATGAAAGGAAGTTGATTCACGAGCGAATAAGGGGGTAGGGCGGCTTGTCTAAGCCTGCCACCAATCTAGGTCGGGTTTGGCAGCGGCAGTCGGCGCGGCCGGGCGCATCGTCTGCATTAAGCCCGTCGGCACCATCTTTTTTAGTAGGGGATTGATGCTGGCCCCGAGTATCATGCGGCGGGTGCGGGGGCTGTAACTGAGCAGGTCGGGCAGCTTGGCAAAAGCAATAGGCCTAGCGGCGGCCATATCGCGCTTACCGGTCCAGTTGATTTCCCAGTAGGTGTAGAGGTTGCGGCGCTCTTCGTCGCTGAGACGAAACGTATTGCCGTAGCGGGGCTCGGCTTCGCAGAGTTCCACCATTTTCACCAGGTTGGGAAACCACTTGTCACTGGTTACGGTGCGCTGGTCGGGGTGCAGTTGGTACACGGCCACCATGTCGGGGATGTAGTGGCCCGAGGCCAGGTGCGCCACCCGGTACCACTGGTCGATGTCGGCGCACATGTCTACCTCGCGGCGCATGCCGCCCGATTCCTCAAAGAAGCGGCGCTTCACAAACGTAGCGTGCTGCGGGGGTATCGTCTTGAACAGAATACTGTGGGGCGTAATCTCGCCGGCCGGATTGCTGCTGCCCATCACGTTACCTTGTAAATCAATCGAATACTCCCCCCCCGAAATGAAGCTGGCCTCCGGATATTTCTGAAATCCCGCCGCCATCGCCTGGAACGCCCCCGGTAGGTAGTAGTCATCGGAGCTTTGCACGGCCAGAATTTCACCAGTAGCGCGCGCTACCCCCTTGGTCACGGCATCCACAAAGCCCTTATCACGGGCCGACCACCAGGTAAGGCGGTCACCGTAGCTTTTGAGCACCTCCACCGTTTCATCGGTCGAGCCGCCGTCGGACACGATTATCTGGACGGAGCCGGGGTAGTCCTGCTTCAGGATGCTATCGAGGGTACGGCCAATGAACCGGCCCTGGTTCCAGGATGGGATGACGACGGAGATGGAGGGAAATTCCTGCATGGCGCGTACTACTTGGTAAGCGTCGCCATGTCGGCAAGCCACAGGTCGAGCAGCTCAATTTCCTGGGCCGTCACGATGTTTTCCTTCGCCAGCTCGGCGTAGGCGCGGCGCAGGTTTTCTCCCACCGTGTTGGCCGGGTCGATGGCGCGGGTTACGGCCGCAATTACCCGGTTGGGGTGCAGGTAGCACGGAATCTCAGACTCGAAGTCCTTTACGTAGTCGTGCGGGTTGCGCACCTGAATCACGGTAGCCTCGGTGAACCCCAGCCGGTAACCGTGCGCCCACATAATGGGCTGGGCCACCAGCCCGCGCAGAATATCGGTGAAGCGGAACGTAACATAGGCCGGTAGGTAGAGCAACGGGAACAGCTCGTGGCGCACGGCCGTGTTTTGTGAGTTAAACGGGCATAGCGTGCCTTCAGCCAACACAATGGGAGCACGCTTGTTGAAAAACACCTCCGTATTATCGACCAACCGGTAAATAGCATCCACGTCGGGGTCAGAATCAGCCAAGCCCTGCCAGATACCAATTTTAGCCGTTTCCTGGCTTAGCTCCGCTTCCTGGAGGTTATGGTTGGTATCCAGGATGAGGTCGAGAGGGTAGCCACGGGGCCAGATGTGGTGGCTCGTGAAATTTTTGTAGATATTAACGAAGCCCTTGCCAGCCGGCGAGGTAGCAAAAGTGCCCTCAGTAGCCGGAAACTGCCAGCCTTCATAGGGAATGTTATCGTCGTCAGTATCGATAATTACCTGCGCACCCTGCTTGATGGCATGCAGGTAGCCTATCATCTTACGCCCGTAATGATTAAAGGGAAGCTTTGCACTCAGGCGAAAGCCAGCGGCCTCCTGGTCGGCCACCGATAAGTACGTCACATTGGGCTCGCTCCAATCAGCGGGTGATTTTTTATCACCCGCCACTACCAGCTGATAATCAGGCAGAGAAGCAAATTTGGTGACTGCCTCCGTAGGCGCAAAAATAGAGGTAATGATGATGCTGGCTTGGCCCATGAAAAGGAAAAAATAAACAGTATTATGTAGCTGCCACCTAATGTAGACAGCTTGTTTGCGGGTGCAAAGGTAAGGATATTTGAGCGGGTGGAGCGCAAGGCGCTGGTATTATGGACAGTTTATGCACACGCTGCATCTGCCAGGATGAAGTAGGCACAGGTCTGGAATGAAAACTTTGAAGGCGGACGTAGGGCAAGTCAAACCAAGCAATACTTATTGCTAGTGGTTGAAAAACATTAAGTAGTCGTATTTGTTTGAGGTTCAAACGCTTCCTAAATATGACTCTTTATCGCCTTTGCCTAACCACGGAGGAACGCCAGACCCTGGAGGGCTGGCAGCAGCA